>JGI24021J15306_10006715_pt1 | contig 13920 bp, 10 predicted proteins | sample Ectturendosymbi1_FD_15306 | JGI IMG/M metagenome (IMG submission 15306) | reverse complement strand
ATTATAAAAACAGCCAGGGCGACAATTCCATATGTTCAACCAGACAGGGTCGTCGCCAGCGGGGGGACCAGTGGTGCCCGCCCCCCCATTTGAAATTGGTGCCGCCCCATTTCACGTTTGGCCCCCAGGTTGCTGCATACATCCAATACTGTATTTTAAAAATGTGGCCCCCCTTCTGTTTTTTTGCCCCTCTATCTGGTTTTTGGCCCCCCTGCTGCTAAATCTTGGCGACGGGCCTGCAACCAGAGATGAAATTTCGCAGCCCTCCCGGCCAATTTTACCACGAGCCGCCACTGATGTAGCCAATGCGGTCGGCGCATGCGCTGATCAGCAGTAACCGACAAAATAAAGAATTGTTTTCAATTAAGTAACCTATCGCGGAAAACAATTTTAAATATGCGTAGTTGACGAAAGGTCTGCAATAAGTGGTGAGATGATTCGTGGGTGAAGACGGCAACCCAGATTTCCACCAAAACCTGTTTATAACTTTTTTGGCCCATTTGCAATATTCCTTGAAATTTGTATGCAAATTCATTCCGTGGTATTTGCATTAGGTCGACAATTAACAAGCAAAAGTTTGGGAAACAATTAATCTCCTTTGCGCAGTTAATATAATTTTTGTAACTTATCCAACTCAAGGGGGGTTTAACTCCAACTCCCCTTGCGTACAGCCTTGAGCAGAATTAAAGAAGGGTAATCTAGTAGGACTAGATTTGGGAGTTCTCTTCTGCAGTGATTGAGAGTGTGTTGTTTCAGCAGAGTTGGAAGTGAACTGATTTTCAACGGAAAATCTACGGGTATTTATTGCTTTCAACAGGCATTCTCATTGATGGATATGCAGGCGTGATCTCTTGGTAACACTACTAGGAGATATTCATCCACCTGCCGTGTCTAATGTTGGCAGTCTCTCATTAGTGAAACTCAAGGTATTATTCGCTCAAATAACTTTTTTTCTTATCCTGGGGAAGTGCCAAGAAATTCTGACAAAAAATTAGTACGTTGAATGAATACTCGGCGTATCAACATTTTTGCACAAGTAAATGAGCAATACAACATCGCAATAGCTTTAATACTGAAAATTGATTAGTTATTTCGTCAAATTTAATTCTTTTGCTTTGCCATCTTGCATTCCATCATAACCAGTTGTTGTTATTCCCAGCAATATCCCAGTCACTACTTCTCAGTGTGTTTACAGAAAGACTCTTTAAGCTTTTTCTTGATGAATCAATCTTGTCTTGAGTATCAAAGTGCACGATTAATATTATTGGAGTCACAAGATTACTGGTGTTGTGAGTAAAACGAGACCCAACAGTTGCCTGATCCTAAAAGCAAATGGCTGGTGGTGGTAAATCAACGAAACGATTGACGAAAGGCTTTCTTGTGGCACTCTCGTTATCAGCCAGTATACAATTAATTTATAGTCAGGGTAAGTTTTGTCCTTACAAAGAAATACCTTACTAAAATCGATGTTTGTTTCCGTTTACTATCTCAGAGTATTTCGTATCCTTCTAGTCATTCTCTTTTTTATTCTGAGTTGGTGTTTGAAAAATTTTCCTTCGCTTTGCAAACTACTAAAGTTTTGAATATTTCTTTTTGAACGGAATACAAAAATCTCAAGAGATCATTACACACGCCGCAATACAAATAAAAAAATTCGTCGCTTTCAAAAGATTCGCCACCTCCGCTGGTTCCTTGAGCAGTAAAAAACAAATATACTCCAAGATTAAAGCAAGTACGTCGATTTGATTAGTAAGAAAACGCAGACCTGTTGCCACGGAAAGCATTCGGGTGTATTGCAGTCCCCAATTTTTTGTGCTTTCCCAAATTTTTTCTGCCTACAAAACTTTGTTTCAAACATAGAACAAAAACAAAAATCTTGCCCCTCTAAAAGTGTTCTTTCGCCCCAAACCTTAAAACCTGGATACGGGCCTGGTGAAACCTCGGTGGATTTTGAAAAAACTTGTTTATTTTCTACTGCCGTTGAAACCAAGCCGAAGCAAAAGGACAAAATCGCAAAATAGACAACAAAGAATTAGTTTCGAAAATGATTTCAATCGTTTGAATGCAAGGAAAACCCTCTGTAGCATTAAAATAGTCTGAATGAAAAGGCGTCAACAGCTTTTGGATATGTTAAAGATACTTTGGATATAGCCGGCCGACCATTTTCACGAATCTTAAATGCTTTTTCGAATTATGTGTAATGAGCAGGCCCGCAACCAGCTTGGGCACCAGGTCGGGAGAAGAGTTTTCTGAAAGGGGTCCAAATTTTTTAAACTATGTCCAATATTTTCAAACTATGTCCGACAGATTTTTCCAGGGGGGGGGGCGACAAAAATTTATGGTGGCTTGGCTCCCCCTGCGCTCCAATGGTTACGGTCTTGGTAATGAGCATAGCAGGTTACAGTGATGCATCTTAATGCCTGAGAGCCATCTGATTTTGATTCTATTTCCAAAATTGTTGACGACAGGTTTTTGCATACACTCTTTTGAACTGAATGGAAAACTGCCTGGAATTTTTTGATGCACCCAAACCTGCAAGACTAGGTGAAAGCACCCAGTCGAATGTCTGGATATCTACTTATGAATAACGTGATATGGTTTGACAAACCAAATCTCAAGCACCAGCGATATTGCCTCAGGTTCTCTGAACTGTACGGAAATTCGAAATGAAGGAAATTCAGCACAATTTCAGTAATATTTCTGAAAAAATTGCTGCAGACGTGTCACCTGCCCATCATACGGTAAATAACGGTAATTGATGCGGCCATTCCGGGGCGGATTCAACCAGTAAGTTTAGAAGTTTACCGGGGGTGATTTCCGTAATATTTGGTAGTCAAGTCTCATTTCGAATTCACTACTGTAAGGGATATGAACTATATTTCGCAGCACTGCCGTGACAAAGCAATGGACTTCAAAATGGCCTGCTACCACGAATGCTGTTTTCCGAATTGTACAAAATTACGATAAAAAAGTAACTTTTGTAAGTTTCAGGGGTGGCAATCGCCAACCCCCTGGTTCCACCCCTGCAGCCACTACAAAAGCTGAAGGCAAACTCAAATTCGCGATTAATCTTCATCTTTTAGGGACATCTCAAGATGTTGCCGGATCCTTCAGTCTTGATTTAAAGATATTTTTTTATTATTGCTTATACGTTTATCCGTGATATTTCAACGTAGTTGTATGATGGCGTTTGCAGTTGTTCCTGGGAGTTTCAAGCCCAAGCTACGAAACCATTGCTTCTTCCGAAAGCATTTTTGGTTGACGATCAACGCTAGCTCTTTAGTGTTATTGCATTTTTCTGATCTTGATCAAAACGTCGCTATTTCGTGTTATGCTTTGTGTCACTGTGTGGTCTGATAATGTTTTCTCTGCATGATACAGTCTAACCCTGTGCTATGATTTGCCGGAGTAAAAGTAGATTAAGAAAAGTCGCATAGAGAGCCAGGATGTGAAAAAGACCACCAGGCTCCAATCACGAAACAAAAAATAAATAAATGAAAAGATCAACCTTATTATCCCACTGATGGTCGCAGAACTGCCTTATGTAAAATTAAACTGTGTGAAGCTGAGCTGCGTGATGTTGAATTTTACTAGTTTGAGTTATGTGCATGTTGAATTGTATCTGGTTGAACTGGGTGCTGTTTAAGTAGTGTTAATTTGGATGTCTGGACTACAGCTACCCGGACAACTGCCACCCGCACAACTAACACCGGACAACTGCCACCTGAAGAACTTCCAGCTATGTCAACTGCCACCTAGGGCAATTGCTAAAAAGGACAACTGCCACCTAGGGCAATTGCAACCTAGGACAATTGCTATCCAGAACAACTGACACTCAGGACCACTGCCACCTACGACAATCCCCACCTAGGACAATTTCCACCTAGGACACTTGCCACCCTGGACAACTGTCATCTAGGACAAGTGCCACCCAGGAAAACTGCCACCAGGACAAGTGCCACCAAGGACAATTGTACCTAGGAAAACTCCCCCCAGTACAACTGCCACCTAGTACAACTGCCGCCTGGACAATAGCCACCCGGAAAAGTAGTACCTACGCAGCTGTCACACCGACAACCGCCACCTCAGTGGTGTCGTGGGGCGGGAACACATTCTCACACTTTTTATTGTTTTCGTTTGTAATGCAATGAAACTGAATAGGCTTACATGAATAATTGCAAACTAGCTAATTTTGTGTGCGTTTCCACATTTTTTATCACTACACCACTGTGCTACCCGGACAACTGCCACCTAGGATACGCATCACATACAAGCTATCAAATTCATTTAGTATACCGCGTTGCGACACGTGAAGGACTTCTCGTGGCAGACCTATTGAGAACCTCTTGGTGTTGCAATGATGTTGCTCTAAGGTAAAAATGCACAGAACTTAAAATGAAAGGAAGAAAAGGCGTTTCATGAGCGCGTCGAAGGAATGCGACAATGTGTATAAGAAAGTTTGCTATGAAAATTTTGAAAATGCTCGTATAAAATTACGCTTTGCATCTACTTGTATAAAATTACGCTTTGCGACTGTTTGTGAAAATGTAATGATATCGGGACGACATTCTTCCCCAAAAGATTCAAAGCTGAACTTACAGAAAGTTTCTAAATGGACAGAGGATGAACAGAACTTTTTATACACTGCATCCTTGTGAGGTTCAAATTGCTCTAATGGCAATGAAAGTAAAAAAAAACAACTCAATACGCCTTAGGTGGCAGTTTCCCTGGTGGCGATCGGTCTAGGTGGCAGTTGTCTTTGGAAGGAGTTGTCCGGGTGGCAGTTGTTCTGGTGAAAGTTGTCCTAATGTAGTTGGCAGTTGTCCGGGTCGCAGTTGTCCTGGGTGGCAGTTGCTTAGGTGGCAGTTGTCCGGAGGGCAGTTGTCGTGGGTGGCAATTGTCCTAGGTGGCAGTTGTCTGGGTGGCAGGTGTCCGGTGGCAGTTGTTCAGGTGGCTGTTGTCCTGGAACCGTTAATTTGAGTTGTGTTTGGTTGACCCATATCAGGCTGAGTTAAGTGAAGCTGTATGAATTTGATATGTGATGGGTTGAATTGAAGGACGACGTAGAAGAATTTTGTAAAATCTATAGTAAATTATTGAGATCAGAGGTGTCAAACTCAAATTCGCAGGGGGCCATAATAAAAAATTTTGTCCAGGCCGAGGGCCGGACTTGTTCATTATTTGCTCAAATCTGAAATTATTGCACATATTGAACCTGAAACTAACACATCCTTTATTGCGTTGTCACTAATCATTACATTAACTAAGAAAACAAAACTAAAATCAGTTGCAATGTATTCTTTTGCTCAGTCAGAAAATGTCTTTTTTCAACAGGCAAACAGCAAAAACATCGAAAATTGAATATGTCCCAAATTGAAAGCATGGTGAATGTAAAAATGACCGTGCATGCAATAAAAACTGGAAGTGCCACATATTTTTATATGGCTGTCAGTAATTTCAAGTTAAAATGTTCTTCAACAGGCTGCAGAAGGAAAAAATGATTTCTTCCACAATCAAATGTGTTCCGAGTTAATAGCAAGAAAATGCAAAAACTAAACTGCATGCATTACAAACCGAAAGTGCAATATTAAATTCTTATGGCTCTATCAGCGTCTGTCTTCAACTTTTCCAGTTTAGTCCATTGAAATGAACCAATGTTAACAGGGTAAAACCCAAAAATAATGTCCTTCAACGGAAAACAGAAGTCCTTTTAGTGTCTTTCCCACTGTTATATAGGAGGAACTGACTGATTTCTTCACGCAGCTCATAAAATCGTTTCAACACTTTTCCATGGCTAAACCAACGTACCTCTGTGTGATAGGGCAAGTCACCATGCTTTGAATTTAATTCATCCAGAAGCACTGGTGCACGAGGCGGGTGTGCAGGGAGTGCAACCGCACCCCAAAAAATTTTGAATTGGTAAAAATCCGGATAAAAAATCTGTGGAAATTTGGGAAAAATTTGTGAAAATTTTCGCAAAATCGCTGTATGTGCTTCGATTTTACAAAAATGGCACCCAAAATAAAAGTGCAAACGTTTTTTTGAAGGCATTTTGTTGTTTAGTTCTTTTCAGGCAAGTTAGGGGAAATTTGGGCAAAAATGGTGCTTGAAGTGTGCTTTGATTAAAAAGAATGCGCCCAACATGAGAAGAAATGTAGTCTTTCTTTTGGTCATTTTCTTTCGAGTTTTTTCGGGCAAGTTTAGAAAAATTGGGTAAAATCCTTTGCATCCCCAAAACTTTGCTTGCTCCTATACGTATGTCCAGAAACGTTTTGAAATAACGGTGATTTAAAACTCTGGCTCGCCTAAAAATGTTAACTGCTCGTATTATCGTGCTCGTTACATGTCCATTCTCAAGGCTTTGCCACACAAAGCCCGCCTGGTGTATAATGTAGTGAAGCTGTCAGCTCACGTATAACGTTCTCCTGCTGCATTGTCTCCCTGATCTTTGCCACCAATCTACTTCTGCGCCCGGACATCGCGAGTACTCCATTTGTTGCCACTCCCGCATGTTTATGCCGGGGCAGCTCCATTTCATTTAAACATTTAGACAACTCTTCATACATCCACCGATGAAAATTGACAGCTGGGAATGTTAGACATGTTAGTGCTTTCATCCACACAAAGAGCGTATGTGATAAAGTATTTTCCCTTTGCCTCAATGTGTTTCTGGTCAGGTCCACATTAGAAAAAAAGTTGCCTTTTTCCTGGGCACACGGTATCACAAACTATTAGCATGCAGTGTTTTAGAAACTTTCCTTCGTAGTATAGCCGTTAAGCGCAGCAATATTGAAGAATTACACAAATTGTGATAAAAGCATGAAATTTTCTACAGTCAATCTGTATCCCATGAAGTTTATTTTCAGATGCGGAGCCATCTTGGATTTAACCCGTGACGACCTTGAGAGGTCAATGACCTTGGACGACGAAAACATGCTATTTAGAGTTAAATATCGTAACACCATGACAAACAATTTGAGCCAAAATTATTTTTATGCAGTTTTATTGCGTTTTAGTGTGCTTCTATAATGGTTTGTTATTCTATAATGATAGATATCGTATAATAATGAACGGATATTTTCTTGCTATGTATTCTGCCACCTTTGACTTCAAGTAATTTTTCTAGCCACTACGGGGCCATTAAGAAAAAAAATGTGCTGGTGCGAGACTTGTTTTGGACTGCCTTTATAAATCATAACTAGGGTAAACAAATATCAATAAAGTCAAACTTCTTCATTATGAAACGTCCACGAACCAAATTTCACACTGATAACATGAGCGACTCAAACGTTATTAAGTGAAAAAAATCAAAATTTATCGGTAGGTTGACATTGTCTTGCAGTATAGCTTTTTCTCTTTACCAATATTTTATTAAAACTACAACAACATAAATTGATATGCTTTTGCAAGTTTAGTTGCAATTCTGACTTGTTAATGGATTTTGCGACTTCCAAAGTATGTGATAATGTTGTGTAGGTTACTATTGGACGATCAAATATTAAGTAGGCTAGGTGTGGCAGAATGAGGCAAGCAACGAAGTCCTGCAGTACTTGGTTTGGTACAGTAAATGCAAACTTCAATATGGAGTAGTACTTGATATTGAATTATAACAATGCAAAACATTCTCAGTGACTTCAGGATATTTATTGACACTGGATATTTTCCTGGTGCTTTTGGATTTATTTTCGTCTACGCTTTGCTAACACTAGTTTCCTTGGGTCTTTCACACGTTTGCTTTTTATCTCGTTGCAACAGAATAAATATTTTTTAACCTATCGGTTTGATTTTTAATATATGCTTTGTATTCCGTATTTTAGTTGCAAACGAAAAAATGTATTAGGTCAAAATAAAGTCAAAATTTATAAATTATAAAGTCAAAATTTTAAGTTTTTAAGTCAAAAATTTGTTGCTCTAATCATAACTGACTAAGAGCCTCATTGCCTTTTTAATACTATGACAAGAAAATGATATGTTTTATTAAAAATTTTACATTATAACCATGTATCAATGTTATTAGTAAATTTTGAATTGTGGCAGGCTGATCTCAAAGAATCCACACAACTCAGTTGCGTTGCAAACTTCACAAGTATACATTGAATTTAACATTACTAGCAGGCTATAGCAATTTTCACTAGCAATGCAAATTTAATATTTCTATAAACCAAATACAGTAACGCAAGGACAATAATTTAGTTACTCGCATTGGCATGGATTTTACCAGTTTTTAACAGTATTTTTTAATTTACTGTCCCGATACCATATTGGAATAATGGTTCATGCCAAAGATGTGGGATATTCTGCAGGACAGTAAGTTTTCGACCGATACGGATGTCCGAAAATTGGTTTTAATCTGGAACCGCATGCGGATTAGGATATGTGATCTGAAACGTTTTATTCAATAATTTGAGGATTCAGGGCTGTGAAACAAATTTTTGGTCACTTTTGACCTCTTGGAGGAAGTTGCAAATTGCTCAATTCATTTATTTATTGTGTTTGGAAGCATATTTTCAGTTTTTTGTTCCATTCTCAGTCTATCTACGCAGTATTAAAGTCACGCTTTTGGATAGTTTTCCGATACGGACAGTACGATTTGAACCATAACAAGAATCGGGTACGAATCTCATTTTTTAAAAACAGGGTAGGATTGGGCAGTGAAAAACCACTATGAAATCATCTCTGGCATCTATTAGCTTGGTCATGGTGGTGCAATACAATTTTTGTAACCGACATTTTGTTACCGATCACAAATTCTCAATGGGATTAAGATCTGGCGAGTGTCCAGGCCAATCTACAGTAACACATTCTTTTTGTTTCCTGAAAACCGTCTTCACTTTTCAGATGAAAGACACGGGGCATAATCCTGTTGGAATTTTCCTGCATCATCAGGAAGTGAGCTTCAAATATCTGGAATGACTTTTCTTTCCATTACGTCAATGTATTCGTATAAATTCATCATATCCTCAATTGGCATAAGTGGCCTATTTCAGAAAAGCTTAAACGTATCCAGAAAATCTTAATTTGCAGGTGTTTTGCTGTCTCATTGAATATTCAGGATTTAACTGCCCACATTCTTGATTCTCACAACTCTGCTGTGTTTCCCTTAAACAAAAATGCCTTTAATCTGAAAACAGCACTTTCTTCCAGTCTTCTACAGTCCAATATGTAATGTTTTGATCAATTCTTTTTTGTTTTCACTTTCTGAGTAAGAAGCTCCTTTTTAAGCGGTTTTTTACGGCCAGGGCCTATCTGTGACTAATAAAACACTAGCTCAGAGAACCAGTCAGCTATAGACCTGGTCATAAAAGATGCTAGCTTAGCGCTTAAGGGCTAATAGTTAACGCTAATACTCACATCATAGATAATCGTGGGATCCTCGAGGCTAGACCCTATTAGAGACTTCAACACAACAGGAGCTGAAGCCAATGCCACCAACCCTAGCTGTTAATGGCAGGGCCACACATCCAATTAACACATTACAAGAATTTATTACACTGTAGCATGAGCATAACTACGAGCATGAACTCTTATGACCAACGGTAAACACAAACAAACATAACTCCCCTTAATATTCCCGAATTTATTCTAAGTACAAAATCATGAAAAATTTGGCCAGGACTTTGTCCCTATTTTTAATATTTTCTGAAATTTGTTACAAGTCCAAAAATGAGAAATATTATGAAAGAATTCTGTTACGAAAGATGATTTACAACTACAAATTATGTCAAAGTATTAATGAAACAAACCAAGAATCAAAGTACTTACAGTTGTGCAGGTCAAAAGCTTACTGTCAATCCAGAATACATTGCTTACTAGAAGCTGCTTGCGATTTAACTTTTAAGCTCTACAAGACCCCCTCCGGCTGTTGTATGTCCTTTGCAAGTCAAGTTCGAGCTACTACTGAACATGCCCAGAACACAGGGTATTTAAGCAAAATCCTTCCTGGTTTGTTTCATTACCTGCCGCATTGTGACCAAAATGCTGCAATGTGACCAACACGACGCAATGTGACCAATATGACGCAATGTGACCAACATAACGCAATGTGACCAATATGACGCAATGTGACCATCATGACACAATGTGACCAACATGGCGCAATGTGACCATCATGACACAATGTGACCAACATGGCGCAGTGTGACCAAAACTTTCTAGCTCAATGATTTTGTGTTTACACTTGTTTACTTATGAATTATAGCATAGCAAAAGCATGAATTGTTGTTTATATTTCCAGAAATTCTTCAATGAGCTCTCTTTCTTCTTCTGTCAAGATTACTTCTCAGCAGTTTTCTTGTGTTTGTCGTATTCTGATCTGTGGTATTTCCCACGAATTCTCAGCAGCTTGTTCTTCAACTGTTCGGGAGATTCCTGCAGTGTTGATTTCACAGCCTTCTTGACCAATTTTGTCACAGCTACCGCTTGAGTCCGTTTTGCTTCAATGATTTTTACCAATTTATTATTTTTCCCCCTTTTGTCATGTCATACACTGACTTTACACATGAACAATAACACAATAATTGTCAAAGAGTATTGTCCATGTTCTTTTCTTCAAAATTCTTCAGGGAATGTTTCGTGTACTCGTGATCTTTTATGAGACAGTTCTGATAACGTGTTAAGGGTTAACTTAACCTTAACAGGTTTCTTAGTATTTCTGCCAGCCTCCAGTAGGTGGCTTGCGCACTATACTTGAGCTTACGTGAACTCTAGCATGCATTAAAGTTTCTGTAAATCAAACTTCGTCATCTTTGCATAGCTTTTGGAACTTGCAATGGCTGTTTGGGCATAGCTTCAGTGTTCCGGAAGCGTAGCAATGGGAATCCGCTGCCTGGGTGTGATGTCTGCCCTTAAAAATCACAGAAATTCCAAGATGTTCGACTCTCAACCAGGGTTGACTATTAGCATTTAGGTCCCGAGACAAAATCACAGAAAGTGGGCCCAAAACATTGCACAATTTGTGATATTTCATATGTGCAATTTGTGTTCAAAGTGCCCTAATCCTATTCGGTATATCAAAAAAGGGGTCCCTATATTTTGCACATGCTACACAAAAATGTATTGCTGAAATCCAGTTGATTTTTCCTCTTTGTCTGGGAATTTGCTTCTGCGTGGAAGTAATTTTCACTTTGTGAATTGTTTGAAGTCATTTTATTTTAAATTGTTCTTTGTCTACACTTCGGGCGACTGTCGTTTTCGTTTAAAATGTGTCCGTTTTGTTGCACTAACAGCTGAGTATCACACAGAAGGGTGTTATTTGTTTTTTATATGTACTATACCCATTCAAATCTTTCTTTTCATATGCTGTTTGCCATGGTTTGTGCTAAATTACTGAAGATGGTATTATTACAATTAGCGCTAGCTGGTATGTTTTCGTCGTCCAAGGTAATTGACCTCTCAAGGTCATCACAGGTCAAATCCAAGATGGCTCCCATCTGAAAATAAACTTTATCAAGATGGCTCCCATCTGAAAATAAACTTTATGATACATAGAATGAGCGTGGAAAATTTCATGATTTTATCACAATTTGCACACTAGGTTTGTTTAAAGGGCTGTACTATCGGTAAAGGGACGGGCTGATATTGCAACCAATTCCGCTGCAATAAAACTGGCCTTGACAGCAGCCTCACTTTGTGTTTTGGCTTTGGTAAACATAGCCTGCTGGGGCTAAAGACTTTTTCTTAATTCTTCTACCCTCTGTAGCTTTTGTTCATTGTTACGTGTCCATATTCTTATATTTTTCTTTGTCTGTGTGTTTCGGCGACGTTACATATTGCCTTCTGATGTCATATTGTTTCATTACAGACACACTACCTCCGCACAGAAGATACCAGAGGTGAGCATGGACAGGATCAGGATTGGATATCTTGCAGGATACTTACGATTTTTTTGGATGAGGAGTGGATTTGGATATTTATTTTTGAAAAAAATTGGATCAGGACAGGATCAGGATATTTGTTTGATTTCTATAACCAAATTTTCCTGAGAGTGATTCAAGATGTCACAAGTAGAGGTGGCACGGTCCAAGATTTTTCAGGCCCGGACTGCCCATAGCCCGCAACATTAAGCCCATTAACCGCCCGTGGATATACAACATTTATTCTTTTCCAAACCGGCCCGCCCATGGCCCGCTAAACAATTGGCAATCTTGTCTATTTTGTCTCCTGAGCCAAAATATATCCAAGGGCTATTTTGCCTTCTGAGGCAAAATATCTGCTGAGACTATTTTGCCTTTTGTGGAAATTGATTGGTTGAAGTGGACATATGTGACAAGCACAATAAACAAATGTACATGCTTTGATTAGTGTGTAAGCCTAAAACCCTAAACCTAAGACCTTAAACCTAAAGCCCCAAACCTAAAACCCGAAACCAAAACTTAAAACCCTACACCTAAAACCCTAACCACAAAACCTTAACGTAAATCCCTAAACCTAAATATAAAACCCTCAACCAGTCCTGTCACCGACCATGGGATAGCTGTTTTGGACTTAGCCCCCCCAAAGAAAGCTCCTAGCCCCCACAAACTGAAATATGAAACTACACTGTATAAATCAGAGGATTCGTTGTCAATTTTAGAATGTCAACACCCCGCACAAAAGCAAAGCTCCCCTATTGAATACTTCTGGAGGCCGTTCTGCTCTCAACCTAAAACTCTCATGCTACAAGCCTAAACCTGAACCCTCACCATAAAACCAAATTGTAAACCTGTGTCTGGTTTTCAAAACATATTAAAAAACTGCTGCAGCTAACATCGAAAATTTTCCGATAAAAAGAGTCGTCTCTATCAACCCAGCCTATACAACAATGCTGAGAGCCCAAACGACGACCACTTGCAGAGCAGGAATTTCCTTTGGACCAGGTTCATCGTACTAATTGCTAGTGCCACGAACTCAGTGTTATAAGTGGACAAAGCTAGATACACTACAGTTCAAATGGAAAAATAACCACAGCAGAGCTATACCTGTGGCAGCAAAATATACACTAATTTTCTGCTTTTACAATTGAAAGTGCACAACATGTGATGTTATTTTTATGGATTGGGTCACAAAATGACAGGATGTTTTGTTTGGAAGAGGCTATCGGTCTGCTGACAATGGCACAGTTACAACAAAACGCTGAGTTTGTCTCATTAGCAGCACTGTCATGGTAGTCAGGTAGACGTGTCTTACTGTGTGAATGGTTTTCGTATTGACTCTTGCCGTAATCGGGCACCATTTGGTTTGGTTGTAGTAGTTGCACTTTTTATGGTAGGCCTACCGGTTTTTATTTACTGTTTTCAAAAGTTGTCAAATTTTTGTTGTCAGATATGCGGTTTAGGTTTAATAAGTTTCACCCCATTGCACACTTGTCAGGGATTAGTGTCATGTTACAGGCGATGGATGAATAAGTTCTCAAAAATGAAGGTCCACTGGTGGACCTATAACCACTGCCTATTTGTTTCGTAATTAACCAGTGTCGCATACGGACGGATGTCGGATACCACATTTCAGAAATTTTCGGATAGTGATTGGATATGGATATTTAAAAAAAATATCGGATATGGATCAGGAGTCAAAAAATCAATATCCGCTCACCTCTGGAAGATACACAGGTTTTCCCTTTGCAGTAGGTCTGTGAACATGTACTCTGCTGTAGCAGCGCGGTGGCTGCTACATGCGACGTGCTAAGCATAACATCCCTAGTAGCACGAAAGCTACTGGGAGCTTTCATTAGCCTAGTGCGTAAGTGCGCAGGCAAGCCGCTTCTTCACTGCCTCCCGTCTGGCTTGAAACCTCATGGTTTCAAATACCACCTTTGGTTTAGACCAGGGGTCTCCAAACTACGGCCCGCGGGCCAGATGCGGCCCGCGAAGCCATTTCATCCGGCCCGCGAAGCCATTTTGTCAATGATGAAAAAATAATATTAAGTACGTACGAGAAATTTGT
>JGI24021J15306_10006713_pt1 | contig 13921 bp, 10 predicted proteins | sample Ectturendosymbi1_FD_15306 | JGI IMG/M metagenome (IMG submission 15306) | reverse complement strand
TAATACTTTACATCGTAACCCGATATTTTACTCCTTTTCCAGATTGATTGCCATTGTGGCCAACACAAATGCACACTTCTATGCTAGAGAAGAACATATCTGAACTATTAGGATGATCGTGTTGGAAGAATAAGTTTAGAACGTATATAAAAACTTGAAAATGAAGATTCTGAACAGCACCTTCCACGCGTGCTGGCATGAACAGCAATTTTTGGGAGGATTTTATTGTAATTAACTAACATTTTTCAACACAATAAATATTACCATTGTTCACATGTAGCTGTGCAGAATATGGATTCCTAGTTGAGGGCGTACGGCTTTGAATCCAGTAATTGGTAGGTAGTTTACAATGGTACGTTTTAGTCTTAACATTAAGACTTTTCTACGTTATTTGGGAAAGCAAGATCAAATTTGGGCAAAAATTTTTTGCATCCCCAAAAATATGCACTCCGGTACACTTATGCGCGCAATGTAGAGCCAAGATGAAGTATACATACCTGCCCCTTACTTTTAAAAATCTTCTCGTAAACTGAGAAGCGTGTTCAAGAAAGTACAACTTTAGTCAGCTTTAAACAGCTTGATTATTGATTGAATATATGCAAATGTTAAGTTGATATTTAATTGTGTCTTTGTGTTTACGTCGATTTTTTTAACATTTCGTGAAGTTTTTTGGAACCCAATATTGTGTGCCAAGGCGCAATGTTACTGCTGAAAAACTGAAACGAGAACATCGTTAACAGCTCTGGGTTAAGCGAGTTGGCTATAGGGCGTTGAAATGCACACTTCGTGCCTCAGAGCTTAAATCAGTCACGCAAAAAACGCACCAAACTTTGCTGCTGATTGTGGCAAAAACGACATAATCATTGGGTTAACCAGTGTTGGGTTATACCAGATTTCAGGGTGATTTTTTTCCTAATGCAAAGCAAGCCTCAAGTACAATCAGAAAATTTAACTGCAATGGCTTTTGATCTATGACATCATAATTAAGCAGTCAGCACCGATGTTTTTGTAAATTTCATCACCAGAGAGGCATCATAGCCTTTTCGGCTTGTGTGTGCGTGCTGAATTGTCTTTAGGTTATGAATTGGCATTGGTTAAATTACAAATTGATTCTGTTTTTGGTCTGTTTAAGCAATCAGTATGTAAGTTCAGAAAAAATTATCAAGGACTTTTACGTGTGATTTAATCCGATATAGCATGTGTCGGCTAGGTCGTTTTCCGGTACGCCAGTTTTGTCCATCAAGTTCTGCGCCACTCCTATTGGGACTGTTTTGCTTGCTTTTGGATGCTTCCTACTTCCGGAATTTTTGCATATAGTTTGAGATTGGACCACCCAGTGCAAAGTTGACATGTGATTGCAGTAAAGGCAATCGATTTCAAGGTCAAAAAAGGATAGCAAACTGGTTTGCTTCTGGTTTTGGTAACAGGTAAGTACAGGCTGGTTTTTATGTTTTTTTCCAGTGACCGAGAGTTGTTCAGTTGTTTCGACTGCTCGTCAGGACCTCAGAAAAATGCTAGGGCCTGGGAGTACATATCTGAACTGAGCAGCCAACAAAACTACGTAAATGAAACACTATCAATTTTTTTAAACATTTGGTTAAACGTCATTGGTTACGTTATGTCCTTTTTCAAAGACAGTTTTGATGCAGTGTACAAGTGCATATACAGGATTCACTTGTGTGAATTTTACAAAAAAAGTATTCTTGTTTATAGAAACGAAAATAATTTTTTTGAAAATATAGGAAAAATATTTTTGGAGATTTGAACACCAGACGTTTCACTTTTTTGCATTCGTTTGTCAAGATTCTAAATACTCTTCATTCTGTGTTGTTTAAAAATGATACTCTTCGGTTGGTTTCATTTTAGAGGGATGTGAGCACACATCACACATTTAGCAAAACAGAGAGGTGTTGTCAACCCCACAGGAGATCTTGCGGGTCCTTTTGCGGTATCGAATACCCTCCAATCCAATACGGCTATACGGTCGTCGTCGAGAAATAAAATGACTGTGTATAGTTTGCCTGTTCCTCTTGATACAAACCTATGTTATCAGCGCCAATCGGCGAACTTGCGTGAGATTTTTTATGACACGGAGTGATTTTAACCTGCCACGCGTACAGGACACGATCGCCGCGTGTCCTCTGCCGACATGCGGCAAAAGCGTGGTAACAGTGCATCACGCATCGTTAAGTTGGGTTTCGCGCTGTACAAACGAACTTGGCAAATGGAACTGTTTGCAAACTCTGGCAACTACCCAGGGAGGCCAAAACACTTTTTCAAACATGGGTAACGAGAGGAGTGCCATTTGTCTAATAAAGCAATAGATGGTTTTATGCTGTATTCGACACCTCAAACAGAATTTTGTGTCAAGCATCTGAAGGGCTCGCTGTTATTTCTGTAACTCAGTATTGTGAAGAACTTGAAAAAGCCACAGCCATTTCCTAACAAGTACGCTTTTATGCATTAAATACTCAATGTGGTCAGCAGTTTTGATCTTGAAAGTGGAGAGTAACAATATCACAATGGCTAGAAACGAAACAACGCGCTTTACCACATAAAATAACTCATACTTGGTAGCCGGCTTACAACTAATGCCCCTAGTTTTCATGTGCCCCTGCTTTTTTACTGCTTCAGCATACCTGGTCCTGCAACTGCTTACTCTTTTTGTGTACATTGACAGTTTTTTTCTGAGCTCTAGGTGTCAACCGGAATATTATTTCCGCTTTGTTTTATGGTCTTATTTTCCCCCAAGACTTGTTGTTTTGCCTTTCACAAGTTTCCTTGCCTCCTCCAAACAACGAGAGATTACTACGAAAGTATTTGGAAGTGTCGAGTGTGAAATGCGCTGGAAAAGCAGCATCAGATTGCACGCTAAATTGATGCCCGCATTCCCATGCCACTAATCTGGGCCCTTTCAGTGTTGTACATGCCTGAACGCTGTGAAAACCTCACTCCATGCTGGGGTTATTTCCCTTCCTCCAATCAGTGGTCACTGTAAATACTGTAGTACTGATTGGATCGAGTTATTTAATACCTTTAAAGCGAACTCAAACTTTTACATGGTTATTTCCAAACTCTATGACTGTAATAGTATTTTGAACAAAACACGCGTCTCACAACAATTAATAAAATTTGTTTGTGGAAAATTAAGTAAATTGCAATAATCTTTGTTCTGGCCAATGTCAAAAAATAGACAGCTGAGTGTGAGAGTTCAGTAATTTTCCGCTTACTGAACACCATGTGTTTCGCAATCGCTGTGCGCTATTGCGCGCTACCTGAGTGGCCTCCACCAAGCATCACTGCGGTTAACTTTTTTGTAGTTTTCCATTCCCTTCCCGCTAGCCTGGTTCGCCAATGGTACAAAGATGGTTAACAACTGCAATAAAGTTCCACAGCGTCAGTGGCGCAGTCACCTGCAGAAGGTGCGTCACAATGCGGGAGGATTGTCAGCAGTTTGTGGAAAGCACTTTCATTGCACGAATGCACGTTGCATGAGCTTAAAATATTGTTAAGTAGGAGAGTGCGGTGCAGGTCTCCGACGCTAGCGTTAACGGGAGCATTGCCTCTGGTTAACTCCACTAGATGTGATACAACTTTCGTACGTAATGTTTGAAACTTGACAAGTAAGTAAGTTTCAGACTTGCACCGACCAGTCAAACTCTCAATGCTGAATTAAGCCTAGAGTTTCATCCCCTGTATTGCTAAGCAACAGTAAATGCTAGCTAAGAATCAAACCAGTTCCACTCGGAAGCGTGCAAGGCACCATGTGCGCTTTTGCTAAAGCAGTGTTTTTCACCCAAGTGTGGGGCATACTTAGCTCAACATCAGGATCCCACGAAATATCTATGCATTTGTGTATGGTGGGAAAAGTTTGCGCATGGGTAGTTGGTCTTAAAGCGCTGTGTTTAACACGTGTGAAGATCTAACAATTCTTGTATGCTACTGGCTTAGTGTAAAAGCTCCGCTCCACCGCCGTTGCAGAGTCGTTAGTGGTTTTTAACTGTTTGATTTGATGAATTAAAACCAGCATGAACTCGCGCACCAGAAGATAGCCGCCGGGTTTCGCGAAGACAGCCGCCGGTTGCTTTGTTTACATACATGACTTTGCATGTTTGCCGGCAGTCAGCTGATCTACCAAACAGTCATGGGCGATGGAAATGTATTGAAAATCACTACCAAGTTAGTGGAACTAATACTGCAATTCAAATTTGTGTAAGGCCACTTATGATGGGGTCCGCCTCGAGTCTCGTTTCGCTAGACACGTTCTTGCTGCAATCTTCTTATGTCATGATTTCCGTTACCAGTGAGGAAGCAGCAGCCATTCAGCACGCGTGTGTGGGTGTTTCGGCAGCCGCAGTTTAATTGGATAGTGGTTGGATCGGCAGGGTAGTGTTTGAAAGTTGTGTGTGCAGCACGCTGTAGAAAAATAATTAGGAAGTCTCTCTAATTAACTGGTATTACCTGAAGAATAGCACGTGCCATGCAGATGTGTAACTGGGTTGCTTTGCATCAGCCACTGCAACTCTCTCAGTAGATTCAACAAGTTGAAGCAATCCTTGTTTTTATTTGTAGGCAGCAAATTCTCATAATTACCATGGAGCGCAATGGTGTAAGTAACGGTGTGATTGCTAACAACGGTATGACTGTAACCAACGGCACCGCGCCAGCAAAGGTCAAAGCAGCAAACAATGCTGCAGGTAATGGAAAATCAGTGGACAAATTCGTCATGGAGGCTCTGGACTTGATTGTAATGGAAGGCTTGCACAAAGGCAAAGACAAAAACACACCGGTCATCAACTTCAAGACACCTGACGAACTGCTAGATTTAATTGATTTTAAAGTTGGGGAAAAACCTGTCAGTCACGATCGTCTTCTTGAACTCTGCAAGGATGTATTTCGATACAGTGTCAAGACAGGTTAGTTTGCTGCCATTTCCCATTACCTCTAAATTGAGCTACTTGCTCTATTGTACATTTTCTTTCACATATTTTGCACAGCAGCTAGTTTCCCGGTCATACTTATTCGTTCTGAAGGTACTACTGTCTGTGTGCAAAACTGAGGATGTGACCGAACGCATGTTCGCTGTCCAGCAATCCGGCCATGATTTATGATCGACGTTTGACAGCTTTGGAGATATTATTGTTGTTGACGATTTGCTTGGTTTTAAATTTCAACAATTGGAGCTACGCAATGGTTTCCGATGTCGAACCAAGCAAAATTAAATTTGTTTACACCCAACATAAGTTCACCGCTTTCGCAAGAACAAATTATTGCTGTATCAAATTATAGCTGTCAAATTATAAACAAATTATAGCTTGTTTGCAGCATATTTGCCCGCTGTCGTAAAACAAGCTTGATAACGGCACTTTTACATAAGTGGCATTTGTCTTTCCTTCACTATATATTGTCTCAATTTGAAAGGTGCGCGATATTCTGGCGCAACCACATGAACTGAGTCTCCACATGCAGGCCTTGCTTGAACTGTCACCCGCAAGATTTTGATACGTGTGATTGTCTGCCTACTCTATATTGATAACGTGGCATATTTGCGTGTTCGTTGTGAATTGATAAATGCTACGCTTTGCTACATTGTGGCGAGCTTGCTAGCGTTGCTGTCAATGTAACACATGTTTCTCGTCGGTTCATCCGCTCCAGTGGAAAATTACTGGGGATTTCACCTTTTTCGCTGCTCGCTGCCCTTGTTTCACGGTTCATTGCGCACAGCTGGATTTCTCCGGGTGCAACCTAAACCAACAACGCTGTGCTTGTGATGTAGTGAAGGAGTTTCATAAGTGCGAACGCACCCTTGGCGTATGAAATGTTCATTCAGATTTATTTGTTTCTTCGTGTGAAATTAGTTGAAGCTAATAGCGCAGTGGTTATTTTTTGTCAGGGGTATACTTGCTGCAGTGTTTTTGCCTCACTTTACACACACTGCAGTTGACGAAGTTATGTTTCTCAGCGCTGTTGTGCACCCAGTTTCATACTGAATCCTCAAATCTATCTTCGTTCAAGGGCAATCGAGAAAAATTGTGCCACGTAGAAAGAAAACCTTCCATTCGCCCTTCCACTTAAATGTGACAGAGGAGACCTTCGCCCAAACAAACTTGAACTTGCACCTCCAATATTTTTGACCACATGCAATTTTCGCTGCGCCTAAGAAAATCGAAAACTAAGAATTCTTTCATCCACTTGGCCTGTGGGCGCGTGCGCACTGAGAAGTTATGTTACCGAAGTATGGGTCAGGGTCGCGAAGGGTCAACAAATGGGTCGCGCCGAGGCGATTCAACCGAAACTTCAATTTCACCAGTCGCACTGAAATATTGAATATGTTTGTAATAAAATACATTGTTCCATAGTTTGGACAACACTAACACTGCTTGTCTACAGCGTAGATACTTGAGAAAAGAGTAGACTGTTGACTTTGAAAACGAACTTGGCAACTTACTGCCGAAAATCATACATGCGATCATTATTTTCACGTTACAATGCGCTGTTTGAGGCTTGGGTGGCGCGATGTCCACCAAACTCAGATTTGGGTCGCGCTCAGACAAGTTTGGGATCGCTGTGATAGGTTTGCCATATTTGTATCAACTAAGAGGACACATTCTTAGCAAGGTACTCAAATCAGCACATTGGCATAGTTTCCTGTAAATGCAGACTCGCACAGAACGTGCAGTAAGCCACTCAAAATCATGCTGAAAAAACGTAGCTTGCATTCAGGAAAATGTTCGAAGGCAAACGGAAGATGTGTTGACGATTTTTTATACTCCTAGGAGGACATTTTAGATTTCTTTATAAAGGACATGAGGTAACCCTGTAATGTGCTGCTGTCTGCTTTAAAGTGTTCTTGGTGCGTTGATTAGTGAAACTAACCCGGGTTTGCTCACTTCAAAAACGGATCTATATTTTTCAGTGACTTCGGTTTATAATTCGCATTCATCTGGTCTTCAGCCAATTATATTTCGCAATATAAGCTTAAGACAGAAATTCACTGTTGTGTATGTGCCTGAACCATCACCTGGTGCGTGCTCACCCTTCCAGTTGGAGAAACTTCTGTACAGGGCCCCTGGACGTAATTCGCTTGTTTTCGTATAACGGTCAAGGTATGGAAATCCTTTTCAAATGGGCACGCTCGGCCAGTCCAGAAAATGCCTTTCGTTTGCTTCAAAATTGTTCTACCGGTGAGCTTTTCCAAGCGAATCCTTCAACAGGTATCTGTGCAGAGGGTGAACTGGCACGCGCAATTAGCGAATACAGGACAGAGCTGCGCGTCTTGTGCCAGGGTGCGAGTTCGTTTCCCATCCGTGCATTTCCTATACGAATGGTGTACTATGACGTCGCAACTTCCAAGTGTTCTTATTTGTCAAATAAGCTTATAAACCAGTTTTTTGGGGACCGCGTTGGCTTCTGCAAAGCAGTTTACCATTGCCACTTACCAGTTACTTTTCTTTTTTTGCTGTATAAATAAAACTGACGTTTTGTTAAATATGTATGCAGGACATCCTCACTTTTTCAACCAGCTCTTCGCAGGCCTAGATCCATACAGCTTCGTCGGGCAGGTGCTGACAGACGTCCTCAATCCTTCCATGTAAGTCATCACTGTTTTGGTTGACGTGAAAAGTCAAACCGTGCTGTTGTTTTTTTGTGTCCTTGAAGCGTGCTTGATAGCTTCTAGCACGCATGTGCCGGGCCTGTCGTGTGGCCTTTCATGGCCCACTGGGCTACAGGGATCGTGCAGCGTTGAACCAGCTCCACTTCCCGTGCGCTGTGACTTTACCTCAAAGTTATTGTCTGGTTGCAGCGAGTTGATGCTGCAAAGCTTCCACCAAATCCTGGTCACAAGCTCGGCAGTTCCAGCTCACGAGTTTTACCAAGGCCTCCTAAAGAAACGTGTTTCTTTAGGAGGCATTGGCTGCAGTGAACACGGATCTGTTTTGCGTGCAACTTTGTTCTACATTTAACCCGTTTCGGACGCCTGTGTTAAAGCGCGCCACGTTATTAATTTCGCACCCGGTTTGTGCGTGACCCACAACAGGAGACCGTAACTGCAATGTCTTTGGTAACACTGACTTCGTAACTGTAGCTTCTCAAAGAGGCGTTTTCGAAGAACTGCGCGACAGAGTAAATTCATTTAAATATTTTCGCGTATGTGGTTTCTCCGTGTGAATACAGTGATCCAATTTTCCGGCCTTGTGCTTCCAAAATCCGAAGTAAATGCGCTGCGGATGTTTGTTGTTGGTGCAAGTAGTGTTAACTGCGTCGGATTTGGAGAACACAAACTGTCGTGGAAGTTTTGATATACTGTAGTGAAACATATCTTTGCTGTTCTTGCCTTCCGCAGATATACCTACGAAGTCGCCCCGGTCTTTATAATGATGGAAAAAGAGTTGCTGAAGATGTTTTGCGATTATGTGGGTTACAAGGAAGGTGACGGAACCTTTTCGCCTGGTACGTTGGCCACAGCAGGCCTCATAATTTTGAGCGCGGAGTTGACGACCGGACATTTCTCCGGTTCACGTTTTCATGCATGCTCGTTTCATTACAAACAATCTTTTTTATTTGTTTATGGCGTAATTTTTCTTATAGTATATTTGGTGCACTCTTGAATTTTTTTAATGATATATCTGCGTATTCGGTGCTTGTGAGTATGAAAATAATTGTGTACTAGTGAATATTTCCGCATGAAAATAACTGTACTTTTCTGCTCTTTTGGTGTGAGTACTCACTATTTAAGGTAAAGCTGTGGTTCAAGTCTCAAAAGACACTTTGTGCAAGATCGTACGGAGCTGTTTAACTTGCCGTCATGTAAGATTTACCGACCCGTGACTATTGCAGGAGGATCTTACTCCAACATGCTGGGCATGAACCTGGCGCGCTTTCGCAAGTTCCCTGAAGTTAAAGAAAAAGGCCTGCGTCAACTTCCCCGCATGGTGGCGTTCACGAGCGCGCACTCTCATTACTCGAACAAGAAGAACGCGTCGCTCATGGGACTTGGCACTGACGACTTGATAAGAGTTAAAGTCGATAATCAAGGTCGCATGGATGTGGAGGACCTGGAACGCTGCATTTTGAAAGCCACTGGAGAGGTGGGCAGCGCTCCTGTCTTGCGCGGAATTGATTTTTATAGACCTTTGGCTTATTGAGAGCAATCAGAAATGGAATGTATTTCTCTTATCTTTTTCACTAAGCCTGCGAAAGATTACGATTTTTCGCAGCAACAAAAGCACGAAAAGTGGAGTTAATTTACATTTTGTATTTTTGCGACGAGCCCTGTGTCAGGTGACTATGCATATCCAGTACTGCGGCTCGTTGTGCATGAGACCGTTGTGTGACGTCATAATCTTTGGGTTTTGCGTGAACCACGTCGCAGGCAAGGGCTTATGTTTTGCATTCACAAGTTCCCGAACCTGTCAAGAAAGCAGGTCTTTTCCTCGTTTAAGGATCACTTTGGCAAAGTCATGTGCATGTCCCCGGATGAGCGACTTCGTTGCCAGTTTTCCCGTCTATGAAACAATCATCGGGGTTCAGTTATGCTGCGCATAGTGACGTAACTGACGGGGGACAGGGGTGCGAACCTCCCCCACCCCTGGCAAGATAAATGTAAAAATCGGGCCCGCACTTTGCTTCGGTAATTGGTATACTTTTGATTTTTAAATAGGTAGTTGTATTTTCACGCTTTACTGGAGTGTTTTCCGGTGATTTCAGGTCTTAGTATAGACATCCACATCCGGATTCACTATCGTTTCTCAAGTTTTTTTTCTGAGTGTTGACTAGTGGGCCCCCTTCAGCTAAGTTTTACCCCCTGGCTCAAACCTGTAGTTACGCCAGTGCTTGCACATACCATCTTTTGCGACATGCATCGTTTTTTTTGCCGCAGCTGTTTTCTGCTTCCGTTGCTATGTGCTTTGTTCAGTCTGAACTGCAACTCTGTTCCGGCACTTTTCAACTTTTAAAGAAATAACTCGTTTTCTCGCAGGGCGCTGTACCATTCGTCGTCATAGCAACGTCGGGCACGACAGTGCTTGGGGCGTTCGACCCCTTGAACAGAATCGCCGACCTGTGCGAAAAGTACAACCTGTGGCTTCACGTCGACGTAAGTTGACCATCGGCGTTTCGCGCCGAAGAAAATTCATGAGTCATTTGTTTCGATTCCTATGGTGACCTCTTTTTTTGCGACTCGTTTAAAAAATAACGTTCACGTCCTGGCGCTAGGACTGTGAACGCATGACGTAAGCGAGACCGGAAATTCAATACGACGTTGTGCGCACGGCTGGCTCGGCGGCAGCAGTGCTGGGCTTTCGTTGTTGCTTCACCGAGGAAGTTTTGTTTTCAGGGCGCCTGGGGCGCGTCTACTCTGCTGTCTCCGCTACATCGTCACTTGTGCGACGGAATACACAGGTGGGCGCTCGCGGGTCCTCGGAAAGTCGGCCACGATAGCAAGAAAACAGTTTTTACTTAGTGCTCGAGCGGTAGCGTCTGCCATATTCATAAGAACGCTGCACACCCGGTCATGCTTAGCCGCGAAGGGTACAATAGTTTCGCAAAGGCGCTTCAGTTCGCCTTTGCTTTCCGTTTTGGTTTTCAGACTTACCGTTTATGCAGGGCGCAGCCAGGGGAGGCCCAGGGGGACATTCCCCCCAAAAAAAAATTTAACATATCTAGTCATTTTGTGCTTTGGCAGGCGATATCCCAAGAAAAATACTGTTGCTCGCCCTAAAATCATAAAGTTTGTCCCCCCAAAATTTTTTGCCCCTTGCCAAAATTTTAGGCTGGCTACGCCACTGCAGTGATGAGCTGATAAGTAGAACGTTTTAACTTCAGTTAGCTTGTTCGCTTCAGAGATAACACAGAACTTTTTCGATGCCACTGGTGGTACTGAGAAATAAGTTACATTGCTTTGTTCAGAGGTGTTTTTCTGATGCAAGGTTTTGACTATTTTTCTTGTAATGCTTATTTTGAATAATTCCTACCACATGTGTCCTTATTTCTGTTTTTGTCAAGACAACAATTGAGTTGTTTGTGCTTCTACTAATGTGCTTTCCGTTTTCGTGTTATTCCTAAACATTCCACCGAATTTATCGTTTGTTCTTTGAGAACACACCATTGCTTCTTCAGGAGGCTTATCATTAACTTTTCCTCATGGTTGAAAACCATTGGCTTTTACGAAATCGCACATCATTGACTTTTCACAGTCTTTGGAGGATTTTTGCAGTTGCGATCCTTCGCACAGAAACTTCTTTGAGCCTAAACGTGAACTGTTTTCTTTAGATCCGACTCCGTGACCTGGAATCCTCATAAAATGATGATGGCCCCATTGCAGTGCTGTGTCTTCATTACGAAACACATGGTTAGTGATCATATATTTCGAGAGCGGTGTGCAACGTTACAGAACCAGTCTTGACTTCGAAGCGCCACTCATTCAGCATCGCAGTGCAGTGAAATCCAAATGATACTGTGAACCAACTGGGCCACAAGCAAAGTCCTAAGGGGTTTGTGAGTGAACTAATTTCGGTTGAGGAAAATCGTCTGGAATCCATGAAGAAACATTAAGCGGTATAGTACACCGCACGTTTGTTCAGTGAGTAGACGCGGTTCGATTTCCCATCGGCCCACTCTGAGGACTTGAGACCAATTGGACTTGCCGCTATAGCAGCCTCGCGCTCAACGGAGCGAAATTAGAAAAGGCCTATCCCAACGTAAGTGTGGCCAGTGACACATTACCATTGCAACATTCGGAAGTTAATTGCATGGTGCACAGAGAGATCGGTGCTGTGCTAGGTGTCCTAGTCATCAAGCTGCACCTAACATTTCTAAGTACAATGAAGAAAACACTGGGGGGAAATTCCCACTCGCAGTACTTTTGAAGACGGGTAAAAATACAGCGTACCCACTATAGTTGCGCCCCAGAAGATAAGCGCAATGGTGTTTATACGCTTCAAATTCCTATCGTTGACGTCGGATGAACGTTAAGATAGGGGGCAAGGGACTCTTATTGCACAGATAGCAATTAACACTTTATATTTATGGGTCGTCTATGTCGCATGAGACGGTTGGCAGAGTTTCTGAAATGGGAGACTGCATGGCAGAGAGGTCGTTGACTAAGCTAGTACATGAAGAGACGGTGGTAAAGGCATCGCATCGCCTGCTAGCAGCTAGTGTATGGCAGTTAAACTGCAGCTCACTAACAAAGACTGTCTTTCATCAAATCGAGACCGGTGTCCGGAATTACAGTCATTGCTCAATCCTTTTTCAGTAAACGTAGAATAAGTAAACAACGGCTTTGATTGGCCTCATCTTCGCACGCGGTGTGCCAAGCATTCGCTCTGGACGTAGATCAGAAAAAAAAACGTTGCAACATTCACAGCATTTCGTCTTGCGTCCTGACGAAGACAGTTCCATCAACTATCGAAACGTTGGCAAGTTTTCAACGTGTTTTTATGTTTTACCGCCAGTAGAGCCTAATTAAAGTTTTGTTTAACGAAGTCCTGGCGTCTCCGAAGTAGAAAGACGCTGCAACATTCGTTGACGATTGTGTCGCAATATCTCGCGCACAACTTTGTGAAGATCCCCCTCGCAGTGGTTCCCGCTTCAGCTGCCGGCTATTTTCGTCCTTTCTCAAAATCTTGATGCTGGTTTTTATTCAATTCCCAAATTTAGGAAGAATGTTACGCCGACGGATACATCGCTTTTCACGTTTCTTGAAGCTCTTTTTGTGTCTTTTGCAGCCTCCTTTTTGGAAAAGTACTTTTATTTTGTTTGGAAGCGTAAACGAGCTCTAGCCACCGCCAAACGCGTGCGTTAAATAACGCCTTGCGTGGCTGTGCGTTTTTGCAGACAATCATGAAAGAATGCCATTCCTTCCACGTTCCCTACCTGTTCCAACAAGACAAAACTCTCTACCATCCTGATTATGATGTAGGCACCAAAGTCATACAGTGCGGCAGGAAGGTAAGCAGCAAGTAGCCTCGGTACTTTTTATTTACCGAGGTTAGCAGAATCTAAGATAAACCGCCTGGAAGTATGTCGCAGAAATTTTACCTGTCGTAGTTTTTTTTAAGATTATGAATTTCTTAATAGTGATCTTAAAATTTCGTCTCAAGATTTTGATTAATCTTCATGGTAAAAATTGTCAAGCGCATCGCGTTGGAGATTCGAATGCTCTGAAAAGTGCTGTTATTTTTTTTGCCAGAACAGTGTTGAACAATCTTTGCGATGCCGCTTTTTTATTTATTTTTGCTTTTTCGCATTAATTTATCGCTACGCAAAAAACACACGCTTCAGGTCGACGCTTTGAAGCTTTGGCTGATGTGGAAGGCGCACGGGAGGAACGGGCTCATGTTGCGAATCGAGAAAGCGTACGACCACGCGCAATATCTGACGGAACTCATCAAGAACCGCGAAGGATTCAAGTTGGTTCAAGAGGTAACGTCGTCCATTGCAAATATACCGTTCTGTGTTTCGTCAAAGAACGCAGCTGCATTCTAAGGCTTTTTTCACGACTGACTTCAGTTTCCCCTTCTTCGTGTTTTGGTTCGCGCAGAGCTTTCAAGAAGCATTTCCTTTTCGTTTGTAAAAAGCAGTTTCACCGTGCCCGAAACGGCAATTTACATAATCACAAATGAGTTTAAGTTTGTCAAACTTATGGTCTTAAATATTTCAGCTCCACCAACGCGAAGATCGAAAGTAGTGTTAACTATATTATGGATTCGTACAATCGTACTTGTAACCAGTGTTCCCTCTAAGCCAGGGGTTCTTAACCTTTTTTCTCCAATTCCCCACTTTTTAGTGGGCCAACTTTCCATTTCCCATTAAAGCAATCTGTAAATGGTTGTGATTTGTAAAGTAAGTCAACATTTGGATGTGATGTGTTAAATTTTGAAGCAGTGGTTCTACTGTCCGACCGGTCATTCCCCACTTG
>JGI24021J15306_10006712_pt1 | contig 13921 bp, 6 predicted proteins | sample Ectturendosymbi1_FD_15306 | JGI IMG/M metagenome (IMG submission 15306) | reverse complement strand
TTTTTTTAGGCCGAAATCTAAGTACGAATATATCGTAGGCCGGCAGCCAATAAGTTAATCTTTGCTTGCTAAAACTTGCTGGATTTTGCTCTGCAACTGTTCCTTGTTTACATCATCTTTGTAAATTCACATACTGAGGAGATGGTACCTTTCTCTGCAGCAAAACCTAGAACTGATTCAAGCTGCATTGTGATTTTAAAGTCTCCATTCCACATCTATTCGAAAACGTTTCACTACATTTTAGAATAATGTCTTGGTACTAGTTAACAAAGAACTGCTCAACCAAAAAATTAAAAATTAGCAGGAGTATCACATTCCCAGCCAGAATTACAGGCATGTGTCGTACACCTGCCCTCCCATACTCAGCTCTTATGTCTTAGGCCATGGGTGGGCAAATAATTTGGGTCAGAGGGCACTTGGAAAAGGCCATGTTTTGTGCAGGGCCATACCTTCTGATGGAAATAGAAGCAAGTCTCGTTTCAAACTGCCTCAGCATTTTACTATGATAAGTAGGAGGAAATTTCAGATTTTTCCTGAATGCTTCCGCAGTCCACTGCAAATGCTGTGATGGGCTACATTCAGCCCATGGGCTGCTAATTGCCAACCCCTGCCTTAGGGGTTTATAGACCACAGGTTAAGAACCTCAGCTCTGAAAGATGCCACATATATTTGTGGTAATATGTTATTTTCCTTATTTAACATGCATTGTAATGGTCTTTATAGCACAATTATATATCTGGTCTACATGGCAGTTGTTGACAAGATACCATGCACAATGCAGGTAATTTCAGTTATGACAAATCGCACATGATCATTTTAGCACAAAGCAGATATCATAGCACATAGTGGTAAATTGTCAAAAGCATCTAGAATTCTGACAAAAGAGTTTTGTGGAATATACAAACATTTAAAGAAAAAAAAACTCTGAATCATCTGAAGCAAAAGTCTCCAAACTACGACCCACAGGCCAAATCTGGCCCATGATATCATTTCATCTAGTCCGCGAAAACATTTTGTCAATAATGAAAACACAATATATTTACGAAAAATTTGTTGATTTGGCAGAATGTAACATACCCTGAAACAATCACATTATGCAAGATGTCCTGCCCTCAGTCACTCGCTTGTATGCTCATTGCTCTAGACTAGGGGTCTCTAAACTTTTTTGTCCGTGGGTCACATAAGGTATTATCTAAGTAACAAATGGTTCCTGGGGTCGGACGCAGAAATTTTCAGTGAAATTTTGGGTATGAGCTTATCATGAAATCTAGTCTAGATGCTATCAGTCAATGAGAATATAAAACTAAATATATAAAGAAAAGGTAAACGGCATTTATGTTAAATCATATATGCAATATTCATTTACATAATGCAGATTATGGTGGTCACGCAATGTGTGAAGAGTTGAAGGATATATAGATGAACAAGTGAATCATACACATAGGTAAGAGACAATGGAAGTTATGAAGCAGAAAGCCATGCAGCAACCAATCCAGTCTAGATTATTATAATGCACATATTTAACATTTCAATAAGCTTTTTTTTCATGTTTTTATTCATAAACATACTAGAATAATTGAATAATTGTGACTTAGAGAAAACTAATTATTAATACATTAGTGAAGTAGTGTCAATAAGTACATCATAATTACAGTAACATGACTAAAAACTTAACTTTCTGGAACTACCCACCGCTACAGTACGCACTAACATAGTGTAACTAAAGAGCATAGCTTCAAGCTATGCAGAATGAAGGATTCAATGACGTACAACAAGGCTGCCCAGCCCGCGAGGTTGTTTTAAGTGGCCCGCAATGTACAAAGCTTGTAAGCAGACTTTGTAAATTTTTGGTATTGTTTTATAGGCTCAAGTATATTTGTCATCAAAACACACCAAAATTATACCTGTTGTTTCTGTTATGGGCCTTCCACCCAAAAACGTGTATAACAAACACTTCAAAAATAGGCTATGTCAATTTTTTAGATTTAGTTTACATCCATACAAACTGGCAACACTGTGTGCAACTGTAGGACTCATTATCACTTCATGTTATCGCATAAAACTTATAAAAATCAAGGGATTTGTTACGTTACAGTAGCTTATTGTTACATCACAAAAACATCTGTGGCCCACAATAAATTTCCTCATGTGAAAGTGGCCAGCAACACTAAAAAGGTTGGGCAGGCCTGACGTACAGTATCTATTTCAGTGAACCTGTTAGCTTCACCAAGTAGTAGACCATAAACTACTGCACAAGACGGGCACTGTTGTCTTCTCAGTGTCCTATAAAAGTCGGATGTACGCCAATAGCGGATCTTGGTTGCAGGGTTTGAACACTTGTCAAAAATTTAAAAAAATGAAAACATCGCAACTCTTTAGCATTACTGGCTCGGGGGAAAGTTATATTAAATTGCAATCACAAATAAATTTTTGCATTGCATCTTTACCTTAGGATTTATTGTGTAACAAGATATTTTTCCACTCCGGTTTGCATCATCACTACGGCAACCAAAAGTCAATAAAGTCAAATTTTTTCTGCCATTTTTGAAGTTCATGAAACGTCTACAAGCCAAATTTCATGCTGATAACATGAGCGACTCCAAAGTTATTGGGTCAAAAAAAGTCATAAAATTTACCATAGGTCAAAACGTCTTGTAGCACAGGTTTTTCTCTTCATCAATATTTTAATTAAAGCTGCAACAACAGATACTGACATGTTTTTGCAAGTTCAGTTGACATTCTGACATGAAACTAGATTTTTTGCAATTCTGACATAATAAAATTGTTTTGCCCATTACCAGATGAATGAAAGTAGGCNAGGCATGGTATAACACTTGATGTTGAAGTATAACAATGCAGAACTTTCTCAGTGACTTTAAATTTATTGACACTGCATGTTTCTCTTTCTCTTNTGCATTTGGACTGATNTTCATCTATGGTTTGTTACCTCTAGTTTCACTGGGTCTTTCACACTTTTTATTTTTGCTTCATTTCAACAGAAAAAAAAGATTTTATCCTAGCNGTTTGATGCTTTGTATTCCACATTTCAATTGCAAACGCAGGAAATTCATATTATAAAGCCAAAATTTTTAGTTCTTTGGTCAAAAAATTGGTTGCCCTGTAGTCATCACACATCCGTTAACGATATCCACGCTGACGGACATCCGTTCTTTACAACCATGTAACATTGTACCTGTTTTCTCAACTGTCTGACACTGTCACAGACAGACAAATACTGAAAAAATCAAGAACTTGCTGTATGAATACAGACATTACAGACTAGAGTTCACATCAACAAGGAACACCAAAATGCATTTAATTCCTATTTTTTACAACTTAAAATTCGTATAAATGCACAGTACATGGAGGAAATTAAATGCAAATCAATCTGTGGGCATAGGCCCATGGCAACGGGGGGAATTCGGGGGCAGTGCCCCTCAAATTTTTTCTGTGCACCCCCAAATGATTCAAACTTGAAAAACTAATCAATTTTGCAAATGCTTGTTTTCAATTTGTTTAATCGTCACGCCAGCTCGCAACATCTCCGCGCGTTGCGTTAAAAGGTAACCTCATTGTTACAAAATAAATTGTGTTAAGGAATGTCCACACTGGTAACAACTTTGATTTGTGATGTCACTGTCACTGGAGATAGTCTTTCTAAACTGTTTCTGCAGTCTCTCTGTTAGCGTGAAAGTCATGGCACTAGCAAGCTGTCTATGGTAATATTATAATATAAAGTCTTAGCCAGCATTCTCTCTAAGAAAATTTTAGCAAATGCTGGTTTTAGTGAGCATGAATATTTTAAACCTGAGTTGCCAGAATTCTAAATGAATTACAAATTTCATGAATTATTAGAATTTCGGATAAGCATAAAGTCTTATGAAAATGTGAACAAAGAGGGGCCTACACACTTATTTCTAAAATAGCTTCTTTTTTCTTGCTTTTCCAACGTTTTGGAATGTTGCAAGTGTACGAGAATCAGATTTCACTGCGCAAATGATTTGGTGGTACTGCGCATCTTAGAAGGAATATTAGACTGGTATTAGTCTTGCTTGTAGTCAAACAGAACTTGCAATGGCCAAACCAAACCCAGTAGGATAATGTACACGAATTGGAAGTTGATCAAAAAAGGTTAGGGAATTCTGTGTCTGATGTAAAAATGCTTCAGCATGTGTATAGATCACTGCAGCACTGACTAGCATAAGTCAGCATAAAATACAGCTAGCGGCTAGCGCGTATTTCATACTTAGTGTGTGACTCAAGCAAGCTACAGTTATCCCACCCTGTAAACATGCGAAACTACATCAATACAAGCGAAAAAGGTCAAATTCATCTCGATTCAGAGAGGACATCATTTATAACAAAACAAATCGGAATTCACAATGGAAATGAGAGTTTGAATTTGAAAGCATCTTACTTTGAAATCATTGATACTATTCAGAGTGAATTCAGCCACCGGTTTTTGGAGTTTGGTATGTCTCTCATCAAATCTTTGCGTGTTCTTTCACCAGCATCGAATTGCTGTTTCGACAAGGAAGAATTACAACCTCTTTATTTTTTAGTCAATTCAACTACCAAAAATATCAGTGAAGATCTTCTCAATGCTGAAATTATTACTGTGAAAAGCATTGTCTTATCAAAGCTTCCTGATGTATTTTTGAATGAAAACACCCATATGAATTTGGACCAGTGTTTGAAATGGTATTGGAAGTATAAAGCAGCTTTTCCCACCATATACTTGCTGCTGAGCATGGGCTTACTGTAGGAGTTTTGACAATCACATACCATGTTCAATTTGAGGTCTTTAGGAAGTAAATTTACTGCATTTAAGTACTTGTTACATTTGTTTGGTCTTTTTAACGCCCCGCAGTCATTTGGTGCTCCTCGCAGTGATTCGGCGCCCAAGGAATTATGCCCCCTTACCCCTCGTTACACCCCTGTGGTGGGAAATGTCAGCTGGTTTTGTTAGATTTAGAAAAAAATGAAACAGCTGCTGTGGCAAACGAAGACATCGTTTCTGAATTTTAGACCAAAACTCGACGACTGCATGTTCAAAGTATTCTCTTGACACTGTAAGTGCCTCCATGAATATTATTCATCTATTATGCTACGTAGCAGGCGACAGAACTGCAGCTTTTGTTACAGTTTATGCTTAAATTTCTTTTCTTGTTTTTGTTGTACCAAAACCCGTTTAACTGCGAGTGGTAATTAAAAGGTAGAACTTCTACATGCTAGAATACACATTACATGGTTCAGGGGTGTAATGGGGCAGGAATGCATAGGAACGGTGTTTTCACACCTTTTTCACGTTTTTTGTTTCAAAATGGATATTTTTTGGATGAGTTCCCACACCTTTTTGTTAGCACTGCATCCCTGAGATGGTTCGACTTCCAGCTGTTAATGTGAAGGATTAATTGATTGTTTCAGTAAATAATTAATAGAATGCACATATTTATTATACATAATCTCGTGCATTGTTGTGACTCTTGTGAGAAATTAGACAGAGTTTCTTTCATACCAGTGTCTTCACTTTAAATACTGATATGAATAAAATTGCTTCAGTTTTGCTGTTTAACTTTATGGCAAAATATTGTTACATTTTTCAAAAAACTTAACAGTGCATTAGGCAAACATCGAACAAAGTTTTTACTGAATCAAATGTGACAAACAAGCATCAAGCACTGGCGCGTAGTCAGAAAAATATCTTAAAGACAAGACCGTAACCAGCTTGAGACACCAGGGTGGACAAAGAGTTTTCTAAGGGCCCAAATTTTTTAAACTACGTCCAACACATTTTCCAAGGGGGGATAAAGAAATTTTGGGGGTGATTTGCCCCTCTCCTAGTTATGGGCCTGCTTGAAGCATAGGCAAATGTTTTTCATATTGTTTTTCTTTGTTGTTTCTGGAGAAAAGCGCATAACCTAACAAATGTTCTTAGTTTTGTGTGGATATTTATTCTGGAAAAGTCATCGCTTTTGAAAATTTGAGAAAGGCGCTGGAGTCTTCATCCCCTGCTTGGCTACCCATGGCACGTAGCATACTGGTACAATCACAAATCTTATGTGATCAGACTGAAAACAGACAACTGGCAATATGCTGCCCAGTTAATCGCTGAAAATTAGTAAAATAAGTTGTTTCAAACATTAAATGAAACAAAAAAATTTCCCCCCTAAAAATGTATTGTGCCCCCTTAAACCTTAATACCTACTACGGTGCTGGTGGGCGTAGCAAGCGTAAGCATTAACAATTATTATAGGCTAATTGTCATGATTGAAGGCCCAGGGCTTACTATATCTGCCCTGGGCAGCAACAACACAAACTAAGGCAGGAACAGACAGCTATGAGCGCAAAATAGAGATGAAGCGATAATATTGTCAAATAATACAGTGCACCACAAACGTTTTCAGCATTCAACGTTTGCAGAAGCTTAGTTCAAAGACAGCTAACATAATTCACCACCAAAATCAAACTGTCAACTTCAAATTCCCTCTAAACACCGATCCGCAAGAGTAATACTGTAATCACTCAAGCGTAATGTAATAAGACCTTGGCCTTGAAGGATGCCCGAAAAGAACGTTGTAGTTTGCACATTGCATAAGATGGACTAGAGTATTTTCAAACTCAACCGCAGTGATGTCCCCAAGTTATTTTGGTCAACTCAGAGTCACAAACCCTATGAGAAAGAGTCGAGTCAAAGTCATTTAAAAATTTTTTGAGTCGAGTCATGACTTGGTCGAGTCGAGTCAGAGTCGAGCCACAAGAACTGTCGTGTCACTTCCGGTCATTGGTTTGCAAGCTCGAGTCAAATGAAATTTAACATTNTTCCTTGTTGTTTTTTCTGATAAGAAATGGCCCAACATGCTACAAAATGACACCAAACGAGCAGCAAATGGTGTCCAATTTCGTTTTAGCAACTTTCATTGGCCAGGTAATTCAGATCTAAGTTTTTTGCGAAAATTCCATTTTGTTTCTTTTCTTCATTCTCAATCATTTCCACAAGTCTAGCCCAACTTTGCTGCAAGAAATATACTTCCCTGTCTTTCACATGTCCAAGAAATATCCAAAGATGGACATGGACGTTGATTTGTGTTTAAATCTTGCCACATTCTAGTATTTTATTGGATTTCGATTTTCTGATAATTATAATACAGAAACTATTTCTGTTTAACCAGATTGGGATTGGATTTAATAATATTGTTTTGAACTTCTTCGCAACTTTCGGCTTAGTTTTGGGTATGCAGATCACTTTATTGAAAAGTTTGTTGTAGTGGAGTTTCTCAAATCCGTCACGAATTTATATTGTGTTTGCAATTGTTGAGCTTTGTCAAGACCAACAAAGCAAGTCCGATCTTTTATACAGTGACGATTCCAGAATTTTAAAAGTGGGGAGGGCCAACATAAATGTCTCTTGTCCATGGTGGCAGTGGCGTAACGGGGACGATTTGACTACGCATGCAATTTCTGGATTGTGTCTCGATGACGTCATGGTGCTCAGAACATCAAGTAAGAAAGTGCTGTGTGAAAGGCTTGATACTGACGAACGTGACTGGGTGCGTGAGAGATAAAGGTCGTCTGTATGAAAGTGGTTACAAGCAGTAGCGTAACCAGCCCAAAATTTTGGGGGAAATGTTTCAAATGTTAGCGAGGAACAGTTCTTTATTCGGAACACTGCCTGTCAAAGCACAAAATCACAAGATATGCTAGAAATTTGAGGAGGACATGGTCCCCTTGGCCCCTTCTGGCTACGCCTGTGGTTACAAGAAAAGAATCAAAAAGAAAGAACAGTAGCCTACTTATTTGATGTTCAATCTTCCACTGACAAAAAACTCGCAATGACGCAAGACCTCCAGACACTGCAAAACTCCGGTGAAAAGCAATGTTGTCAGTATTGGATGCTATGTTTGGTTGTTACCAACTTGTAGATTGTCCGCGATAATTTGCTTGTTGAAACTCCATGTCTTAGTTAAATCAGCTAGAACAGTTTCTCGTGAGTTTTACTTGTAAACACGTGTCTACATTGGGTTTACTTCATACGATTAGATGAGGGTGTTGCAAAAATACTTTCCTGTGCAAAACTAGTCTTCATGCTGTTTCTCATCAGCCTATAGCATAGGCTAGACTATTAACCCTATAAAAAAGAATGTAGGAAAGGTTATTGTTGTGCGATAATTTCCATGTGATGAGCTGATAAGCGCGTGCACCAAATTCTGTTCGTGGAATGTTTGCTTCTGCGTGTGCATTGATTACCCTNAGAGGAATCTTGCGCGATTGGTGCCCTTGCGTGATTTGGTGCTCATTCTGATCGTGGTGGTTCTTTAGGACAGTCGTGATCTGTGCTGTCGAAGTGCAGGTTACGTTTTAGCTGAATAAAGCCTAAGTTGAGGTTATGCAGATCTCTTTTCATATCAGCTATTATTTCTGTTGAAGATCTAAGGCAATCGTAGAACCAATATCGGTACGACAAACGATATACATTTGAGGGGGAGCTTCACATCAGAGAGGGATACTTTCACGCTTTTCAGACAAACGGTCAAATTGGTCACACCTGCGTGAGGCCCCAAAAACTAAGATGGCCGAGGGCCCCGCGCTCTCTAAAGCCGTCCTTGGTTGCATTACAATCACACTGTCCATAAGCTAGCACAAAAACGGATTAGTCAGTAGCCACCAATCTGTTGGCAGATAACTTATTTTTTTGTGTTTTGTAGTAAGAAAATTTTGACGAAACTAGTTGACTATCAGCAGCCTACTTGTCTTTGTCAAGATGGAATTTGTGGTTGGGACCGTTTCGCTTTCATGTGAATTGTATTCACTTTCGTGGAGCTGTTTTCGTTCATGTGGGGCCGCACAATTGTGTACGGAAAATGGTGTTTCGTTTCACATGTGCAGTGCTGTGGAAGTTGCATGGTTAGCACTGAATATTCGACATAGCAGTACACGTGTGTGATTACATCTACAGTGGCGTTTAAGGTCTCTAGTGAATAAAAACGCTAGTTCATACTGAACGATAATCATAAGCCTATATTGGGTTTGATAGGGTAAATCATAGCAACTTAATCATCAAAACAACAAAAAATCACCATCCGAGATAGATATTAATGTTGTCACCCCTACTTTTTTCTTGGCCCCGCTGTGCCCTCCCCCCCACTTTTTCAGTTCAAGAATCGCCACTGCACACGATCCATAACTTCCTAAAGCCAACCACACCGAAATGCATTATGAATAACTTCGTTGTCAGCATTTGCTTTTGTAAGATGGCTGTTGTGCAGGTAACGTTTGTAGAATCCACGTTGATTGTAAGCATTTTTAGTATAGCCTAATGAAAAAAATTGTTTAGGAAAATTAAGCTGTAGACCAGTTGCGTAGCTAGAGGCTTTAGCTGGGTGGTGAACGCAGCTGAAAGCGGCCTACTGGCCACGGTAGTGGCCCCTCGCCAACATTCAGAAAAAAATTTAGCCCTTTTCGTCACGCGCCGGCAATGCAGTGGCCGGTAAACGTTTGATCAGCCATAACTCCTGAACGGATCGGGTAGAAAGCGAGTGAAGACATCCCTGGATCCATGAGACAGAAAGGAATCGGAAGAGATTGACAAAAACGTACCTTTGCATTCAAAATTTTTGAGAAAAATCCATATTTGTGCATTTGCCGTACTGAAATTTTAGCAAAATCTGCAGTAAATGCGAAAAAACGCACACCGCATCCAGTCTAGCCGATCCCATCCGGTTTTTGCGCTTCGCCGACCGACAGAATACTCGAAAACAGGGTCCTTTCATAAAATAGGGGGGGTTGGGGGTCAAAAAGTGTAGGCTGAGAAAATTTAGTTCTAGATCACTGTTTGGTGTCCAGACAACCTCATATTAGCGTTAGTGAGGCACTGAGTGGTTTCAAATGTTCAGGGAGCTCAACTGATGCGATGGAGACCTTGAAGGCTGCTAGCTTAACTGATGGGGAAGTTATGGCCAAAAATAGAGCCTGAAAACTGCTCGGCCGCCAATGTGGATATTTTGATTTTTTTCCAAATAGAATTTTCCTGTCAAAATTTTTGCTTGAAATGTGGTGGGATGTTGTTTAAACAACGAAATTCACTATTTCTGCAAGTTTGGTGGGTTGGTGGGTACCGGCTGGTAGATAAATGGCTTGAACCTCAAAATTGCCCCGAAATCCGAGGTTTTTGCCACCGTGGACCCCCAACAAAGGAAGTGTCAACCTTTTTGATCATCATTGCAAAGGTAAGGTCTTCACAAACATTTTTATGTAGAAAGTTTGTTTCCAACGTGTTTGGTTTAGGCTCTGTAGCTTACTGAATGGACGCAACTAGGCTTTCTAGCCTACGCGAAAAGCATTTCCCCCCGTAAATGACATCACAATGACGTCGCAGGTGGGCACGACCTATCTCAAAATGTGCAGGCATATCTTATGGATCCAAAGATACCTTCGGTGTCTTTCTAGCTCATTCCGTTCAGAAGTTATGGTCGCTTATATGTTTACCGGCCACTCTAGTGGCCTGCACGGGACGTAAAGGGAAATGAAAGTGTATCCAGATGTGGGTTTCTATATACTAAAACCCGAAATCACCCGAAAACAACAGTCCAAAAACTTCCGGAAAACGCAAAAAAAACAACTTACTGCAAACTAAAAGAGTACTGAATACCGAAATATAAGTGAAATGGGGGCTCACTTTCTACATTTAGCTTATCAGGGGGAGGTTCGCACCCTTGTAACCCCGTCAGTCGCACCACTGTTGTCAGGGCCGTCGGCCCCCCATTTCGCACTTGGCCCCCTGGTTGCTGCATACATCCAATACAGTATTTTGAAAATGTGCCCCCCTCCCTTCTGGTTTTTGGCCCCCCTGCTGCTAAATCCTGGCGACGGGCCTGACTGTTGTAGACCTGTGTTGTATCCATGGGTGGCGGAACCTTTTTCAAAGTGGGGGGGCACAAGTACACGTCACAAAAAAAACTGCGTAAATTTTAAGTTGTTTGAACCGGCAATTGTGACGTCACAAGCATTGAAATATGACGTTATTACCTATGCACCATATGAAGGTTTAAATTCCACTAAAACAGACAACATTACACCACTTTGAAAACGTATCGGTGAACCACCTGAAATTCAAATAAGCTGTTACAGGGGCGAGCCAGGTCAACAGCGTCATTCGAGCTCATCATAACATTTATTCTGACTGAATAAAACCGTTCGACGTTTCCATCACTGGAATTTTCTTTTGCTTTCATTCTGGCTCGCATTATTGTTGCTCTGTGATGTTAGTTACGTAATAATAAATGAGAAGTTCTCATGATAACTTTTCCATTGTTGAGCAACGTAGCCTATGTCTCAGAGCAATGATAACGCCAGTCAGTCCTCGGCTTGCTATGCTCATTCATATTAGCACGAGTTGCTGGACAATTTGTCGTTCGTTTGAAATTATTCTCGAAATGGGAACTGTCCGTTGGATTGCACTTCAAATTCAACGATCTATACAAATTCACTGCTTTAAAAAACATTCAGTCCGGTTTGAATTATGTTTTAAAATATACTTCATTGCCAGTGGTGGGTTTAGAGTTGGGGGGCCCGAGGCAAAACTAAAAAGGGGGGCCTTCTGATGACGCTATCATACTCAGCCAACCGTGATAATCACTTTTGATATGCCTAAGATACGGCCACCCAAGTACATGTTCCTGAGACTACGGCATAACTGAAATAGCAGAAGGAGAAAATACAAAAGGGTGTTCATGATGCACAACTTTGAAAACACTGAAAATTGGGAAGACAAGGCTGGCAACACATAAAAGTTGGGCTATAGCAAGTTGGCATTGCCCCTACTTCTTTAGTTTCGCGCCCCATTTCTCTGCATTCACCATCAATAAACTACAAAGTTTACCGCTCTGAAAGTTTCACACCTTTCCCCTTTCAAAAAATGCTTGGTAGTTTGTATCCTGAATTTGTTCACATTCATGTCTTTGTGGGAATCCATGAAACTATAATCAACAACCAAGAAGATTTAAAACACTAAATTTGTTTTAAATTTCATCCTTTTAACTGCAAGAACACAGCATACAAAAGCATCCAATTAGAGACTTATTTTGGAAAACTTTGAAGGCTGGATGAGTCAAAGCTGCCCTCATCTTGCATTGACACTAGTTGTTTGAAAAATGTGCAAAAGTAGGAAATAATTCGTCATGTACCTTTTCGAAAACATTTCTACTGCAGCAAGTAGCCTACACAATTGTATAAATCTGTGCTAAAGAAAAACGGTTCAAGTTACATTGGCTACGATCTGGCAAAAGAGCATGAATATCACCTACCAAGTCTACCTTAAACCAACCATTTACTAGTCAAGCTTCAAATAACCTGACTTGAAGCATAGGCTAAATCAAGCCACCTAAAATACCTGAAATATCTGTAGAAAAATTTAGTAGGCTATTTAATACTCAAAAATTGCCATTTCTGCTACGTGATAAGAAGCATGAATGTAGCCTTGCTTATTAACAGTCTCTGCAGCGCAACACCAATAATACAAAAGCACTTGAATTACTTTGTGAACTAAGAAGAAAATGTCCTAAAATTTAAACGATGTAGTGTGGTCCCTGCTATAACAATTGCATGTTGTCTTACTTTCTGATGGAAATGTTCACTACGGTAAAATTTTCATAAAATTATCAATATAGCAAATACTTCAATCTCTAAAAATCATCATTAGGTATAAAAAGTTATCATTTGGTACAAGTAGGTGTATTTGCTCTTATTTGATAGGGTCTTTTCAGAATTTTGTGGAAGAAATTTTAACCCATATTCTACAATTTTTTAGGTATAGAAGTTGGTTTGAAGCTTTTTTTATTTGATCATTGGAGATGGTGGTGGGGTCGCTTGGAAAGGGCGGTACTTACACATTACAGTTGCTGGTGGGGCCCCTTTGACAGCATAGTAGCATACGTGTACATTGCAATTGCTGTTTGGGTCCCCTTTGAAAGCATATTACTTACATGTTGTAGTTGCTGGCCACTCTGTAAGCAAGGTACTTACACCTTAAAAAAACTGCTGCTGGGGGTCCCTTTGAAAGCAAGGTACGTGCACATTACAGTTACTGTTGGGGGCCCCTTTGAAAGCAAGGTACTTAAACATTACAGTTGTTGTTGGAGGCCCCTTTGAAATCAAGGTAATTACACATTATAATTGCTGTTGGAGCCTCTTTGAAAGCATGGAATTTTACATTACAATTGCTGTTGGGGCCCTTTTGGAAGCAAGATGCTTACACATTACGGTTGCTGTTGGGGGCCACTCTGAAAACAAGGTACTTACACATTAAAGCTGCTGCTGCGGGTCCCTTTGAAAGCAAGGTACTTGCACATTACAGTTGCTGTTGGGGGCCCCTTTGAAAGCAAGGTACTTACACATTACAATTGCTGTTGGGGCCTCTTTGAAAGCATGGAATTTTACATTATAATAGCTGCTGGGGGCCCCTTTGGAAGATAGGTGCTTACACATTACAGTTGCTGTTGGGGGCCCCTTTGCAAGCAGATTACCTTCAAATTGCAATAGATGCTAGGGCCCATTCGAAAGCAAAGTACCTGCACATTACAGTTTCTGTAGGGGGCCCCTTTGAAAGCAGAGTACTTACTTATGATCTGCTTTGTAGCACATTACATGAGTAAGAAGTTTTTCATAAAAAATCAGGAAAATTTACGTGCGTATCACCTCATGGGGGGCCCAAAAGGGGGGCCCGAGGCAAGTGCCTCGCTTTCCCCCCCTTAAACACACCACTGTTCATTGCATAGGGTAGCTCGGAATCTGATGGCTGAGCACGAGTAAAGCGCAAGCGAACGAAGTTGATAGAACGCCTACTACGAACGATATTGTTTTGTTCAGGTCACCTGCAAGGCTACAAAATGAACGCGAAAGGCCAGACATGGAACGAAAATATATG
>JGI24021J15306_10006706_pt1 | contig 13924 bp, 5 predicted proteins | sample Ectturendosymbi1_FD_15306 | JGI IMG/M metagenome (IMG submission 15306) | reverse complement strand
TAGTTAGTTTCGGGGTCAGGCATTGTTGATTTAAGTCAGTATAAAAATTAGTCGATCTCACTATTATTAAACGGTATAGGCCTATATAACGTTGGATTTTACTATGTTTTTATTGTATGACGCTGCTAGCCCGACACACACCTCTAACCTGTAGCATAAACTTAAACTTTGGCCAGGTGCATATCAAACACGAACAACCACGACTTTTTCGCCTGATTTCAACGTAACAATTGGTACGATTCAGTAAACACAGCCAACGGAACTGTGAGTATGACGACACTATATTCTGCATGCAACTTAGAAGCCCCTGGTGTTATCAACACGAGGTCGGATTAAGTGAATAAAACTAAATTTTATGAATATTCAAGACATCAATTGTTGGCCAATATTTATCGAACTTATCTTGTACGGGCAATTGACTCTACGCGTACCATAATTTGCTGGAGGCCCTCTTGGATCTTGAAGCCCTAGACTAAGCCTAATAAGCCTATTGGTGAATCCAGCCCTGGTGATCTTGTCGATTCAACTTTGACGTAATCTGTGGAGAGCAGCTAAAAATTCTGAAAAATATGAGAGTCAGTGCACCTACATACCTTCTTGGCCCGGGTCCATAGACGCATATGTAAAGAAAGCAGACAAAAAAGGAAGAGCAATGATGAAAAAAGTGGCGAACAAGCAGGAAAAGCAAGACTCATCAACACGAAACAAAAATTTGTTTTCTTTGTCCTTAGGAAATAATCATTATATCCTCTTTGCTTATGCCGTAAAACCATGAAAAATCTTTATAATGCCACTTAAACTTTGCGTTTGTGTTCCTAATATTACTTTTAATTTTTTCCTATCTCTCATGCTTTATCACCATTTTTTGTAGTGTGCTATGTCAATGTCTGGTCGTGGTTGCAAGTACTCAGCAGATTGCTCCTGCTATATGTGTGGCGAATTCTTAGAAAAAAAGCACTGCCTGGAGAACTGTATCTGCGCAAAAGAAGCCTATCATGCATACGTTGGCATGCCAGTCTTTGGCCAAGATAAAACTTGGGCACCGCACTTCATATGTGAATATTGCCGTCGTACTCTATAGGGTTGGTTCAGAGGAGAGAAACGGGCAATGCGTTTTCCTATCCCTTGTGTCTGGCGTGAGCCCTCAAACCATCCCACAGACTGTTATTTCTGTATGGTAGGTCCAAGCAAACGACGAAAAGGAAAGAATACACTTTCCATCAAGTACGCTGACATTCCATCATCTACTGGATCTGTACCCCATAACACGACCGGCGTGCCTGTGCCACAACCACACTTGAGAGATGAATCTTTCATGACAGACGCAACCCGTACAGATTCTGAAACGGAGCAATCTGCTGCTGTATGTGTTCGATGCCATGTCGCTGGTGAAAAGTGCTCCTGCCTCCTCAACCAAGAAGATATTAATGATCTTGTCGGAAGTTTTCATCGACAAAGTCGAATGTTGAGCTTCGAATTTCCAGCAATGGGACTTATATACTGGATGACAGTGTTCAAATTAGCTCACAGAGAAAGCGACGTCGCGGCTTCTCGGTGTTCTCCACGTTTAAAGGATGGTCTGTGTTACTGCCGTGTTATAGAAGGGCTCTTTCAGGCTACGGGCATTTCTTGCAATCCCTCTGAGTGGAGGCTCTTTATCGACAGCTCATCTAGAAGCCTTAAAGCTGTTTTGCTGTGCAATACAAACAAGGGTTTCTCCATTCCCTTGGCTCATTTAGTTCACACGAAGGGAGAGTATCAGAACGTCAAAATCCTCTTGTGTGCATTATGGTATGACTATTACATATGGGAGGTTATTGGTGATTTAAAGATGGTGGTTTTCTTGGTGGGGATTCAGCGTGGTTTTACCAAATTCCAATGTTACCCCTGTCTCTTGGATAGCAGAAATACAGCTCTTCACTACAAGAAGAGGAACTGGCCTCCACGAACCAGCTGTGGGAAAGAAACTCACAACGTGAAGCGACAACCACTAATAGATGCAGCGAAAATGCTGATGCCACCTCTGAACATAAAATTAGGTCTAATCAAGCAGTGTCTTTAAACAAGTTGACACAGAGGGTGAGGCATTTCAGTAGATTCAAGAGCTGTATCCAAAATTGTCAGAGGCAAAAGTCAAATATGGAGTGGTTGTCGGACCTGAGTTGAAACGACCGATTAATTTCATCGATTTTCCCGAGATGCAGTCTGAGGTTGAGCGGACAGCTTGGACTTGTTTTGTGTCTGTAGTCAGCGGGTTTCTGGGAAAGTACGAGGCAGAGAACTACAGAGAACTTGTTGATAGACATGTGGATGCATATCAGAAGATGGGCTGCGGAATGTCGCCTGAAGTACACGTTCTGTATGAATTTTCTTTGATAAATTCAAAGATAACATGGGAGACTACTCAGAAGAACATGGTGAAAGATTTCACCAGGATGTCAGGTCTTTCGAGGAACACTGTAAAGGACAGTACAATGAAAGTATGATAGGGGATTACACATGGAATCTTTTTATTGAAAGTGAACGACTGATGATCGCCAATCTCGAAAAACTATTTCTTTTTAATTACCCTAAGCTATACATTTTGTGTGCTGTAAAGTGACGATACATGCTCTGTAACAATTTTGAGAAAAGGCCTATATTATAGCGGGCCTTTATGCTACTGTATCGTGTTTGCGTAATAAGGTCGCTTTCCATATTGTTTCTTTTCTTAGTAATGTAATTTTTTAGAAACAAAGTCCAAAAACAACATTTGTCATTATTGTTTTATCATGACAATGCAGAAAACAACAAGCAAAATTACATTTAACACCATTCTATTTATATAGTGGGAGAAAACGCTTAAAAAGCAAAAGACAATAAATTGATCTCATAAAGTCAGAACCGAAATTTGAACTTTTTGAATGCTCATTTTTATCGATTTAGGTATAATACATCCGAAAATAATAGCCTTAACCCAAGAACAAATTTTGTGTTGCACGGTGAATTGACCATGAAAAATATGACCCATTTCCAGTGGCACGGGAGAGCGGGGTTATTGTCCCCATTGCCCTTCCAAAAGGAGGCAACGGGAGCCGAGGTGCCTTTCTCATTTAGCCTCGCTAAGCCAGATTTGTGCGTTATTGCAGGTAAAATGTTGCAACATAAACGCTTATGTTGCGATAAGTTACGGTATTTCGAATTTCCTTGGCGGTTACCGAAGCCGAACCTAAAAGGACTGTTCTTGGTATTGTAAAGAAATAGTTAAAGCTGAACTATTCTTCATATAGCTGGGTGAATGATCTCAAACGTCTCACTATCGCAGTCGCTCTTGCTTTAATTACCAGCTTTTTGGTTAAGAACGGTTACATATACAGTAGTAGTTTTATTTCAAAAGAGACTCAAAGATAATAAGAACTTACACATTGGCAACGTTTACTCGATTTTACTTGATTCCGTCGTCCAAAGAGTAATTCAGGGTGTTTACCGTGAAACATCTCTCTACAAACTTGGATGCTTCGTAAATATTTTGATTACGCCCCGCGCTGCAGCGTTTTCTTTGGTTTTGTTGTTTTACGTTCAGTGGTTTCAGTAACTGTTGGTAATAGCTGGGTATCAAAGCATCTTTGCTGGATTAAGTTTGTATTTAATGTTTACTTATGCGCGTTTCTTGCAGTAGCTTGTTTAGTTTTAGGTAAAAAAGACAAGGTTGTTAGGATCAGCTAAAAGTGGCCATATTTGTTGATGATAACAAGCAATCAGTCTCCAGACAGACGAAGCAGTCGAATCTACCAGCAATTTTTTTACTAGGAAAAATGATGACAAGTAATTACACTATGTTTCCTTAAATAGCTCGCATAATCTTTATCTTTAAAGAACAGTTTGGTAGGTTTCAAAAAATGCATCAGATTGTGGAGAAATCGATTTCAATCTGTTTTTCTGCGAAATCGTCCCTAATTAGGAGGCTGGTAAAATTATTACAGTTCATTTATCACAAATTCTTGCAATGGAATAGTATTGTGAAAGTCGTTTTCCTATTGCTACTTAAACAAATTATATACAGTGAATAAGATACCTACTGATCACGTTTATATCGCACTTTTTGTACTTGTTTACATTCCTTACTCTTTTTTATGCCGATACAAATTGTGGTAACTTAAGTGGAAAAGTCGTAAAGATTTGGAGATTGAAGTTTTTTACCCAGGTTGCTTTCCACGTGGAATAGTGTCCTATTTTTAGAAGTCATTTCTGAAGAAGCTTGAGCTGAGGTTGGGATTTTTCAGCAAAGGCACCTTCCTCCTGTTGTTTTTTTTTGAAAAGATAGTCGATGCAAATAAGAAATCTTTACACTACAGTCACAGTTACATTCTCCTGGCGTTTGGAATGACATAAAGCATCAGAAACACAATTTTCTGAGCCCAACTTGAAGCATCACATTGGAGAACATTTACAGTTTTTCAGAGATGGTTTAATATGTACGCTGTGGCCTAACTGGTTCACTATCAAGTAAATCAGTTTTACAGGTGTTTGGGCGCCGCTACTTCTGAGCTTTAGGTGAATTTTTGCAAAACGATTTTAGCAAACGGTGTTTTAAAAATTAAAACGTCTTTTTCATCAAAAAATGTCTTTTTCGTAAAAAAATGTAACAAAATAACTGACCACAAAAATTTTACAACCCACTATTAAATCAGTAATTTCAAAAATACCTTAAGATGCAAATCGGTAAAAAAAAATTGTTTCCGGAGTTCATCGCTGGCACGGTAAACCATATCTGTGCAGAAAAGTTTCCTTCGCACTAACGCATTAACTACTGTGCGCATTTTTTAAATAAATTTGACGTTTGCCTCGTACACATATTTATTCTTTTATTGTATAGAGCGAGATCAGAGAGCATAGTTTCTGCTGATGTAGTTTTACTCTGAGTTCCAAAATGTTTTGGGAATAGATAAATCAGAATTGTTTTGTGATATTTCTTAAATAAAGTTTCAAAATAATAACAGAAAATATGAGACCCCTTTATACTGCGTGACATGATAAGCATGGTCGTAAGCACTGTTGAAATGACCGAGCAATTGATCACGTTAACGGCACTGCACGAACTTTTATCGTTTACATCTGCAGTAACCAGCGTCTCTTTTTGATTCGCAAAATAAATACCAGAGCAAATCTGTTCACGATGCGGTGGCGACCTTTAACCTTTCAAATGTTGCGTCAATCTTTAGTTGAAGACCAATTCGTAAAATAGCTTCGAAAACATGTTGGTGGACTCGTTACGATGCACTGACAACGAATATATGTGCGAAAGCTGTCTCTGGTGACTATTTACGAAGTTACGCACAATGAAAATTCCACCTTGTATAAGATATCTTCACCATTTCCGCTGCACTACGAATATTATGTCACAATTCGTTAACCTTCTCTCACTCAACGAACAGAAATGCTGTAGCTCCATGATAGCACCAAATATGTCTCAAACGTCGTTATCGTAATCATATGCCACGAACGATTCGAGACCAGCTCATTTTCGACATGTGAATTAGCGACACCACGCGGCGTGATCAAGCGTTGCGTTTTATCCATAAGGAGCACTAATGCGGTGTAGGTCTACTTTAGGATTTTTTAAGCTGGTTTCGTGTGTAAGTCTTTAAAGTGAGAAGGTGCAGCTGTGCAAAGCCTTCTACATTTAGTATTCTGTTTCAATAGTGAAAACACGCATTTGCACAGTAGTCAAATAATGAAATTGAGCTATGCGCTTACGAATTTTAGTAAAAGTTATGTTTTGCTGCGGAAATGCGTACATAGTAGCAATGACTGCTGGCTTCACATGTTTCATCCAGTACCAGAATTATTTGGGAGCAGGGTTGCCGTGACGGAGTCGCAAGGAGTCGGAGGTTTTTGGATTCAGTCGGATTCCTGAGAACACTAGGAGTCGTAGTCGAATTTTTTATCCCACTCTTCCCCCAGAAGTCCAGAGAATGGCTTTTTATGATTAGTAAATATTCTATAAATTAATAGATTCATTCAACTCATGTATCTACCGACAACAACAAAATATTTATTTCTAAAATAATTTCAGCTCGATCCTTTGTCATTATTGACACTTGACAACCAAACTTCATTCACGCTATGTTGTGGAGTCGGAGTCGAGAATTTTGGAAAGGTTGGAATATTTTGCAAGCTAGGAGACTTAGCGGGACATTTTACCTCCGACTACGCAACCCTGTTTGGGAGGTAAAGAAATTTAGCCTCATTTGCGCAGCATTTTCCGCTTTTTGCGGCGAAACTATCCGAAAGGTTACGAAGCGTCGTCTTTAACCTCTGCTCAACTTTCGATTAATTTCGCCAGTTTTCAAAAGTTTCAAAATGAAAGAAAAGATTTGTCTGATTTTACAGATAATTCCATTTTTTTAACTTTTGTCAAAGGTTTGCTACATCTTTTAATTTTTTGTACTGTTCGAAGTTTCGAGTCGGTTCCTTAAATTCCGCCATTACGTTTTTGGGCTAGATCGTGTTTTTTAAAATTCGTCCTTCAACTTTTTATAGCTTTTGTACCGAGTAGACTAACACGCCATGGGTACCGAAAGTCTTTCTTTTATATAGGTGTCTTTAAAACATTCAAATCAGTTCTTTTAATTGATAAACAACTCATTACCCTGATCAGAGCAACCAGGGGAGGCAACCGGGTAATTGCTACCCCCCGAAATTTTCTGAAACATGTTTAGTTGTTAGGTACAACAAGTTACAATCGCCCCCCGAAAATATCAGCTGGTTGCGGCTCTGTCTCTGATTGCTTGTGCATTCGTTTAAAAAACGTTTTTAAGGTCTATTATATTGATTGCAGACTAACCGCTCAAACTCTCTTGCTACAAAAAGTGTTGAAGCTGTTTTTCTTTGCAGAGTCTGGTCTTTACAAGTAGTAATGGCAATGTTCAAGAAAATGTGAAAATGTTTAAACCCAAGACCATTACACAATATCTATTCTCACTAGATTTTTTACAAGCGAAAACGCGCAGACACTCAATAAACAAACTAATTTTCAGCCCGTGCACTATACTGTAGATGTAAAAGAAACGCAAACAAACAATCAAAAATTCACAAGTCTAGTCTGGATATGATGAGTTGGAACTTTTCTTAAATTAAGAAGGCTCAGATATTCGTAAGAACACGACAGCGACAGCATTCTGCGCGACGAAGGGGAATTTAATTTAGGTTTGCATTTTTACGTGTTTTAAACTTTGGCTAAAATCATTTTCTAGAAGTTTTAGTTGCAAGCGTAAGTAAAATAAAACAAAACACAAGAAGACTTGACAGTCCACCAAAAATGAAGATGTAACCAAACTGAACGCTTGTCACGGACAATCATTCGCTGATTTGTAAAATAAAGTGATTACAATGTACTTTCTTCATGGTTTCAAAATATTGCATTTATGAAAAACTAGCAAACATTAAAATGTTGTTTTTATTTCAGTTTAAATGTCGTTGCGATAACCGAAGCTAATACAGTGTATCTTTCAAAAATGTCCATCAGTTGCGCCAGACGAATGTGCTCAAATTCATATCACCAAATCTATATCAATTCAGTAATATTGGCGGCATGCTTTCATTTTTTCTTTGATCCCCAAAATATCTTTCATAGAATCGAGCGTTGGAAGCAAAATTTTCCCAGCATTTGTTAGTCCCCAAGAAACATCATCAAAGTTACGAAACCAATGAACTGATTTTGCTAAAGTGCTGGCTGTTGAATCACACGAGCACAATAGTAACCCTAACGAATGGTTGTAGATATTACGACGGATTTATTGCCAGAAACCCGCGATAACCGTCTCCACAAGCATGAATATAAGGCCAAAGAAATTAATCGGAACAACGCAACAAACAACCACGACGATGATTTGACGTACGCTACGTCATCACTTGCAGGCTCAGATGAACCCAGTGAAAATGAACACGACAGCGTGCAAACGTCGCTCATTGTCTCGGTTTGCGAGACTTCGGCGTAACAAGACAAGGCCAGCAGCAGCGACTGCTCGAGTTCCATGGGTCACACATAAAGAACAGACTAAAGTCGAACGTTCTGGAACTTGCCAAAATCACACACGTAACACATTATCAAACTCTAGTACCTTGTTAACATCACGAAACCCGGATGCTTAACGTCATCGAAGAAACCAACAACCTTATCGAAATTAAGTGTCTGCTTGCTCACTCGAGTGTGTCCACGTGCTCACTCGACCGTGTCAACTCGGGAACAACAACCGGAAAATAGGTGATCGTAAGTTCGATTCTTGTGTAAATGGAATAGATATCGTCCATCACATGCAAAGAAATGAACCTTTGCTTGAAAATGCTGACAAGCGCTGAACGAAACGAAAAGCTATGTTTTAAAGAGAAAATAATATTGCAACAAAGCATAAGAAGTGCTGGCTTCCAATAGCGATTTAGAGACTTCGGGACTTGATTTCACTTCCCTAAAATTGTAAACCTTTTTGAGCGTTGAAACAGAAGCCATGCTGGTTGCACTAAGAACGTTTGTAAACAATTACTGTGATAAATCTACCTTTACCACCAGCGCAGAAGTACAAAAACACCACTGTCAAAATGTTTTTGGAAAAATAGGCGATTTATGCAAGTCAAAAAAATTAAAGCGTAATAGTTTTCAATCTGTAGTTTTTTGAAAATGTAACGTTCCCGGGTGACAAACGATGTTTCTGTAGGCAATCACTCGTTGATGGGATCTTCCGAATGTTTCCGATGTTAGACTTTTTGTTCTTCTTTTTCCTCGATTACTTCCGCCTTGCCATTCTCGTAGATACTTTCTGTTGACTTATTTCCACTTGCGCAAACTGCAGAGACGACCGTGTAAATTTGTGCAAAAAAGCATCAGCATTCAGTTCAAGGCGGCAGTCGAAGTGGGTATAGCCATTATAAAATCGTTCAGATTGTGTAAACTGATAGCAACCAGGTTATTCGGATATCACTACGATCAGCAGCCATATAGGTTCAATCCGAGTCACATTAAGTGCCGCAAGACTGTATTCAGAGTTAAAAGAGGAAAAATTCAACAAGAAATTGGAACCAATCGATTTTTATTTAAATTAAGTCAACAATAAGATGATTTTCGTCCAGTTCTGGTATTATAAAAACAGCTATTTTTCTCAGAAAAGTTGAATGAAGAATGCGCTAATTTTAATGTCAAAAATTGCTTTTGTCTAGCTTTGCCACGCACAGGCATATCAAAAAAACTTGCTAAGTTACACCAATTGACATTTTTCCTTTGCTCGTTTTAGAATCAACTTAATATTCATATAAATGATAAACAACATTTTAACAAAACGTAAAAGAGCACGCCCCTAAATATACCAGACGACGTCATTTTTTTGTGAAAATGGTCCAAAAAGATTTAAGACTAGCAATAACTTATAACAAGGAATGGTTACAATTTATTTTTATCGAACTCATTAATTTCATGCCCTTTGCTTTTTTTAGCTCCTACCAAATTTGTAAGGTCATAGTGGTTTGCAGAACATATAGAGTAGGGATGTGCATTATGTAACATTTAGCAGTTCTGGAATATTCTGGAATCTTTATTTCGAATCCAGAATATCGAATCCTATTCCGGAATAACTTATTAGGAGCAAACTGAGCTGATCGCACAGAGGTTTAGAACACTGATAAGCGATCACACGATTAATTAGCTCGTTACGTCACAACGCAGTGCCGTTAGCTTGTTGAGTGTTTCTTTCTTTCTCTTACTCAGGAGCGCAAAGAGTGCCACTGAAAGATTTATTGAAATTATTGGTTTTGCCAACTTTGTAATTTTTCACGTTTATTTAATCTAAATTTATTTCGAATCTAAATATTCGAAAAAACTCCGATTTTTGGATTGGAATACTGAAGGATTCGATATTTCATTACGTGCATCCCCAATGGAGAGCTTAACCTTGTTTAAATAAGTGCGTCAAACGAAAGCGCTTAAATATTACGGTTGGTTCAATGTAACAAAAATAATCACTACGGCACTAATCCTTTGAAACACGTAAAAAACATCTCGATCACGGCAAAGACAGTGGTATATTTAAACTGTTCGTATCTACTATTTTAACAACATTTCCCTAAAAGGCCAGCAGCCTACAGCACCTGATACTTAACCCTATTTTGAAATAAGCTTCAAACCAGTACTAAATCTAAGATCAGGGATGACATTTTTGCTGACCATTAGGCTTCGCTTGTAGATACCTGGAAGATGAAGGTCACTGTTGTGAGGATTTCCAGGTTCTTCATAGCTTCCGAGTGGGTAAGCTGGCTCGCCATGTTTGATCCTATCCATTCCAGCAATTTCTACTTCTTTGCTGACCCGAAGCACACCAAGGAACTTCATTGTTCCAAATAAAATGGTACAAGTCCCGGCGGTCCAAGTAATGATAGCGAGTGCTCCTACGAAGTTCCATCCAAAATTCTAAAAAATTATAGGCATTTAAATTATGACTTTTCCTTGGATGGATCTTGAGACAGTTCAAAGTGTAAGCGAGTTATTGGGGTAAGGACGTCAAGAGTAGCACAAAGGTCTATCTTACAAACAAACATTCTGTAAATTTATTCATGTCCTTGAAAAATCTAGAAACAGTTTTTTGGCTTTGTTTGCTATACCAATATTTTAGAACTATTCTTCACAAAATGAGAGTATAAAGAAAGGATTATTTTAAATTTTTTCCGGCGGGTTTTGAACATATTTCAAAATGCTGTTGAATTTCACCTTGGCTGAAAATGAAATTCAGTCATAATACACCGTCCGCTCAAGGCTGCAAGGTTGACCCTGCGTTTCTTTTAACAATCATTGATACAACACTGATTTTCAAGGAGAACAAGTTAGGTTGTAAGTAAACACACTGAAAAACAACTCATGTTTAGGAAGTAAATAACAATTGATTCGAAAGAAAACTGCATAGTTTTTCTATGCGCAATGCCACCAGCATTCCATCCTTATTCCTGCAGTTTTGAACTTTTTAAAATATTTACCAGGTCAGTTTTAGTACTGACTATTCGTAGAAATGAGTCATAGAACCGGAAATAAAAATCATTCAGCGGAAACAAAAATTCCACAGTCTTGCTTTTATCTATTCGGTTAAATAAAAGCTGTTAGCAAATTGACAATGGTCAGTATTTTACAAGACAAAGATAATGAAATTGTTTTCTCCATATGTCATCAATTTAGCAACGAGTTATTAAGTGTTTTGCAGAAAGACTGAAAAGTGAGCGAAAGCAAAACAGTGTAACAGTTACATAATACAAAAATGGAAAAAAACATGTGCAGGTTTTCCTGCCTCATGACGCAGTGACGCACAAAATATGCGTTTTAATCAATTTCGGCCGATTATTTTTTTCTTTTTCCAGTTAAGACATATTTTTAAACTGGCGAGGTGTGTCTCGTTGCGATTGCCAATCAGTGAGTGAACTAAATTCACGTTATTTTCAGTCTCCTTATGCCTGCTGCAACGGGATGGTGCAAAGCTTTTTGAACTAATCATATTTTCGCATAGAGGGTCTTCGTGTCTTGCTGATGAGCAATGGCTGGAAATTATGGTCAAAGTAAAAGCAAGCGTAAACCTAATCCTTTTACCATTTGCAGTTTCAGAACACGAAAACTTTTTCATCTAATGTAAATTCATCTGCTTTGAACTTTCAAGTATTGTTGCTCAAATCCTGTTTTTCAGTGATTTCCTGTTGCCAACAAAAATGTGGATATGTTTTTAAAGAGTGCGACTCTTTAACTTGTTCACTTCCGTACTACCGATCTGATGTGCTTCCTGAGGTACAGTTTGCAAAATATACTCCGTTCATAACCAACAATAGTTCATAAACATTGCATAAAATTCTATCATATTTCTCTGTCTCATATCCAAAGAATTGCAGACACTTCAGCTCTGTACTAGCACGAAACACCGAAGAACATCAATAAACATCAAACGTTTCAACCACTTTCTGCCAGGTTTGAAATGGCAAAAGATACATGGATATTTGGAACCGTCTGAAAGCTTATGAGACGAGGGTCTGAGAGGCAATTCTCCCACGATTTGTGGAAAATTTTGAGAAAATCAAGCAAATCAGGCATGTTTGTGAATTTTCTGGGCAAAAAAAGGAATGGTTATCAGGGCAGGGAGGGCAGCTATAATTGCGGAATTAAACAATAAAAATAGAAATTTTGGAAAAAATACTGTAGAGGTATTTTTGTTATAAATGAACTAGGTAACAGTTTTGAGTGATACTGTGATCCTGAAATGAGGATGATGTTTTTGTTCCCCACTTTTTCTTTAGAGAAAAAATGCGGAAAATTTTACATTCATCATAAAAATCGCACACATTTTGAACTTTTCACAAAAACATTGATCATAACCAATCTCAAAAATCGCAGCAGTTGCAAAATGTTTCAGGCAACATGACTACCGTCCCGTATGTGTAGACATACCTTTCTCGCAAGCTGATGCTGTTGAATGATCCTAAACGACCAGAAAAATACCTGATATTGCAACTTACACACAATGTTTGCTGTTTTCGAAGGTTGCTGCTTTACAGTTGTTTTTTTTCACCACCACTAGTGCATGTTGCTGTATTTTTCCAATGCGTTAGTATACAATGCACATCATCACCACAGTTCGAAATATAAACGACTGTTAGTGCTGCGGAAAAATATGATTTGGTCTCAGACGGAAACTCACGATTTTGGTTTTTCGACATGTCACATGAAAGCTTAGTAATTAAATTAGCAGAAGCATTTTTACTCCATTTGTTTTTGTTTTTTGAATGCAACGCTTTGTGAACATAAAAATAAAAAAGTGTTTGCGTCGAATTCAATTGAAAGTTTGTTTCTATCTAAGTTTGGATAGGTTGTTGCTAAAGTAATTTAATAGTCTTTGCAATGGCTGGCAGGAGGATTACACAAAATAAGTAAGAAACTTAACACTGAGAAGTGTGTTAGATTCTGATAAACATATCAACGGCGTACGCAAGGGGAGGTTGGGGTTAAACTCCCCCCTTGAGCTTGGCATTTTACAAAATCTGTATTACCTGCACAAAGGAGATTAATTGTTTTCGCATACTTTTTGCTTGCCAATTTGTCCACTTAATGCAAATACCACGGAATAAATTTTCATGCAAATTTCAAGGAATATTGTAAATGGGACAAGAAGTAAAACAGTAATTGGGTTTTGGTGGGAATCTGGGTTGTCATCCAGAAACTATCTCACCACTTTTAGCAGACCTTTCGTCCACTACGCATGTTTAAGACTGTGTTCCGCGATAGTTCACTTTATCCGAAACAATTGTCTTTATTTTGTCTGCTATGGCGGATTAGCGCATGTGCTCAGGGACGGATTTACGCATAGGCCAAATAGGCCATGGCCTAGTAGGGTGGGCCAAAAAAACACTTTTTTTTGAAATTCAAAAAAAGGGGTTCTTAAATCCTGGCAAATCAGCTAAAAACATATTTTAAACCGATTGTGCATGGTTGCCCGTAACAACAGCCGTGCAACCACGTGACAAAGGTCACGAAAAGCTCAAATTTAATAAAATTGACGTCACTTTTGACACACTTAGTCACAAAGCTCATTTTGGTCTCAAAATGCTCAGAAGTACCAAAATTGTATCTGCTTCTTGAGAACATTTTTCGTAAACCTAACAGTATTTGTGGTTTTTGAAAAAATTGATTTTTAACCATTTTCTTACTCATTTGTTTTATATTGCATGTATTTAGTCACATTTTCAACATGTCAAACCTAGTTGCATTATCTGAGGTGGATTTATATGCATTTGGGATAAATTTGGTTCTCTCAGTCCCCCATGCATAAGTCAGCAGTTAACAGATTGAGATTACAATATTAGTCAAGTTCAGCATAATTGCAGGCAAATCAAAGTACATATAAAATTGTCTTTCACACACAGTCAAACCGTA
>JGI24021J15306_10006702_pt1 | contig 13930 bp, 9 predicted proteins | sample Ectturendosymbi1_FD_15306 | JGI IMG/M metagenome (IMG submission 15306) | reverse complement strand
ATACTTTTTGCTTGTTAATTTGTCGACGTAATGCAAATATCACGGAATGAATTTGCATGCAAATTTCTAGAAACATTGTGAATGGGCCAAAAAGTAATAATCAGATATGGGAGGAATCTTCGTTATCGTCTGCGTCCAGAAACCATCTCACCAGTTTCTGCAGATCTTTCGTCCACTACGCATGTTTAAGATTGTGCTCCGCGATAGTTCACTTTATCCGAAACAATTGCCTTTATTTTGTCTGCTAAGGCTGATCAGCGCAAGCACTAAACGCATTGGCTACATTAGCAATTTCTGTAGCATGCTAAAACTGTTGCATGAGCTCGAAAACCGCAGTTGTTAACATAGAAGTATTCAGGAATTTGATCAGGTTGCAGCAGGGAAAAATGAAAACTAAACGTTTGCTGGACCTCCAGGCTCTTAACCAGCTTGTGACACCACACCAGGGGAGGGGCCAAGAGTTTTCTAATAGGGGGACAAATTTTTTAAACTATGTCCAATAGTTTCAAAATACGTCCAACACATCTTTCCTATGGGGGAAAAATTTTTTTAAGCGGACTTTGCCGCCTCTGGTTACGGGCCTGTGGACTTCTATACATCACAAAAAACAAAAGTTTTATTGCTTACTTTATCCGCATTCTCAATTCTTGTGTAGTTTAGCAAAATTCGATCTCGCAAACCAGGGTGTGCGCCAGCCAGTCCAGCCACACACCTTCAATGCTCAACTGCTCGTATTTGACGAGACCTTGGCGCAGCCTCATTTTGCAGTTGTAAATGGCTCTGACGTAATGATGAGCGTGTTTTACTCCCCTGTTTTAACGCGCAGCCTGATATTTTTGCACTTATGCACTGCTGTGTTGTGGCGTTGAATTTGTTTTTCTCCGATAGCCTAACTTGTAGCGCTGATAGTTTATATTCAGTGCAATGACACATAAAATAAGGGGAGTGGATGTAGAAAAATATGCATACTATGTCAAAAAACTTCGCCAAAACATTGGTTTGGAAACATGGACATGACGTCAAATTGTGACGTCACAAACAGCGCACACCAAATACAAATGACCGCCATTTGACCTTGAACTAAACACCCCCCATGAAAATTTTCTGCATACGCCACTGGTTCAGGCAATGCAAAGATACATTAAAAGTCAGGGTATCACAAAAATACGAACCAGGAAGAAGCACAAGTCTTTCCATTATTACCGACCCAGTAAAAAATATTTGTGTTCATGGAAAAGTTAAGTAAACATTCTGAAGCAGTAGCACAGCCAATCATTTTGTTTGGACAGTCAATGACATCGTTAGTCACTGACAGCATCTTTGGTCCAACTGTTCCTTCCTTTAGTATGCAAAAGTTAAAAATTGATAGAAAACCGCCAGTAATCTTAGCAAGTTTGTTTCGTGGGCCCATGGCTTTTTCGACCTCATTCCGACTGCGATACTGTTTTGATGCCTTGTCAGAACCAGACCTACTTGAACATATAATAGTAGCAGCACAGAAGTCCGTAAATCATCTCATGAAGACAGCCATGCTGTAGTAGCAGGCCTGCAACCAGCTTGGGATACCAGGATGATGCGAAGATTTTTCTGAGGGGGACCAATTACATGTACAATAGTTTTACACTGTGTTCAACACTTTTTCCACGGAAGGCAAAAAATTTTTCAAGGGGACTTGTGTCCCCCATAGTTCGCTCCTGTTCAGTAGAACCAAAAAAGAGCTGTGCGCTTTTGCAATCAGTTGCACAAATAAAAGTTTTTTTCATATATTGGGCAGGTGCTGAAAATAGGCGTGAATAGCTATTTACAGGAAAGGTTTCATAAATAGCATCTCAGCAGTGTTGAATGTAGTTTTATTGAGCCGAACATAAAAGATATTCATGTGGACTCCTATCTCCCTCTTGTCACGTCAAGTTCAAAAGGTTTGGCATTAAAACGTTTGCTGTGAACATTCACTGGATGTATGCATTGATGATTTATTTTCTTCAGATGTATGAAAACATACCTTGTTGTAGTATTGTTCAATTTTCAGGATTGATCTTTGAAATAACATTTCGCTTTGATTCACCTTCAAATATTTAATCCGAAGATCTACTTTCCATAAATTGGTAAAAGCCAGTGATAATAAACCCTTTAATGTGTTTCAGTTAGCTGCTTGAAGTTTCGTTAGTTCGATTTTTAATGTAAGGAATGGTGCACATAAACCATGCAGCAATGGACCAACAGTTTCTCACAGTTTTAAGCATGGTTCATTGATCCCTCAAGCCGGTTCATGGGTCCCGATGCATGGGGACCCTTGATCCACTTGGATGACGAATGAAATAATCCATGTCACTTTCAAGATTACAGGTAATTGCTCCATAAATTCCCACAGAGCATGCCACAACCCCAAGACACTTACTGAAAAATTTGACGAAAAATATTGCACCGTGTTGTAGCTACCCTCGATATCATAAAAAGTGGGTCGGTGCCGACTTTCCCCTATGCTTTTTCTCGTTCTCTCATGCTACTGATATCGAACGTTCATTCAGACTTATGGTGCAACTTTACCGTTTAATCCACATCGAAAAATGGAAAAAAATTTTTCACCAATTTGTTCTTCAAGTCAAATAACGTATAACCTATGTGGAAGCGGAAGACTTTTCGCGCTTCCGCTTCCACATAAAAAGGACCGCTTCCACCACTTCCAGCTTCCGCATCCCTGCTTAAAACGCAGCCACTCAGCCCCTCATAAAACCTCAAAATACAGCTGTAAAACCAATAAGACTAACTAACCATATCTCCTTGGAAAAATCTTTTCAGCATTTAAACACTATATGTGCTTTTCCAAACTTCGTAAATTCTCAGCAGGTAAATTCATGCACTCCTATTATAACAAACAGCTTCCAAACCATTTTGATGATTATTTTATTCCAATCTGCTCCGATTATCCTTGCTCCACAAGACTGTTCACTTCTAACAACTTGTTTTTACCTGGTTTTACTCATCTTCAGGAAAATGTTCCCTTACATTGATCAACCCTAATGATCTTCAATACCAGACTCAAAAGTCTTCCGCTACCTATACCTTCAAATGACAACTTAAGAATCACCTATCACATGAAAAAGATACATAATAATGTATGTTAGCAACATTTCACGTTCTGATTACTGTATTTACTCGATTGTAAGCCACACGAAATGGTTCACCATAATCCCTCCTGTGATGGATGTGCACATGATGCTGAAGAGAGAAAGATAATGCAAAAAGAGGGTTTGGTCAACAAAACATAGCCAAGGAAAAACTGGGCATCATCTAGACATTTTAATAAGCTAAATGAAAAAATATAAGCCACCCTTGATTGTAAACCACATGAAATGATGAAAAAAAAACTTTATTAAGCCGCGGCTTACAATCAAGGAAATATGGTACATGGAAAAAATGCTATTTTTACTGGTTTTAGTTGGTAATTTGAATATTGTAAGTTGTTGTGCCGTATGTATCTTTACTCCTATAATTTGTCATTCTTTCCTGTGCTCATCCCATTTTTTACATAAAATTACACTAGTTTTTTCCTTAGTATTTTTATGCCTTTTGACACTTCAATTATTTTTTTTATTTTTCATTCTGTGTTTAACAATTTTTAGACCACAGCCAATTTCCTCAATTAAGCTAGATCCAAACATTACACTCCATAGTTTTTTATTTATTATTTTTGTGCTTTTTATCACTTCAATTATTTCTCTTATTTTTCATTCTGTGTGTAACAATTTTTGGACCACACCCAATTTCCTCAATTAAACTAGATCCATTCTTTTGTGTACATAGGCATGCATTCTTCATCTGCAATTTTTCCTTTCCATGTTATGTGTTTGTTTGCTTGTCATTGTAAATGTGCCTATTTTTCAACTGTTGTTTTCTAATACTCGCAAAAAATGTTTTAAACTGGATTGGTTGAATAGATAGCCTACGTAGTCTTTTACTAATCCTATGTGACACAGTGAAAATCTTTCTTGACATTGATGAATTCACTTGCCATTTTATTTTTATTTGTCTATTTTCTACTGACAATTGGTTACTTCTTTCTATGATGGCTTTCTGTTTTGTTTTTGGTTAAGTGAATCATATGAAACAACCAATCAAGTGTGAGAAACTGTGTATCACTGCTTTTCTTGCAGATACAGGCATTAAGTTTTGTCATCTGAAGAAGATTTTCATATCCATTATTGAGTTAATATTCTGATTGTGATCATGTTCCTCATCTTGCCCCATACAATAGAGGTTAATTTTGGTTCATATTTGATCTGTCTTCTAATATTTTCATGACTTCAACCATCTCTGCATATCCATTGCTGCAATTTGTCAGGAACACAGTCCTTAAATTGTTCATTTGTTTATCCAACATAGGGTGCAGGAAACATTGGACATAAACCTATTGCAACATGCTGCATCTGAATCACACATGACTTCTTGACACATACCACACTTTAATTTGTGTTTTTCACCTTGGTATGCGTTAGTGTGCTAGTGGACATTACTTTTCAGTCATTAATCAATCACACTAGATATTTTATTTGTGAAATGTTTCTCCTTCAGTCATTTTGCAATCGACTTGCAAGGAATAACTATATGCTCAATGTATATCAGTGGTGGAGTCTTGAGACTCGGTCTTGAAGTCTCAAGATCCATTTTTATGAGTCTCAGTCTTTGAGGCAGGGGTGGCCAACACTTTTTCACTCAAGGGCTGAATTTGTGACTGCTTGGCCACTGGAGTGCCAGACACAGTGCGATTTATGTGTTAGGCAGCAGCCAATGCTGTTGCACTGCTGTGCACACTTCGGAAAAGTGGTGCTTAAAAAATGCACAAGGTGCTGGGAAGGCCGCATTCAGCCCGTGGGCTGTAGTTTGGGTGCCCTTGCTCTAAGGTTTCACATCTTGTCTCAGTCTAAAACCTACTATATTGAGACTCTGAATATCCAAAGATATCAGCTTAGTAAAGCTTACTTTAATTCAACCTGTTTTTGTCTGCTGTATCTGCACTTACAAAGAAAACAAAATATAAGGCTGAAAAATGTTCTGCTTGGAAGTTCTGATAACGTTTGTTACAAATTTTCTAGAAAAATTTTGGAAAAACTGACAAACTTTTAAGTCCCAGTTTCAAACTTTCAGTTCTCGGTCTTCGATTTTTTGATGAGGTCTCAGTCTCAAAGCTTTAACCAGGTATCCATCTTAAGGTTTTGGTCTCGACGATATCACTGATGGGTGTGTGGGGAGAGTTAGTACCATTTCTTCTGCGCAACTGTATGGATCATCTTGCCAGCATCCCTGTTTGGGTGCATCGTTTCTTATCATGTGTCACATTGCCCTATTTCATTCACTGTGATGTATTTTCTCATGAGTTCCTCTAGGGCATAGGTTCCCAACCAGGGTTTCCCGGACCCCTGGTTGTCCAAAAGAAGATTTTAGGTGTTCTACACAAATTTTCAATGTTGAGAGTTAGTATGTTTTTGGATGTACTTTTTTTCAAAAGAACAGAATTTATCAAAGATTGCCAGTGTCATTACTCAAAAGAACATTATCTGGCCTAATTATCGCAACTAATGTTACTAATTTAACATATTTAAATGGCTAATGTACTGTATTGCTATTTCTGCTTCATGATGTGGTTACCACACTGAAGATGGCTGGTCATGTTATTGTAAGCGCATTGTGATGTTTTAGCTAAATGTTTATGGTGCAACTATGGTGAGATTGCTGTTTGATGCTCCAGAAATCAAAATTCTGGTGTTCAACCATGCAAAGTTACCATAAATTGAGTACAAAAACACTGTCCATTATGTGCCTTTTGCTATAACACATTTGCGCGAATCTGGATTTTCCTATCTCTTCCTTCAAAAAACAAGCATCAGGACCGTTTGATCCCCTTGAACACACAATTTGTGTGTGGCTCTGAGTAAATGTGTACCATGTTATGGGAAATTTCAGACAAACAGCAACAAACAATCACTAGGTTTGTTTCTAGTGAGCAGTAAAGTATAAAATTTAAACAGTATGACTGAGTGTTTTCTGTTGTGTTGTCAGCATGTACTATAAGTATTACTTTTAAAAATGAAGATACTTGCAAAATCAGACTTTTGTGATTTGTACACTTTTGAAACGAGGGGTTGCGAATGTCACTTTATTTTCATGAAAGGGGTGCCGACTTCAAAAACGTTGGGAACCTATGCTCCAGGGCATAGGTTCTCAAAGTGCTCTGTATGGAGCCTCAGGGCTCCGCAAGCTATTTGTTTTTGTTTTTATTTTTAAAAATTTATTGTGGGGCTCCGTAAATTATGGCCAATCTCTTCATGGGCTCCATAACACAAAGTTTGAGAACCCCTGCTCTAGGGAAGGGGTGTACAACCTTTTGCTATTGCCGGCCGCATTACTTTTATTTATATGAAGTATGGCGGCCAATGAGTTTGAGTTATATTTATTAGATACGTTTAATTAAAGAATAGGTTTCATCCGGTATATGTCATTTACTTGTGCCTAAAAGTATGATCAAGTATCAAACATTTTAACGAATTCATTAAAAGAAAAGTTTGGTCGACTGATTCGTGTCAACTGATTTTCTTGCCTTGCGTTTGTTTTACTTCAATATACGCCAGCATGGCCACCTAATCTTATATTTTAAATTAAGTGTGGATGGTCACAAACTTCATTAGTGAAGGCTGCAGGTTGTGCACCGTTGCTCTAGGGTCACCTGACATGACAACCACTCTGGTTTTCCAGTGTCTGTTTATTTTGGAAATGTGGACACATATATCCCTTTATTGCCAATAATATACTACTATATCTCAGGTGATATTACTGCTAACATACTGAAGAAGTTTTCTGGAAATATCAGCTGAGATTCAGCAAAAACAATGCAAAAAGGAGAAATATATATTTTTATTTGTATAAGGTAGTGAAGGATAGATGTGTAAGCACTGTTAACTGGAATGTAAAAATTAAAAACTGATTATGATAAGTGCAGTTGTAATCAGCATAAACAGAGCAAGTCTTTCTGACGAAACACATCCTTTCACAGATGAGAGTTGGACACTAAGATCTTACAGAACATTCATTTTGTCTACTAGATAGGCATCATTAGCTCTTATTCAAATAGAATCATAAACATACCACTGTTCTAAAAACCTCTGATAATAAACTTGTGTGTATGTGGTAGCCTATTACAATTATTCTACTGTAGAAACCAGCATTTGTGTTGCAACATTTGTATATATCCCATTATTTTTATGGTCATTATGTTTATTTTGCTGCAGTAGTGGAATTTCATCCTTGTATTGTTACAGAATAAAGCAGTGCATAGACCTTTCTTTCTTCTACCACTTCTATACAAGCCTACATTGGGATTGCCTGCTGCAGCTGTATTGATGTAAGTCCAACTCTTAATGTCTTAAATCAGGGGTGAAAAAATGCAGTCGGACACTCACACCATGTAGCCAAAACCTTGGAAGTGCGCGAACAGGATTTGCAGCAATGTAGCAGTGCATATAGCGAATAACATTATGGAATGCTTCAGATGGGCAGAGGCATACACATAATTAAAAGAGGATAGTCAACTTGATTTTGTCTGTACATGTGAAAGAGGATAGCCAAAATCATTCTTGTCTGTAAATATGAAAGAAGATAGCCAACCATAATTTTGTCTGTAAATAAGTAGAGGTAAGAAAAAAATTGATAATTTTTTCCTGAAGTGTTTACATTTTATACTTTATGCATATGAATTCTATATGGCAAAGCTTATGTGTGTGCACTAATACAAATTTGTGCGCACCACTAAACTTCACAGAAAAATTTGCCCAATGTCTTAAATCATAAAACCAGTGGCAGTGCCTAAAATCTTGGTGCTGTTGTGTTGTAGATACGGTAAAAAATTTGATTATAGCTTCTTTGTGACTTATTCCACATGCAGTATATCAATCATTCATCACCAACATACTTTTCTTCGTTTATGAAAAATATGATTTTGGGTTTATCTTTTGTGCTTTTAAAATCTAAAGCGTTCCTAATGTGTAATCAATATTAGGGACTGTGACCAGTAAATGTAGGATTGAACCAGGCAGGTAAGATAGAAACCTTCAATAAATCATTTGCTTGAAATTCAGCTGAGGTGCATTATGTATGTACAATAAATATGCTCAAATATTCTGATTTTTTTGAAAGCAAGAACTCTTTTTTGCCATTATATATGATGTTGCTCTATTTCAGTTTTTCAATTTTTTGTGTGGCAGATCTTTCAGTTTGTTTTTCAATTGCGAGCTGATGTCTTTATGGGCTGCAGAAAATTTTTTGTGATGTCGCTGCCTGGTACAGCCCTATGCATATTTATGCATCTGAAAAATAATTTTTTGTACCAACCATAATCTTATGGTCTTGTATGTTTATGCAATATATATACATACACTGTGAAGAGAAAAAATCAAATTTTTGAGTGAAACTGCTTGTTCACTGTGGAAGGGAGAGTACTAGAGGGCAAATCATTTCTAACTTGTTCGTGTTTGAGTGAGGAGCTTGTTGCAGGGCGTCTGATTGTTGTTGAAAAATTTTGGAATGTTAAAGGCAGGGTGTGGGCCATTTTGCATTGCCTTTAGATGTTTTGATATTGCCCAGCAAGTTAAATGATGTGTCCGGGAAGCCACAGTGTGGTGAGGAGTTTTTTGCAATGTTTGAGTGTTCATGCGCGTTGCAGGACAAGAAAACTTTGTGTATAAGTGATTGCTTGCATAATGAAAGAAATGATGAAGCTAATGAAATTTTTGGTAAGTAATGTATGGAGTTGCCGTAGATACTTATTGCGAACAATATAGCTATAATTATGTATTCAATAATTGCGGCTACTTTGTTTGCAATAATGACATACAAAACACAATTATGTATTCAAAACACAATTTGTATTTGTTATTCAAAGCACAATTTGTATAATTATGTATGCAAAACACAATTTGTACAAAACATAATTACGTATTTCAATACAAAACACAATTATGTAGTCAAAAATTGTGGCTATATTGTTGGCAATAATGACATCTTGTATTGCATTTAGTTGCTTTCATTTCAATTAGCGACTTAGTTGACAGTCAACAATAAGGAAAATTGTCAAAAACTTCCTGGTATCCAGATTTCTTTTTCTTGCTAACCACCCGATTTTAAATATGTTACAAAAGTTGCATTGACCTTAAAGATGGAAAAACAATGGTTTTCTCAATGGAGTTGATGACAAATAAATATATACACAATTTTTAAACCAAATAAGCATAATTGGTATGTCAGTTTTCAGTTGACAAATCTGTGTATGGAATTTTTGAAACAGAAAATGTAATTAATGATTGTTTTGTTGATATTAATCAAATTGAATTTTGCTTTTCTGTCGGCTGTTACAAATTTACATGCTGTAAAAAGTAGTGGTTTGTCAAAAAGTATTGATCATTTTATGCACAGCCTATGAACATGATGTTGAGTGTGTTTAAAGTTTTGAAAAAGTTGTGCATTGATTTGTTGCAAGTTTTTAAAAAATCTGTGAATTGTGCAAAACCTTTTCAAGTTGTTTTATTTGCTAAAAAGGTGTTTCAATTTGTGTTTCATTTCAGCAACATTTTCCCAGAATGGTTCTTACCTCAGACTGCTTGTTCATTGAAGCAAAGGCAAAGATTTCATAGACGACTCCAAACAAAGAGAGCTCGTGCATACACCAGTTTAATGGACCACATGAACCATCACAGATCTAGCAGTCACGATCATGTTGTTCATTCTGTTTTGCAGGATGTCTTTGAAACAGTAAGAAATGCTGTAGGCTTCGTTAGCAATAAACGTTTGGTAGTTCTTCGGCGCCACTTTTCTTGCAGAGCTTGGCAATCCTATATCTTGCCAGGCGATTGAGCTAGACGGATTCAGCAAGTCTTGTAGTCAAAATCGAAAAAAAATTTTTCGTTTTGGGTTTGAGCTTTTCTGGGGGGAACGACACAAGTAGGGGTCTTTTGGGGTTATTTTGGCCATCTTTGCCTGGCCCTGGGCGCCGTCTCATGGGCCATTTTTTGGACTCAAGGTTTAGTTGAAAACTAGGTCAAAATCCGCGTCTGAAGAGCCTTTGATTAACTTTCTAGCATATCGGGAACGAAAATTATGGCTCATAAACCAAAAATTGACCAAAATTTTGCTCCCTCAAAGTTACTCTTGGGGGCATTCCACCGCAGGCAATAATTCGCCATCAGATTGAGCTAGAGAGCTGTTCAAACCTTCTGAAGACTCGTGAAGGTATGTAGCTTGCAATAAAAAAAAATTTTAGTTTAGGATGTTTGTTTTTTTTAACGCTTATATATTGATAGGAAAAAATAACATATATTGATTTATGTTATTTTTTGCTGACGTCAGCATTTTGGCCGGCCTCCCTTGAAGACCCGCAGGAGCCATTAAAATGACAAAAATTTTTTTTTAGTTTAGCTGTTTTTTGGTTACTATTCGGGACTTTGAAGGGTCCGAACGGGTTTTTAGCGTTCCTGGTTCCAAGATTAGGGCCAAAAAAACCTCAAAATTAATTTGGGAAATCCCCCAAAGGTATTGAGAAAAGCCCCTTACCAATTAGTTGTTTTTTGGCCTAACTTTTGAACCAGAAGCGGTTGAAACTCAATCAAGGGCTCTGAAAACACATATTCTGCCCTAGAATCAAAAAAGACTACGAGCCAAAATATTGGCGCGCGGGATCGGATGATGACGTCATATAATTAACCAAAAAACATGCCCTGTCATGATCCCATTGGCCCAAAACCCTCCAACCAAATTCAAAAAATTTTTTTTTCTAAACTACACAACGCCACTAGTCATTACGGGGTTTGAACAGCTCTCTAGCTCAATCTGCTGCGGAGTTATGGCTGGCCAAAGTTTGTCCTAAAAGGGCAAATTATGCCTTTTCTGAAAAGTTTTGAATTGGGCCAAAAACTGGGTTTTTGACCCATAATTTCGGCTACAGATATGCTAGCAAGTCAATCCAGGGCTCTGCAGACGCGGATTTTCAAGTCAAGTCAATCCAGGGCTCTATAGACGCTGATTTTGACCTAGTTTTCAACAAAACTTTGAGCCAAAAGAGTGGGTTAAAGGGCTGGGGCCCAGGGCCAGCCAAAATTTCCAAAACATGCCTTCTTTGTGCCATCACCTCCAGAAATCCCCCACCGAAAACGAAAAACGTTTTTTTAGATTTTGATCTCAAGACTTGCTGAATTCGTGGATGGTTTGGATAGCTCTCTAGCTCAATCGCCTGGTGAGTTTTAGGATTGCAAAGCTCTCCAAGATTTGGGGCTTTTGCGGGACTGAAAGGGTTATTATATTGTCCCTTTCTCGTGTCATCGAACAACTAATAACTTGTTTGCATAACTGAAGGAAGTAGACAGAATTTTTAATTCGTTTTGCGTTGTGAAGCAAGTACATCATTTCAAGACTGCAAAGTCAGGTTGATATCTTCGCTGTAGTATGCTTGAAAACAAAGAAAAAATAAACAAAAATAAGAAGCATCCTAAGAAATTGAAGACTTTCATGGAGCAGCGTTGCATAGCTTCATATTCGCGAAAATGTGCTGGCAAGACGCTATGGTCGTAGTCACTACAGTCATAGAAAATGTAGTAGAGCACAAAATGGCGCCTCCAGGTTTGAACCCCTGGGTGAAATAAAAACTTCTTTTGTTTAATTTTCAGCATACTGAATAGTTAGTTTTCATCTCCTTCGAAATACTTGGTAAGTGGAAACTCAACTGACAGTATATTCAGATAGACCAGTCGTTGTAATGAAGTTTCTAGAAGTGTTCACGAAATGATACGGGTTCAGCGGGAAAGTTTATATTGATCCTGAACAAAACTGTGTATTGATCTGTTTCAAGAATACATTTTTGTCTTCCAATATTGAGAAATTCTCAATTTTTATGTGCACTCAGTGGTTTCAGGTGTTCCCATTGGTAGTTGAAGGTACAAGTTAAATCATTTCTTTAACAACCTCAATTCTGGCTCCAAAATCGTTGAGCCATCACTACGTGTGCTTTGTGTTCCGTTCGCAACGTGTTGTACAGTACTTCGTTTTTCATTTCTTATGTAGGCCTACAGTTAGTGGAGTCTTGTTCTGAAAATTTCTTAACTTTGCCGCCTTTTCATCCTGTGTGTTTGAGGATTTATTTCAAGTGGTGCACTGTTTTTTCGGTAATGTTTTTATCGCACCAACCATCATCACATTATGTTTTGGCCAACCAGGTTTTAGAGCAAACCATATTTGTATGTTTGATGCTGCAGATTGCCTAACATCTCGTAGCGCTGGACTCAATGGCGAAGCCTGCTCACCTGTTTTATTGCAGTAATGATAATCGTATTTGGTTGCGGACTCGTGGTCCTTATCACAGAAGGAATCATAGACACAAGAGCACGAAATATCGTTAGCCATACAGCAATGCATTACGGAGTCGGTGTTTGCACATGACCAACATTGAGAGGAGCAAAATACTTTGTCATCACCACAACTGCATCCTCGTTCACAAGAGCACAAAAAATGGTTAGCCATACAGCAACACTTTACAGAATCGGTGTTTCCACATAACCAACCTTTCGAGAAGCAAACCATTTTAACAGCGCTTGTTTTTGTATGCTTGGTTTATATACATTGCACACACATTTTCTTTTTACTACACAAAAGCAATGCTGATGAGACGTGAACACCGAAACAATGCACAAAGAACTAATGCAGTTCTCCATCATTCGGTCTCCATCATGAATAATTCAGGAAAAAGCAAGACATGTGAAAAGCATCAGAAATTTGAGGAGAACGAATAAAAAAGTTGGATGAAGATGCATCGTATAAAAAATCGATACAAATTGTTTCTTAGCAAGGCATCGAAGGCCCTGACACAATAGCTAACCTGGTGTGGGCGAACATTTTAAATTCTGGGTTGTATCAGTAATGCATAATTCGGTAGACAGAGCTATACGCAGCATGTAAGCGCTTCATACTAATCTGTATATATTTGCTCCACGATTGGCAAGCATTCACTGGCATGCAATAGGCACGAAATAGAGTGTTACTTTTGCTGCAGGAGAGCACTGATCAAAAGTGTCTGAGTGTTTCACTTGTCTCTGAATATCATCATCATCCTTCAGTGATGCATTTATCCACATACCAAGGTATTTCACTTTGTCAAAAAATTGCACACGTACATCATTTAGAAAAACATTTGATTGAGCAGGATTATGGGGCGCCGTTCGTAAAAAATTTATATCGGACATATTTAGCAAAAACACTGCTATCTCTGCGCATATATAGCTATCTCTCTGCGTAGAGATACTGTAGCTCTGTGCGCATGTAGCTATCTCTGCGCAGAGATAGCTATCTCTGCACATATTTAGTTATCTCTGTGCAAAGATAGCTATCTCTGCACATGTTCAGCTATCTCTGCGCAGATTTAAGTACCTCAATGCAGAGATAGCTATCTCTGCAGATTTAGCTATCTCTGCACAGATTTAGCTATCTCTGCACAGATTTAGCTATCTCTGCACAGATTTAGCTATCTCTGTGAAGATTTAGCTATCTCTGTGAAGATTTAGCTATCTCTGCGCAGATTTAGCTATCTCTGCACATAATTAGCTATATCTGCGCGGAGATAGCTCAATCTGCATGCATATATAGAGCTGAAGCGTGTCGGAGGAAAGCATGGTATAAAAGAGAATGCTCTCACAGAAAGAGCGCGTTGAAAGCGGAGAGCTCGCTTGGAAACGAGAACTGTATTGTAAAGAGAAAACGCTGTCAGAGAAAAAGCGCATCGAATGAACTGGTCGGTTAGGCCTTATTGCCCGAAAATAACGTCGGCAAAACACCATATAACTTTAGCACTTGCAGCATTATCACAGTAAACTCTACTGCTTCGAGATTCAAAGAAACGAAA
>JGI24021J15306_10006701_pt1 | contig 13931 bp, 6 predicted proteins | sample Ectturendosymbi1_FD_15306 | JGI IMG/M metagenome (IMG submission 15306) | reverse complement strand
CGGGTTTCGTCTACGGCAATGCAGTCGCTTTGCAGCAAAAACGCCGCCGACCACTCAACAATCGCTTCTACGCAGCTGAAACTGGCACATGCGTCCAGGTACACTAACATTGTGTTGACGACTTCCTCTCCCAGACGAGGTTCCTCAAGTTTCAGCACCATCAAGCGATGGTCAATAACAGTTCTTTCAAAAAACTTCAAAACTTCTCGCAGGCACGCGTGCCATCCACCTCCAGTCGTGGTGGATTTCTCAGAAATAGTGTCCAAAATGCTTTTGAATAAATCGGGATAATTTCCTGCCCACAGTCGCAGGATGTTCAAAATCTCAGAATTCAACTGGCAGTCGGACAAACTTAACACAAAAACACTCTCAAGACATAATGACTGAAAACCAACAACCGAAGAAAAACGTACAGTTTCATTTTGCACGCTAGTGAATGACGCTGAACTCATGATTTCCTCGACTGCCTTGCACATGCAAGTTACACTTTTGACAAAATGTTGTAGAGCGCTCGGAAAGTTTTCAGAGGCATTAAAAAATAAAGCAATTTGATGACCTTTCACAATTAGGTCCTTGCTGACCCATGACCTTGTGCCAACGCTACTGTGAAATTTCAACCAATGCTCTTCACTGGGCAGCAAGGACTCAAGCCAGCCCTGCACGAACTTCACAGGATGCGCACTGCGGGAAAATGCATGAGCAAAGCACGACGCAACTGGAGCAACTTTAGTAGTTGGATCAACATGTGAGAACATTGCTTCTCTTACTTCTGCAGCGCAACTAGCTAGAAACTGCATTTGGAAGGCGCAAACCACATTTTCACGTGTATCAATGCTTTCCGCCGACAATACTGTATCAACAACATTCTCTAAGCAAGTGAGACTATCATCAGAGTACAGAAATAAGCATTGCATAAGTAGCTTTCCAACATTAAGCAGAGCACCGCTGCTTCTTTCCACAAAATCAGGTTGGTTGAAATATTTTGACCAGATATCAAACAGTAGTTGGCTGCAACCCAAAACAAAACGTGAATTGTTGGTCTGGCTTTCTAGGGCTTTGCAGATTTCATTCACGACGGAGCACGCTGCTTTTTCGTGAAAAAGGGGAATGAAAGGACCATCGCAATCATTATTGGGATACGGTGCAGTTAGTGCCAATCGAATAAGTTTGCCAAATTGGCAGCAACCTTTCCTTTCGCTGGCCGAAATTTTGCTTCCAAGCAAGGTCAGAAACTGTGCAAAAGTGCAATTTTCAGAACGAAGCCAGTTTTGAAGAAGCTCTGTATGCTCAAGTAAAATTTCTCCAATTGCTGCACAAGCTTCAACACATTTGTCTGACTGCTTTTCAAAAAATGTCTCCATATACTGAGGAGCTGCGTCACTGCAGAACTGCAAGCAAGCAAAAAGACATGCCCCAAATGAACGAGAGTTTAACAGAATATTCTCAGTCTGTACTACATGCTCAAAAAAGGGTTCAATAACTTCAAGTAAAAAGTAGAGAGAAGCATTTTCTCTGCATTTGCTAGAAGACAAGAATTTTTCATCAGCAACAACCTTCTCAAACAGTGATTGAGATGAAAAATTTAACAGAATAGTTGATATAACATTGAGCTTGTGGCAAGGTTGAAGTTTAAGTTCCAAAACACAATTTATGAAACTTTTAACACAATTTTCTAAACTGTCCAGCAAAACTTCATTAAAAACGACTTGATCTGCTTTTTTATTGACTGCTGTATCATTAAACTTTACGCGGACATTTTTTGTTTGTCCAACATAACATGCTGACTTGACAGCAGCTAAAAAGCTTATATACAGCGCACATGCATTGTCAAATTCAACAGAATTTTCTTCATCATTTGCAAAGCCTGCAATCATACATCCAAGATTTGTGATATATTTCCACATTATGCTACAAATCCTCAGAAACCTTTCACCAGTTGACTTTTTAGATTTTTCGGCAAAGGAGGCCAGTGTTCGTGCCAGCAGCTGATGCAAAGGTGACACTACATGGCCATAACATGGTGCATGTAGTATGGAGTTTTGCAACAATGGCAGGAGTTGCTGGTTTACAACAAAGTCGGTTGTTTCCCAGTCAGGAACATCCCTTGATTTCACAGATTTTCGGATGATATACTGGATGCATTCAGCATATGCAGTGACAGCTGCTCTACTTTCTCTTGCACTGTCTTTTACAACTTCTGCAATCATTCCAGTCTGAAAGCATTCGAAAAATTCCTGATAAACTGGAAAGACTGCAAGAGTATTTGGAAGGCGACTTAGCAATGGCAAAACAAATGGGCATACAAGTTGAGCATTTCCGTGAAAACCTGATTTTAACATGCTCCACAGCTGCGGCAAAAAAACTTTTCTTAAATCCACAAGTTCACCCCAGTCACTGAACTCCATTGTGAGTCTATCAGCAGCCTCCCATAAGCACTGACTCACAATGGGATTAGCCTCATTCAGTCTACACAAAATTGACTTCAAAGCTATTTGTCTGTTGTCCTTCAAAAGGTCTGGAATAGCTGTACACAGAGATGAAATAACGCAGTAGAATGCAGCGCGAATATCAGGAGATTTGTGCTTTCCGAATTTCCAAAATCGAGGTCTTTCCAGTAACTTGCTGATCATTGCTTGGTGAATTTCACTACTATTGTTATGTAATGTAGTAATAAATAATGCGAATGCACTTAGACTGCAAGATATTCTTCTTTCCACATTCTTGTCACCATCAAAAACGGTCGATACTCCTGGTGACTGCACAGATGAATCAGTTAGCAGTTGCCGAAACAAAACATCCAAAACTTGATCTTGACAAAAATTTACAGCTTTGGCTTGCTTTTCCGATGTTGGAAATGCAGCAGTAAAAGCCTTCATGGAAGCTGTGGCAGCTGGACTATAGGAATCATTTTGTGCAATCCACCAGCACCCCATGATACTTTTCAAGTGAGGGGCAATCTCTTTGCCAACAGCTTTGATGAGGCTGTGTAGAGCAACTGCAGCTGCCTCTCGAACACGGTTATCATTGTCTTCACTCAAGCGATTATATATTCTTGGCCAGTAAGGCAATGCTGTTAATGCAGTGCTTGCATTGCCTTGATGACACAGCTCTGAAAATTCAGACAAAGCCTTTAACTTAGTTGTCAGATCTTTCTTTGATAACTTAACTAAAGCAACTTTAAAGTTTGGATCAATCAAGCAATCCTTGTCATCCTCCACTGATTTCAAGAGAGGGATGTAACCCAAATCTCCAGAGAATGATTCAAAACCTACAAAACTTTCTGGTTGTGATAAAAAGTTAGCAGCACGACCACTGCTTGAAGGTCGAACATTTCCTTTAGTCCTGTTGCTCTGTCCTTTTTGCTTTCCCATGTTTTGTCAAAACCCACACCAAAATACAAAGCAACTTAAACAAAATTTACATTAAGTTTATCTGAAACACAATTTCTTCATATGACACACAATAGTATGAATCTTCAGACACATACAGCAAATGATCTGTTGAAAACTGCAGCCTTATAGTGCTTTTATCACTTTCACATATGAATTAACACATTTGCTATAAGGCGGCGTAATCTTGTGCCAATTGTTCCCTGCCAGCAGCATATTTTAGCAGTTGCTGCGAAAGGGCAAAAATTGGCCTTGCAGTTGGCACATAAGCATAAAGGTTGGCCTTGCAAGTGCCAAGTATTAAGCACGAGTCATTAGTCTGGAGCCTTGCTGGGGCACTGAAGAATAAGATATCTCATGCATCAGTACAGAAGATGTTAAGTCTTTCCCTTATTGACAAAACAGAAAATTTTGGCATCTTTCAAATATTACTAAATCATAACAGGAGTGGAACAATCCATTTCAACATTGTAGCTGTTTCACAACACATGCACCTCATTCATCAACACCTTTGGCACTGGGCTGGTTTAACCTTTAAGACCCGCTGAAGCCACTTGAAAACCATAACTTTGCAACACCATAACTTGCCCTCCAATTGCACTAGAGCACAGTTAAACCCTCAAAAGATGCGGACACTCTTGTAGATTGCATTTTAAAAATTTGGAATGTTTTGGATATCGTTTTTTGTGGGTGACATCATAAGTGGGATTTTGGCCATTTTGGCTCAGGTAACCTGGCCCTGGGCCCCAACTACTAGATGGAATTTTTGACCCATGTTTTTATTGGAAACTAAGCTAGAATCTGAGTCTGTTAAGCCTTTGATTGGCTTTCTAGCATTTCTGATTTAAAAGTTATGATCTAAAACAACAAAATAATTCATTAATCCCCAAGGCACTGTCCATCAAAAAGAATCCTTTCCAGCAAAGAATCAAACACTAGAGATCTTACAGAGTATGGCCAAAAAACATAAAATTGGTAATTTTACCAAAAATTGGTCATTTATCCAACTCTTGAAGCAGAAACGCCAGAAAGCGAATCAAAGGCTCAAGAGACTCAGATTTTAGTTTCCAATAAAAACTTGACCAAAATACTTCCATTTAGCAATTGGGCCCAGGGCCTGGTAACCTGAGCTATAAAGGCCTAAAACCTACCCCACTTATGATGTCACCTACAAAAAACCTGAAACCCAAAACCCCAAAAAATTTTTTTCATTGCAAAACTAAGACTCACCAAGTCTTATGAGGGTTGGCATAGCTGTCTAGCACAATTGCCTTGCAAGTTATGGAGTTGCCAAATGGTGTAAAATTAGCGCTCAATGCATGATTTCCAAAGCACGATATTCTCGTACACCGACTCCAGACGTGTTAAGGACTATGGCATTGGTACCCTACAACTTAAGCGTTTCAAAGTCATGGTTTGTTATCTAGCTATATTGGCAATGTAAAACATTTGCATTATTGCATGTAGCTACCATATATGACATAGGTGCCACGATTGAAGTTTCTATGGGCATGTAAAATCCATTAGGTCACAAAATATTATGTCAAAACCAGTTCAATTTTTGGTAAAATCATACTGGTTGAAATATCCCCAAGCAGTTCTCACCGCAATGTCAATTTTACAGGTGACTCTGTTATTTGATCACTCATTATTTTTTCAAAACTTCCAGAACACATTCACAACATCAAACAGGAATTGTGAAAAGTTAAAAACACACAAATATGTAAAGGTATATATTTGAACTGCAGCCCCATTAATTCAAACATCCATCAATCTTTCAACATTACCGTATTTTTTGGAACTTAAGGCGCACTTAAAATCCTTTAATTTTCTCAAAAATTAAAAGTGCACCTTATAATATGGTGTGCCTATTGTATGAATCTGATTGTGCTTTCTCACCTAGGACAAAGTTTGTGGCAAACAGTNCTATTGATTCAANTGCTAGTTACAATATTTTTGCAAACACACCATTGTGTTACACAATAAACCAACAACCATTGCAATGAGCAGCNCATGTGGTTCCATGATTAGCTACCACATACCTTAACACTTTGAGAGCCAGTCTATGCATATATCATACCTGGATTTCAACCTAAAACCAGCAGTTTTCGGTTGCCTTACCAATGCCCTAGCTCCTCTGCCGATTTGCGCTAGAGAGCTGTTCAAGAGCTCAAACAGATCAGCCAGTCTTCTAGCCTGCACTTGAAAAAAACTTTTTGGTTGGGGTATGCGGATTTTTTGTGAGTGACTTCATAAATGAACTAGTTTCTTGGCCATTTTGGCTCATGTTACTTGGCCCAGGGCTTAACCACTAGGCCAAAGTATTTCGCTGACGTTTTCATTGGAAACTAGGCTCGAGTCCGAGTCTTTTGAGCCTTTGATTTAGAAATGATTTTGTTAACCTGGGATGACCTATGCTGTATTGTCCAGTGCTTGATATGATTTTTTTTGCAGAAAATGTTTGCCTGATGAACACAAATGGCAGAAACGAAACAAACAATTTTTTTGCTCTAAGTTACTGTGACAAGAACGCGGGCCACTGTAACTCCTATGAACATGCACATGGCATAGCGTAATTTTGCTTTATAAGCAAAACTCACTGTGCATCTGTTTGGCAAATTCCAGTCACAACAAAATCTAAGGTAGCTGTTTTTTAATGACTGTGACATCCATAACACATGTGATATCTGCAATACCTTCTACAAGGTACCTGTGCTACTGCTTTGTTTATAGGCGTGCCGGTTGCTGTTATGCATTAATCCATAGTGTTCAAGTAAGGATAGGTAAACAGATATCTATTGATAGTTGAGTCAATCATGTAGATTCAGAAAAAGTAACTGGTAGTTTTGAGCAGAACCACAGAGCCTCAGAATGTAAAAGCCCTTGCTGAGATGATATTTGAGTTTTTTTGACATAAAGTGCCAACTAAAAATGACTGCAGCTACGCACATGCTACATCAGGGGTTCCCAACCTGGGGTACATTTGCCTATGTGAAGGGTTCATTTAAGGTTAGGAATAGAAGGGAAAAGTATATTCATAGTATTTATTTCCAAGCATTCATGCAAATTATCAGTGAATATTTTTTTCAAATATCATTATATGCTTACTGTTAAATGTATCTATGATTGGGCATGCTAAAATATTTTGTCATAAGAAATTTTAGGGGTACATTCTCATCTGTCGAAATACTGAAGGGGTACGTGGTCAGAGAAAGGTTGGGAACCCCTGTGCCAGATTTTGCTTCAGTGATGAGATCACAGAGGTCAAAGTTGCATCATCAAAAAACTGAGTTAACTATTGATTTACACATTAGATTACACTGATCCCAAACACCACTGCAGTCAGGTTTCTAATATGGTTGGCTAATGGAAGTATATCTTACCAGATCCTTGCAGATCTATGCACCTGAATCACTGAGAGAAACCGGTTGCAACCCAGCAATCGTTGTGCAACTGTATGGATCATCTGGCAGCACTTTCCCACATATATGCAACACTTCAATCTGAACTTTTTTGCCATGCTCTACTGTCTTTGCAATGGTTGCTTGTTTGTGATAAACTCAACTCATGATTTGAGTAACAAAAATGCATGAATAAACCATACACTTCAGCAACAGTACAAAACAGGAGCCAGTAGCACTTCACATGCTACAGGCTTTTTCTTTTACTAGCCCTTCGCAAGCTATCATTAAAATCAAAACATACAGAACATGTTGAATGCTTAAGTAAAAGGCTAAAATGGTGGCAACATGGCAAACTACAATTTATTTCACAATATGAAACTATCCAACCAAGACTTAACAAATCACTCAAGAACAAAAAACAATCAGTAAAGAAGCCTTCGCATGCCTGTTGCTCAAAGGACAAATACAGCAGGTCCTAAAATTTGTGAAAACTTCCATGACATTGGTAGAACACATGTCATGTCATAACTAATGAAATCAAACCTACTTAAGCTAAAACAAAAGCATCCAACAACAAAGAGAGAGAGAGAGAATATGCCATAACTAGGGCAACCAATTTTGTGAACTAAAAACTTAAAATTTTGACAATATAATTTTAAAATTTTGACTTTATTTGACTTATACATTTTCTGTGTTTACAATTATAAATAATTCAACCTTATGTGTTGAGGTTAATCCAGAAGCATATTCATACACTCTATGCTTCACAATTTTAAAAATTTTGGTTGTTTAATTTTGAGGATGATGTATTGGTAAGTACATTAACTACCACTGTTGAATAAACCCTGAGAACATCATAAAGTTGAAGTGTTATTATATGCACAATGAATCAAGCATTTACCAAACAAAAGACCACATTTCTTGCCTTAGCACACCTATCCTACATAACATTCAATCGTCCAATAGTGGGCAAATCAACATTGTTACGTCAGAAATCGCAACAAACCCATTATTATCACAGAATTTCAATTAAACTTGCAAAAACATATCAATAGCTGTTGCTTTAGTTTCATTAAAATATAAAGAAAAAAACTGTGTTGCAAGAAAATTTTGACCCAACGATAAATTTTGATCTAATGATAAATTTTGACCTATTAACTTGGGATTCCCTCATGCTATGAGCATTAAACTTGGTTTGTGGATGTTTCATAAGCTTTAAAAAGGCAGATAATTTTTGACTTTTGGTTGCCCTAGCTATAACTCCTAGCTACAGAAAGTGCTCAGGTCATTATCTTTGAAAGTATAACACAAGATGAAACCATCATATCCAGTGCAAAAATCTCATCTGGATCAGGAGGACCAACATAGATAGACTTGGAAACATGGAAAGAAATGATACACTCACATTCTTGTGGATCCTACTCATAAAAATTAGCTGATAAAGTAGGCACCCTAGCCAAATGCCTTGCAATGGATACCATTCCCACACCCGCATGTCTATTCTTGTTGCATGCATACTTGTCCCACTAAAGAAAAAAGACAATGCAAATATCCACCCCTATGCAAATTATCTTAGTATCTGTAAGATAATGGCAGTGTCAATTCCCTCAGCACTTACAAAATAAAAAGAATCTCGCTATTTACTTTAGATTTTGCTGCTGGCTCTTCTCGTTGCAGTTAAATGATTTCAAATTATTTACTGTAGGATAAGGTGGGTGCAATTAACATCAGAAGAAAGTTGAAACACTAAGCTGAGCTTATGAACAGTAGGTCAGAGTCTAATATCTTGACAAGACTGACGTTTTACTCGCCAGCAAGGCAAAGGGAAACGATTTAAAAAAAGGTTAAGGCTCCACATAATTGTGATTGAGCTGTAACAATACATGACATCACAAATAAATACCTAAAATGAATGCTATTGTAGCTTAACAGTGACTATGGCGCAATGAAGAAGACTGTCTAACTGAATCGCTTCTTAGTCAAAGTTTCAGCTTTAAGACATATACAATGTATGCCACCACCATATTCACTCATGTGGTTTTATAACTGTGTAAAAACAAAAATCTGCGATATTGATTTAAGGCTACGCTGACACTGGAAACAAGGACAAGTTACATTTGTAACGACCATGGCTATCACAGAGAAATTTGCGATGGTCTTGAAATGAAGCTTATATAACAAATAAGTGGGATACAGCAAGCTGGTGTGCCAGAAACAGCTGCAAAAGCGTTACTTCAATTGTTTTTAGTTGAGGGTCATTTATTACAAAAGGTCAGATACAAGTTTGTATTCGACTAAAAGCTGAAGCAGGATAAGTTCTTTGAGGCAGTTTCGTTGATTTGCACTGAAGTATTTCATTGGCTTATATATCAAAAATTTTATTAACCTGAGAACTAAGAAATTGGGATAGACATTGCCCCAGTTCTCTCCCCTGACTACACGCCTGGGGGCAACCGTATTCTGATTACAGGTTACAGACCAGCGTAGGCATTCGTGATTGAGCGCAGAGGTGTTCGGACTAAAAGTTTTTTGGAGTCCGACTCCAGTCCTGATCCAAGAGGTAGGAATCTTGATCCTGATCCGAATCCTTTTGACACAACTATGAAATCCAAATCCTGAAAAAATCTTGTTAAAATATTTGACTAATCTATGTGCAACTATTAAAAATTTTAGTTTCTAAAAGGTAATGGCTACAGGTCCATCAGTGGACCTCCATATTTGAAAAGTTATTCATCCATCACCTGTAATGTGACTGTAACACACGATAAGTGTGTAGTAGGGTGCACTAGGTTTGGTATAAATGTACTAAACCCTAAACCTAAACTATAAATCTGAACACAAAAGTTCGGAAATATTTGAAGTAAAAAAGTGGCCCTTGACAAGTGCAACCAATAACCATTAGACTGCTAATGCTACCAAAATGAGATTGCTACCAAAATGAAAGGCACCAGGGTGAGAGTCGAACCAAAACCATTCACATAGCAGACATAGATGCATTCACTACACTGGCACGACAACGGTGCTGTTAAAGTGACAGCATTTTATTCTAACTGCATCACTCTCAGCAGACCTATAGCCTAATAGCTACTTCCTTTCTGAAAGGCAAAGCTTTACCAAACACCGACTGGGAGAAATAAAACCACACATAACCAAAAATGGCACTAAAAGTCAGATCCAGAAAATGCAGTCAACCAAGTCGATGCAATGAAACACGACGTTGAAAGCAGTATCACTATTACTAGTAAAACTGGTCACAAAACAACTTAAGCTTAGTTGCTAGACTCTGACTTGCTACATCCAGATCCACTAACAGGAACTGATGATTAAACCCTAACCGATAAATCATTAAACCCTAACCGATAAATAAGCACTAACTGATATTGATGCATACTAAAATAGATATTATAGCAAAATAGGCACAGCCAACACCACATCTCTGACCTTGACAGCTCACAATTTACAAATGTAATCTAACATCACGTTGTATGGAGCCTGAGAGTGGACTAATATGGGATGTATGGTGGTGGACTCCAGTGTTGCCAAGACCACAAAGACAAAATATGCCAAATTGTGTTTCAGAATATGCGAAACAGGACAAAAATATGCCAATTTTTTTTTGCAACAAAAAACACCTGGAAAATTGGCAATAAAATTGTTTAATATATTTACAAAGTTTACTGCACAATCAACGATTCATGTAAACACACTTCAAGGCTGTCTATTGAAAATAATCCTTTCCCAGCAAAGAATCAGACACTAAGATGTTGCAAAGTAAATATTTCACCTACTAAGGTGGCATCATCAGGTCTGCGAAATACTTGAAGTATAAAATGCAATAAAATAGAACCCACAAACAATAAAGCTACCGTTTAANAGAATCTAATTGAAAAATTTGAACCCCAGCTGCCCACTNTGCATAAAGGAAAAGGCCACAGTAGGAACTTTAAAGCAATTTTGGTGCTGGGTTGATGTTTCTGTCATGTCTTTACTAATAGAGCGATACTTTAACGTTCATGTCACGAATAGTGACTGGTGAGTGGTAGCCATTACATGCATTTCTTTTGAGAAAGCGAGGTTTCACTGTATAGACGTATACTAGTGCATACACGAGTTCAAATTCAGCAGTCACTAATAAGACGGGCACTTTCAATATGACCACATCAGAATTAGACAGGTTGATATTCACAGTAGACATATAAAAATGCTAAAATAGCACTGAAGTGTACACATGGAAAATGAAAGCACTACAAGGCATCTATTTATTTTATTTGTTTATTTACTTCAGATTCATGCTCTGTATCACAAGCAACCAAAAACAAAAAATGGTTAGACATAAGGCATTACAAAGTAGGTGTTAGTTGATAAACATAGTCAACAAGGTTTCAAATGTTCTTGTGAGACATTTAGTTTAAGGCTGATGACCGTTTGTTTTCACCATATTTTAAAGGTCATGTGACAAGAAAATCATCAAATCTGTTTTTTTGATCAAAATCCATAAAAGATGCCTACATGAACATGCCTGTGAAATTTTTCCGCACTGCGAGCCGAAATGGCCAAGTTATGGGCTTCCAAACATGCGAAATTGGGCAAGCTCTGATTTTGCGGTTTTCTCGGTAATTCATCGGTGTGATGTAATCGCCGAACATGCGCTGAAGCGCTATTGCATTGTTGTGCATTGTCTGATATCGGCGATCTAGATTGAGAATGAATGTTAGTAGTCTTTATTGCGTAGCGTTATGGTAGTATTTACGCTACTAGAAAGATGAATTTGACACAGTACTGTTGATTCATACTTTGTGTAAAAATGTTTAACGTTTGTTGGTTTGGCTTTTGCTTCTTATCAGGCCTATGTGTAATCGTCATGGGAAGTCAGTAAACAGCGTAACTTGTTGACCATGAGTTTGTTTAACAGTTAGCCACTTACTTCCATGGTGACTATTTACTTGTAGGTTAAATCTATGTTGTTGTTAAAGTGAATGAGTGTCATTAATTGACCAAGAACCAAATTTTATCACTGTAAACTTGAGCCATTACCTTTTGTGAGGTTACAACAAATGTTTGTAGAAAACTCTGCTTAACTTATTACTTATACTACTGTAAGTGACTTCTGGAAAAGTTGACAAAATGCAAGACTCTGTAAGTGATCTGGCCAAATTTTGTTCAGATGATTGACTCCATACAGTATGATTCCATGATTGGGTGGAATGCATTACCACTCATGACATAATAAAGTACACCATAGTTTTGACCAGTTCATATTTCAGATTCTATCCTTCTGCTGGCATTGTGACAAGCTACAAATTGTTGATGTTTGCAGTGTTATTTTTAGCCTGTAGTACAATGTGAGGTGTGTCTCACGCCTACGTTAATCTTAATCGCTGCAGATGCATCACTGCGCTTTTATTATTACAATTACAACAATAATAATTTTGCTACGTTACAAACTGCTAAGATGGTTATATGTGCTGTGGCAACTTGTAGCACGAGAAGTGGGCGAGATAAAAGTGTTTTCCAAAAGACCCTAAAGTTAAAGCAAACCTGACTTATCGAATGTTAATGTTGGAGGGAAAACTGCATCGTTACCGAGCATGCAAGAGTGAGCAAAAAACACTTTGTAGATTCCACTTTCGTAGTAAGCAGAACGTTTGCAGCCTCTCTTGGATATACAGTAACAGGAATTTTAGGTTATAACTTAAACCTAATGCTGTTCCTACTATACTTCCTGAACCGAAAAGTAAAACTCCATCTTCATCAAAAAGAAAACTACCGAGAACATCTATAGCGTTAGAAAAGAGTTCGTCATCTCAAGGTGAAGTATTTTAGTTCAATAGATGACATATGTTGTGATTGTAATTTGTAAGTATAAAACGAATACACATTTAACTTTTTGTGTAGCCTATATTGTTTGTTTCTTACTGTACATACATTACGCTATGATATTTATGATTAAAGTATTTGTTTATTTTTCATTCTTATCAGAATGTCAAAGTTATGGCTCAGTGTGAAAGTCTGCTTCTGTAAATGGTGATTGTGAAAATCTCCCAAAAAAGGTTTCAGAAGAAGCCATGGCTCCAAAGTACAAAGAAATGGGCTTGCATAACGCATATGTGTCCTGAGAGCAACACTGTCTGCACACAGACAAGAGAAGTTGTGGTGTGTACTATGAGTTTTTATATCTTTCAACAATTTGTGAGACTAATGGTACTTTTTCTTCTGTTCTAAGAGAAAGCGTCATGTCAAAGTGCAGGCTAAGACCGGAAATATACAAAGCAAACGGTTGAAGAGTCGAGGTTGCCACACAGATTCTAATCATCCTTGGTGGAATACCAGCCTTCACCAATACAACCCATCAGATGAAGATTCTAATGACTCAGATTGGTTGCCTGACACCATAGAGCAACTAATATTGCACCTTGCACCTGTGTCACAGTCTGGCTTCCCTTTCAAGCAGACAAAATATTTAGTTTTAGAAAAACAATTACTTGAACTGATAAAGTTTTGCCGCATTTGAGGTATACAGAAAATCTTAAATGGCACATGTGTCACCTTTTGGTATAGCTGCAAAAGAAAAAATAGCAATTGAAAGTGTTATTTTATTAACGTTAGCTGGAATAATTACGCTGCACGATGTTCTTTTGAGTAATATCATCTGGAAGTTTTCATAAACCTTAGTTATTTTGAAAAAAGTACTTCTAAGAACATACAAGCTCTCACCCTGGAAAATCGGGATTCGGATCCCTAACCCCCAGTTGGGAACCGCTGGTCTAAAGCTTCAACAACCAAGCTCTGTATAGTGGCAATCTAGTTGGAAACAATCAAATGTAGGCTCTGCATTAAACAGTTACAAATTTAAAGGCACATATGTTTCAGAAACAGCGTAATTGACAAATCACTTAATACCAGAGACCACTGTGCTGCAGTGACTAAGTCTCTAGTATTCAGAAGTGACTAAACAATTTATTGCTGCAACAACTTTGACAAGTGAAAGCCACCACGAAATTTTATAAAGCTTATAAGTCCGAAAATTTTCAATGGTTAAAGTTTTTCCCGTGCTATAGCTTGTTGTGTGTTCCTGACATCTAACCAAAATGCTTTAATTTACACAACACACATCGAAAAAGTAATTGCCAGGCTTAAT
>JGI24021J15306_10006697_pt1 | contig 13934 bp, 4 predicted proteins | sample Ectturendosymbi1_FD_15306 | JGI IMG/M metagenome (IMG submission 15306) | reverse complement strand
GTTCTTTTAGTGCAGTTTGCCCGCCCTGGAAAGCATTTGATCAGTTACGCTGTTGTGTTTGTTTCAGAGTTTCATTGCTCGCTTGTTCAGCTCCATGATTGTGTTTAGTAGAATTCGCAGGTGAGTGCACGACAAGTAGGTAACTAGAGCTTTGAGTCAGGGTGGAAAACGTAGCTAAAAGGGGCCCACTGACCGCTGTATAGGGCCCACTACCCAACACTCGGAAATAAACTTGAGAAACGATGGTGAATCCGGATGTGGATAGCTATGCTAAAACCCCAAATCGCCAGAAAATAATTCGAAAAACTCACAACAACCTACTGAGAACCAAACGAATACTAAAACCGAAATTTCAGTTAAGGAGGCGATGCGGTTTACACATTTAGATCGCCAGGGGGATTTCGCTCCTCTGCCACCCGTCAATTACGTCACTGACTATGGCATGTTGTTTTTGGATACAATAAACTGTCCCTATTCTACTGCATCAAGATACGATGGTGGCGTAGCTTAGTTTATGGGAGGGCCTGCGAGTTGTCTAACAAATATATGTTTTGTTTGAGTTAATTCTCGGCTGGAAAGGCGGGAATGCTTTCACATTAGCCGTTACGTAACAGTGATAAATCTTTTTCAAGTATCTCAATGACCTTGGCATTAGAGTGTTGACTGCTGACGCCTGTACTGGCTTTGCTGTGATCAGTGTATTGTACATAGCTTAGTGTAGTAGTTTCTAATAATTTTAGCGAATCCAGGGTGCAAAAATGCGGTCGCGCGATAAAACCTAAGAGCTCGCAAACGTTTTTCGCATTTTGCACTTATGCGTATGTATGCTGCATGGCAAAGCTTATGTAGGCGCTACTAAAATTTCTGCGTGCTACTAACATTCACAGAAATTCTTTCACCCTTAAGCTAATCAATAATGCTGAAAAATGAAGAAATACGACAGAAGTATCCCTTTTTCAGAAATTGACTAAATTATTTTGAAGCTGAATGAATTACGTGTGGTTGCATTTGCACAGTTCGCAAAGATGAGTGAAATGACTATTGTGACTTTGTAGATATAATATTGGGTACCAAAAACGTATTTCTCGTAAAGTAACCAGGTGGCTATCACGTTATCGCAGCTTGCCAAAGATGCTTCAATTGTACCCAGATTCAAATTCATACTTCATGTCCATCGACAAGCCAACTGTCGTTCTGGAATTTTTTTGGAAATGCTTTGAAGGAATTCCATCCCATTAAGACCTTTGCAATCATTTGTGGTTGCTTATATTGAGCAAGTTCAGAATATTGAAAAGTCAAAAGCATCAGTTGTTGAGGTTGCATCGTGTTTCGCCACTGTGAAGGCAAGGATTCAATAGAGACAATCAGATGTGCATATCAAGTCAAATCAGCATTGAGAAACTTCAGCGAACGCAAGGATCATGACTGTGATTCATTCATGTCAAGTTTATCTGTATGGTACAAGTCTTAGGTTTTACATCTGGCTAAATGGACCACTTTATTTGCTGAATTTAAAAGCTTTGACCACGTTCGCCCGTTTGCAAACATCTAATTGGGAAAAGGATGAAACATGTAAGTAGTATCTGCTTGACAGAAACGTTTCTATTGATGAAGCTGAAGTAACCTGTTTAACCATTATACCGAAACTTGTTCGAGTTCGTGCAAAAAGAGCTTCAACCAAATACAATTTATTGTAAAATGATGGAACATGACAGGTAGGCAAAATATTTTGCAACTTGCAATACCATTGAGATTAAACGCTTCAATTATACTTCAACGTTATGATTCTTTATGCTGATATGGAACGATTTTTTCCTTGATGCAGCCACAAACTAAAAAGAAACAAACTTTTCTGGTTGAACCAGTTTCTAGTCTACAGCTGGTGTGCAATTAAAAATATCTTTCACGCAAACAGTTTCATAAAATTGTAAAAGGCGATTCTACATTTTCAGGAAATTGAAGAATTCTGCAAAATATTCTTGGGCTAAATAGGTTAAGTAAATAAGGATTTTGTTTTGTGTGTTTTGAATGAAACATTGTCTACGCTGGACGTTTTACTTCAATGCTTAAAACTAATCAATAGGCCTATTATTATTTGACTTGTTAAGTGTAGATAAGACACTCAAGTAAGTGGCAGTCGTAAATTGTCCTCCTTTTTTTGCGCTTAAAATATGGCAGCCCTATTGAGCTTATTAATATATAAACATAGACAGAACAAAAGGGATCGTTCCCTTTGCAAGTGTACACCTTATCCAAGTGGTTCTAAAAAACATTAAAAAGCAAAAGAGGTAAAAATTAAAGAGAATGAAGTTGCAGTTAAGTTACTGTTTTACAATGGCGGTGAAGTCCAGCGGAACAAGTAAGAGGGCAGAAAATCGAAGAACGTGTTGATACACACTTAGATGTACGTAACGATGAAAATAGATCTAGTGTAGCGATGCAGCGACAGATAAACGTAAAGAAGTACCATGGAAAAACACGATAGATTAGTTGTCTGACGCTATCACTGGAGGCAAAGATATCGGTCTCTGGTCGTTCAATATTCCGGAAAAAATGCGAGAATATTGGTCAAAAAACGCAAAGTTATTTTTAAAACATGATGTTTCACAACACAGAAAAAACAGAAACACGTCACGGAAATGCACCACAAATTTTATTCGGGACTAGAACCACAACGCCGAAGTCGTTGAAAGAAACTGGTTTGTTTTTCTCCTCCATAAACTTGTGTTTATTGTTTCACGGGTAGACTGAAGTGGGCGGATACGACTAAATGTGCGCATTTCCTTATTAGAAAAGGAATCTGTGACTGGAAGCTCGTTGAGGAGCCACGAGCAGTCAATGGAACATAGAGATGCTACGATTACGTTTTGTCGCGGATGTAATTAATCACTATGAAGAATTGATACAAAGCTAGCTAGTCAGGTCAATCGATGGCAACATTCAACGTTTGGCTTCTGTCGTAAAATTTGCTGCTGAGCGCAGATTGATCGACTGACGTTTAGAGATGATTAAAACGAAGGACTGTCCAGAAACTTTTTTCAAGCAAAATTTCGAAAAAAGAAAAGACGATCCTGGTGGTGACCAGTTTTGCAACAGTTTCACAAATCGCTAATCATTGTCAATTATCATGTTGCATCATAAAGTTTTGTTACACTTGAGTTAACAAATATGACACCACAAGATTACGTCATAATATTAATGATCCGTGGAAATACCACTGACTTCATCGATCATCCCTTACCTAAAGATTCTATATCCGCGTATGGGGCCTCCCATCATGCCTGGGCCCCGGTCCCCCCACCATCCAAATCCGGCGCTGTGAGGGGCATTATGCATAAAAGGGGCACATTTCCACGATTTTCAGAAAAACGGCTAAATACGTCACACTTTCGTGGGGCCCCAAAAACTAAGATGGTCTAAGGCGCCACGCTCCCTAAATCCGGCCCTGCGAACACCGCAGTGATTCGGCGAATGCGTCGATTGATTTTTCACGTATGTTGCGTTTCTTCGTCCTGCGATTTGTCTTTCGCATGAGACCGGTATTGCAAGTTTTTACGTTACCGCATTGTGCATGTCGCGTGCGGTGAAGCCCTGCGGCCCCCGTTTTTAATTTTGTTGTGGGAATGAAGAACTTTCCAAAAGACGCTAACTTAGGAGAATGTGGTGCAATGATTAATTAACGCACTGTTCGCATTCCACTGATTATAAAGTGCCGTTGTAATCAAACTAGCTCCGGGCTCCGAGCGCTGTTTTCTTGACAGTCACTTGTTGCATTCACGCGTTCGTGGCAAATCTTAACGACTGTGTTCTGTCGTGTTCTTCGTTTCCCGCCGAAAGTAATAACGTCACTTTGTTATGGTGCAGCTTGTTTAAAGTTTTACGTTAATACAATCTGAGGTCAGTTTTGTAATCCCTCGTACGGCTTATGGCAAGAACTAACAAGTTTCTTTTTACTGAGACTTTTATATTTACTGATATATCTTGCCTGTCAGGTTTCGCATCACTGATGTCAGAGCACACCTGACTGGATTCATTTCTTTCTCCACGAAAATCACTTGGCTGTTTTCGCAAAAAAATTTGTAATTACTTTACGCTTTTTGAACTGTGATCCTGGATCACTCACATCACGACTATTAGCATCAAAACTGCAACGTTCAAATCATAACTAGTCCTACGGATTACTGTGTAAATGCCTTTTAGTCTGATCTGACAGACAGCAGCGAGCAACCACCGTTTCCAGATGCTTGACAAAGACTATAGCAAGTGCTTGCCCAGTTTATGGCAACTTTTTGGCAAAAAATTTTGACATTGGCAATCTTAATGGGAGAATTGATTTTTTGTTAATTTTTTGCAATTCATTTATTTTCCATACTTTTCAATTTTTTAATTTTTGACAGCTGAATTGAAGTTCCACTGTAAAGCACAATACTAGTAATTGTGCTTTGCAGAAATTGCAGGGTGATCAAAATGATAACTCACTACGATTAACGGCTGCATTTTCTCTCTTAAAGTTTGGGCTTTTATGTTTAAATGTTTAAATTGCTTGACGATAAATCAACAACAAATTTATCGTGCACATCTCGGTTCTTTCTTTAAAATAGCTAACATTTTTTAATGCTTTTGAGCAAGATGCATGCAACCCCACACCAACCAAATCTCCATTGATAGGCTGTTAAGAGTAGAAAAAGAAGTTTGACCAAGATCGAGCGTACTGCATGAAATAAGTTTCAATGAACTTTTTACTTCTGGAGGGTATGCATCTCCCTTGTATCCGCTCAAGGGAAATGTAATTCAAAATCCAAAACACACAAATCAACAAGCAAAATTTTAGTTATTTGGGCTGCTTTTGTAAAAAAAAACAGGCCATTGTTTGTAGTCGAAACTTCTGAACGATAACAACCAAGTGAAGAAGCAAATTTCAGATAGTCTTTATCGGCTACGTACGATTACACCCGTTTGTCCAGATTTGCAAGTAAACTCCATTAACTACAGTATGAAAAGGAATTGCGCTCACTTTTCGTAAACTAGCAGATAGCGTTTGATCAACTTGAAACAAGTGTTTGTTCAAACAGCTAATAAAAGAAGCTAGCGCAAATAAGTTTTCCGAAAGATAAATACATTTGCCATGCATGTCATCTTCTGACACATGAGACAAGCAAACCCATTAAACGGAATGCTTCATCCACTGGTAACATTTCCTGTTTCAGAAAATAATTTTTATTAGTTGGGAGCAACTGTATTGGATGATATGTTGGTTCTATTGATTTAATTGCAGACTGGAAACGTAACGTGCGTGGCTTTCGCTCCACGGCTATTTATTGAATAAAAGCACCAAAGTTTCTTGGCAACGCGAATAACGGGTTTTCCGCTATAAATACGTCACGATGACACCACAAGTACGTGGGAAATACCTCAAAAATGCGTTGGTGTCTTCCGCATCCGCGGATATCTTCACTAACTTTCTAGCTCAATCTGTTCGCGAGTTATGGCCGATAATAACCTTGAAAGCCATTATAGGTACATGTCTATGTGGGCCTTAAAGGGTTTTTAATGCTAAATGCATATATTTGCTAGATTCAGGATTGACATTTGGGCTGCCACCAGGGTTTCTGGAGTAGACGCGACTTCAGGCACCAACTTCTGCAAATCATAAGCATTAACGAATTGTCACAGCAACAGAAAAGATATAAGTGCATCAGAACGCAGAGAAGATCGCTTTACCTCTCTATTCAGCTCACTGATGACTATGGCGGCTTACTGTGACAATTAATGCTGAGGTGATTTTGTTCTTTGAGTGAGGTCTTTGGCTAAAATCCCTCTTGACTGCGTTCCACTTTTTGAGTAACCATGAGGTCGGTTTGAATGATGAGTAGCGCTCAACTTGAGCAGTGTTGAATTAACATATTAAACTAACAATCTCGAAAGATTAAAAGTTGACGAGTGTAAGCAAGACCTCCGAAATGTTTTAATCAAAGAGAAATTATCATTTTGAAGAAATAAAAATCAAAACAGGAAAAACTGAACGTCAAAACTGGAAACATGTGTACAGCAGATACGGTCTTGCGAAACTAAGCCAGAAAGAAAAACTGCTTGGGTTACATGTTTCGAACAAGACTTTCTGCAGTTTCTTTGGTTAATTTATGCAAAACTTTAAATCAGGGGTGAAAAAATGCGGCCGCGCACTCGCGCCGCGCGATCAAAGACTGCGCGAACGGGATTTACAGCGACACAGCTGTGTCTACAGTTCATAATTAGCATTCATTTTTCTCCCGTCATATGTCATTTACCATACTATGTTTTGGGTTAAAAGCGAAATGACGTATTGAAGCCACGACTTAGATAGATGGAACTGAGTGTAGATCAAGTCAGTTTCGGACCAATGAACGGCCACCTGTTGACGAATGAACGGTCAGCATAGGGAGTTATCAAAACTTATATGTGTGTGCTACTAAAAATTTCTGCACGCTACTAACGTTCACAGAAAAGTTTGCACCTCTGCTTTAAATCATAAACGTTTCCTCAACAACTTTTATTGTGAGAAGAATTTATAAACGTAATGAAACAAGGCCGAAGATTGCCTTGATACAGAGAAATAATATGGTAAATAAAACCTGATGTATTAACTATTGATTAGAACTATAAGGAAAGTAAAGACATATATTGAGTGTAATGAACTTGATTGACTCAAAAATTTGTGGAGCAGTCAATCAAATTACGATAAAAAACACCATAGAAAGATGGGGATGTCGATCCAATCCACATTGGTGAAAAAATTTTACAGATAAGTTGATGATGCCGATAATTGCATAAACCTGACCGTATAGTGTCTTTAAACATTTACTAATGCTGCTCAAAGCAGTGGCAGACAAACTTGTCATAGAGGAACTACATCAGTGAGCCATGAAAGCAAAGGGCCGCACCTTTCAAAATCAAGCGGTGCGCTCCAAGATGTACAAAATATAGACAGCATGGTAAATAAAAACAAGCCATATTTTTCTCCAGGCTTACGCGGACTGCAAAGAACCCAGTAAAGGGCCGTAGTTTGCCCACTCCTGTGACTTCAGGCGATAATTAGTATATGCAACAACAGAAAGCAAAGTCACTGCGATACGATGAGGTATTTAAACATATTTCAGATATACAGTCACATATACCGTATATTCAAAATCTCTTTGGATGCCGCAATAAATGCAATAACTTTCTGAAGTTTGTACTGTAGGTGAAATAACACAGAATCTAGAAATGCTTGTCAGCAATCTTTAAGCAATGTTTCCTTCCTGATGTGGCGGCCAAAAGATGGTGCCACATGTAAATAAATGGTCACCGCTAGATGGTGCCTATGAGTAACAAGTCACTGTGATAGTCACCACAAGCGAATTGTCGTGATTCTCTTATCCCTATATACTGATAGTGCAACCTAGTAGTAGCAGAGTGAACTCAGTGAGGGAGCTCTATTGCTGCTGGTTGCTTTCATGTGAGTTAATGCCCCGAATCGCCATCTTTCTCTTGTGCTTGCCTCAGTAGTTCAAGGCGATATAGTCAACCGCAAAACAAACCAGTAATAGTCTGATATGTGCAAGTCAAATAAAGGTTGTTATCTATTGCTTAGTTGTTTGGAAACAACTGACATTAAGCGATGCACCAGCTTCTTGCTACTTGAGAAAATGAAACGAAGCTCATAATGATATTGTTCAAAGACCGTCCATGCATACGAGGCCACAATTTCAGAAACTGAAGTTTGAACCTGGGGACCGATAACAATTTTGTTCAAAAATGGTTAAACGAGATGGTTTCGAATTTTTTCGTGAAAGAGTATTACTAAAACTGGTCTCGCATCGAGTGTCGAGATTCCGCCAGTGCTACATAGATCTTAAAAAATCAAAAGAAAGTGCTACAGGGTACTTTATTTGACTGATGCTGTTGTAGCTTGTGAACAAATCCAAGATACAAGACACTGAAGCGGTTACATTAAAAATATTAAAGGAACTAAGTTTTTTGACGTTTTTTTACAACCAAAATGAAATAGCAAAATACGCAGAAAACAACCAAAACCTGATACTTATACAAGGGGCTTATTGGAGAGGAATTTTGCTCTCGTTCTATCTACTTGAGTTACAGATTGCCACTTTGTCTCTGCGGTCTTCACAAGTCACGTGCTTTGTTTATTTTATGCTCTTTTGTGTTCTCTTTTTTGCGTATGACTTGATCTAGCTGACTCAGCGATGGAGATGTCACTTTGCTGACTCTGCTACGGTAATGTTGCTTGACTGGTTCACTTTTTTAAATGGGGTGAATTAACATCTCTTTCTGTATTTTTAAAAGAATTTCTATCAATCTATGCGTAGTTTCTACCGCAGAAAGGTAAAAAACTGCGGCTGTCTTTCCGTATGCTTTCGATGTGCGAATTGGAGAATTGTCCAAAACGCAGCAATATCAGCGCTAGGTGGAAATAACAAGATTTTTTGCGCTATCTGACTTTGTGACTGGAAACCTTGTTCGTCTATCAATCTTCAGCAGGGGCTGATGCGAAAGGTTCGTTATCAAACTACAACCTAGCAATACACAGCATTCATTTCCTACAAATTAGAAATGCCTATTGTGCTGACGCAAGGTTGAGGAGTCGGAGGTAAAATATCCAACTCCAATCCGACCTTTCCAAAATTTCCAGCTTCGACTCCTTAATATAAAAGGAATGGAATTTGGCTGTTAAAATCAATGGAAATCGTGGTGCACAGCCAGAAACATCGGTTTCAGCAAAAGTTTCAAAAGAAATTGCACCATTTCAACAGGAATTCCAATTTAGGAGTGTGATGTAAAAAATGATCCAATTGGACATCCGGTGTCGGAGTTGGATAATAAAATCCGACTCCGTCTCCCAGTGTTGTTTGGAATCCGACTCCGACTCCACCCAAAAACCTCCGACTCCTTCCGACTCCGACCCCGGATCAGACTCTGCAACCCTGTGCTGATGGCACAAGCGTAGTTTACAGGATATCCACTTCCAAGCAGCAGGTGCGATTTTTTGAAAGGTCAAGAAAGACGATTCTGCTGAAGAGCAAATCAAAATTGTTCTTTGCAGTGTTTGTTTGCAAAGTTCTCATGTTTATCAGCGCACACACTTTTTAGACTAAATGAAATGCAAATGAATGAAGCCACAAATAAAAGCGTCTTTGGTGAGTAATGTAAATCAATGCTTCGCAGGTTTTCTGAAAACCCTTTTAACCCTCAACATTTGTTTTATCTGTCTATCACCGTCAAACACATTAACTTTGAAACCATGCTCTCGGTAACGCTAATCTTATAGGTTTGGCAATCTTGCGTTTTTTTACCCAGAGGGTGGCTGATCTTAAAAATTTTAAGAACATTAAATATCAAGATTTGCTACACGGATATTTGAATGGTTTAGGTCTAAAATTATATTCTTTGTTGATTACTGCTCCGAAACTTCAACATGCCGACATATGTATTCTCATTTTTGCACCTTATCAATATTACCGGACATAGTTTGAGAATTTTTTATGCAAATGGAGTCAGGTTGGAATTGAAGAAAGAAAACTTGAAGATAATTTGCAAGGCAGCTTCTGCATTTAAAGGGATTGATATAATTGCGACGTATTCGCGGAAACAGTAATTGAAAGTCTTGCAAGTGATGCTACTCACAGTTTCCTGCGTAAAATCCCCTTGTCACAACGGGTGATGACGTCCAGCAGTCGAAACTGAGTCGTGTGCATATGCAGCTGAAAGCCTGCAAAAACAATATGACGAACATTTTACGGGAAGGGGTAGCTCCTACCTATCGGAAAAAGGACGCTTGATACGCCACCGAAGAGTGCAGCGTGAAATGAGTCACAGTCTAAACGATTCCGTTGCCTTACTCAAAGCACAGAGTTGTTTTGCAAGCTTTGATTTGTTTGTGTTGGAAAAATTGATTTAGTGGCGCACATGTTCATAAACGAAATAAGCCGTCTGTGAATCAACTGACATTTGCACTTTGTTTGCTTCGTGTGTTCTCTTGCTCATTAGGTTCTGAATGTTGCGTGGATATAAAATAATATATATCGCAGGGAGTTTGATAGAAGGAAAACAATCCTACTTTATGAGGTTCACCTTCAAATGAAAGAAACCTAAAAATGTATACACTTCACAGCTACGTTTCGCCTGCGCAATAAACTGATCATTTTCAACGCTGGTCGTCTGCTACGACCAGCTTAGATAAAGTTATAAAACCATTTAAATTTGTACCGAACTGTTACAATTTCTATAAAATATATAAAAACTTTTATTGAAAATAGTTTTTAGAGGACAAATTTTTATGTAAATTTTTTTCACAGTTTTGTTTGACACATGCAAGAACTGCTGCTATAGAAATATGTTCGCGTGAAGTACTCAGTTCAGCAGCTATAATACATGATTTTGGTGTATAAGAAACTAGTATTTTGAAAGAATTACTGCGCCTTTTGACATTTGATTTGATCACGGAAAATAAAAGCCACTCAATTTCGTTACCAATCCGTTATGAAAGAAAAAACCCAAAACCAGAACTCACTCGTATACGTAAACTGTAACTGTACCTGTTAGCCTAAAATCAATAGTATTCCAAAGTTCAGATACTTCATAGACGGAACGCTATCGTAAACCATCAATATTTGTCGAAGCAATTTAGTTTTTTTGTGGTTTTCATCTCAAAGGCTTTTGTGCTATACCTGGCCAAATGCTGTCAGACAGTTGTTGCACAAATTAATAAAGATTTTTTATTGCTTGCACTAGTCATCATAATTGCACTCGGCACTGAGGTCAATCCATAGAAATTGACAGAAACAAGCTTTTGATTGACGCGGTATTTAAATTTGCACGAAGGAAGTTATTCAACCAATCTTACGTTTCGATTGCAAGAGAAGATGCAATAACGCAAGGTGAGTCACACGCTGAACATATATATATGTTCAAAACAGCTTGCAAAACAGCAGTCTTTAATGTTGCAAAACAGCAGTCCTTGCAAAACCTTGCAAAACAGCAGTCTTTAATGTCAAAACAAGGGAGGCTGCCTAATTTTTTGCGTACGTAGAGCACTGAGCAAGAAGTTTCACCATGTTCATTAATACCGTTTGTTAATCGCTTCAGCTTATCGTATTGCACTCTTCGGAATAAATGATGCCGACAATTCTGTATGCAGAGCTTTGTTCCTCAGATTCTAACAGAAAGTTGTTTTTTCTGCAGATTGCAAAATATTTATTGAGTTGTTATGCAGTAACATGTTTGGTTTCAGGATCGTAGCAATTTTTATTCTGGCTTCAATTTTAATTTCCTACTCCTCTGCATGGTAAGTGGCATTAACTTTGTTTAAGTTTGGCAGTTTGACTGAGATTTCACCGGGAAATCTTTGCCATCTTAAGAAATTAGTACTGAACTGTCTCATGCTGGGCAAGTTGTTTTTGTGAAAAAAATGCATGCAAGAAGGCCCAGGCTTAAAAATGCTTCCCCAGCGGTTCTCAAAAACATTTTCAGAAATATTTTTCAAGTTCAGCTATTATTTATTATGTTGCAAGCTTGAAACATTACAAAATGATTTACATGATTAAAAAAAGTATATGTACTACTTGCGCATTTAGCACCAACCAGCTGCTAAATCAAGGTAAGTCCGGTTGATTTGTTCGTACTTCAAGCAACAGTCTTCATGCCAAGAAAATGATCCGTTTTCTGTGGTTCAATTCTAGAAGAATAATTCAATTACTTCTATAAAATTCCCATAAAAACATAAATGTTATAAAACGATTTCAACAAAGTTTTCTTCCTAAATGAAACAATTTATCTTTTCATAGTTAAACTATTCCAAAAAATGGTACTAGGATTTTCTACAAAATATATGTAGGTCAGGGTTTTTCTTAAGGTGTTTTAGGGACCCAATTCGGGTCCCTAGAATTGAAAATCGGGTCCCTAGAATAAGCGAAAATTATCATCGGGTCCCAAGAATCGGGTCCCTACAGATCCATACCGGGTACCTAACATTTTCCTAAAAAACAGAAACTTGTGCAAGCATTCTGTTTTCAATAGATTAAAACTATTAAACATCAAAATTACGGTTACCAAATTTAAAATGGTGTGGATTATTTATAATATTCGTATGGGAAGAACAACACTGATTTGCTTTTATTCTAATTTGGGGCTAAAGTTTTTTCTCGCAGGGTGCGTTTTCTGGCAAAACTGTTGGTTTGAAAAGCTTTTTTCTATTATCTTACGAACTAATAACAAGTTTAGTTACCGGCGCGTGTTTAGTAAACCTGTATTTAGAATCAAATTTTAAGCGTACAAGTGTTGCCTGTACTTTGGAAAGGCTGCATTAACAAGGCACGTTTGTTAATGACGCCTTGTATTGTGTAGATTTTGTACATTTATATCAAAGTTTCCCAACTTTATTGTGGTTTGGTGCCCTCTTGTCACATTCGAAACGAATGTTCACCTTTTGTTTTCAGATGGGTTCTTAGTTTTCCCTCTCCCCTGATACACACATGCGATCACGCAGATTTTTATGCTTCAGATTGAAAACAAGTTTGATGTACCTCGCAAATAAAACTTAACTTATTACACCATTTCAGTTTGTCTTTACAATTATTAATAACAGGATGGGTGCGTTTGGTAGAGGGTTTAATAAAGAAGCTGATAATTAAGACCAAAAGGCAGCACTGGATACAACTGCACATCCAACACATTCGACCTTATCTTAACAAAATTTTTGTGAACAAACTGCTAATTACGTTCAAAATATGATGCATATTTAGGAGACGAAGGCGAAGGCGTCGTTGCGATTCATCACCATGCCAGTGGACGTGGGGCGCTTGCTCAAGGGGATGTGGCGGCGGAACGCAGTCCCCTAGGGTGACAAGAAGACAAGGGTCTTGTGGTTCTTGTCATCTTCCAGGAAATAGGAGATGCAACACGCATTGCTGTCCAGGTACACACGCAAATTTGAAAGCAGCTACCTTGCAAAAAATTTTATATTTCGTTTTAATTGCAGTACCACTTACTACTTTTTCCACGTTTATGGCGATTTCCATCAAGCTATTAAACGTATTAGAGTTAAGATCAGACTTCATCCTTTCGGAATTAACCCTCATAAAATGCTTCTATTCGGTAAAGAAATTTAGTTCTTTTCACCATGCTTTGGCACTTTCTTTAGTTTCTCACTGTATGAATTATTGTTGCATCCACCCTTGCTTTTGAGCAATATCTCTTCCACTGAAGAAAGAGTGTTCAAACATTATGTAAAAAATAATCAGAGCTGTTTCATTTTTGAGCAGAAGCTTTTTCAAAACCTGCAACTATAAGTGCTTTCCTCCATAAAGCATTTTTGACCACTGTAATGTATTAACAGAAATCAATATCCTTAGCTTTCAGATACAAAATTTTCCTAAGTGTCCCTTAATTTTTCTATATCTTTGGCTACGTGGAAAACACTTTGTATAAACGCAGAAAACCTTTCGAACAATAGTTGCAACTGCAATCACCTCGGACAATTTTGAAACACCTCGTGAGCATATAAAAAGACAAATGTTGTTCTATTTTTTCAAAATTAAACGTCGTTCTATTTGCAGTGAATTGTGTTTGGGGAGGATGGAGTTCGTGGGGTTCTTGCTCTAGGTCATGCGGTGGCGGAACCAAGACTCGATCGCGAGGTCACAGCCGAGCACGAAGTTGCGGAGGTGCTGCTTGTTCTGGCCCTAGTACTCAATCAACATCATGTAACAGTCAATGCTGTCCGGTAAACTGTGCTTGGGGAGGTTGGAGTTCGTGGGGTTCTTGCTCCAGGTTATGCGGTGGCGGAACCAAGACTCGATCGCGTAGTGAAAGCCGAGCACGAAGTTGCGGAGGTGCTGCTTGTTCCGGCCCTAGTACTCAATCAACATCATGTAACAGCCAATGCTGTCCGGTAAACTGTG
>JGI24021J15306_10006695_pt1 | contig 13935 bp, 6 predicted proteins | sample Ectturendosymbi1_FD_15306 | JGI IMG/M metagenome (IMG submission 15306) | reverse complement strand
CTAGTATTCATATCATAAATTTTCTTCTCGCAGCTCACTGTATGTGAATTTGAGTAAGCACATTCTCGACTGCCAGAAAAAACAATCGGGAACCTTGCGAATCAGCGAAAACATAACTTTTCCAAACGATGACGTCATGAATTACGTCATAGGGGTCCTCCAGTAAAAATTGCCCCGAGCCCCCTACCCTTTAATCCGGCTCTGTGTCTATGGCGACATGGAAGAGGAAAATATAATGTACCAACAGCTACAAAAAATTTGTTGGCAGAAATTTTGTCACATTAAAGTTTTTCAGGGAAATTTGGGCAAAATATTGTTTGCACCTCAAGAAAACCCCTTGCTCCTACACCTGCAGTATGATGGACGATAGTCTCCATTCTAAAGTAAAAGCTCCGTAACTAGCCAATCGTTTACTATAAAACTTTGGAAGGGTAATTTGGTGTGCAGAAGACAAAAACATAAATCTGCAAATCATTTTGATTGCTCAAATTGCGCAAAGCATCTTACTAACAAACGTTTGTTTTTTAGGTAACATCTGGATCTGCAAAAGTTGAGAAAAATGGGGAACTTTTTTCTTTTAAATCTACCAATGATAGTTCTGTCTTCCTAGAAAAAAACACCATGGCTCGGCTAAAATATGACTTACTGGTTCGACAAGGTTTGTTACCTACGTTTTTCAAATACTATTTCCTTCAGCTTCCAAGTGTCAACTACTTTAATAAAATTAAATCTGTAGGTATGATTGTCTTCTGCAGTAATCGAACAAATATTCTTTCGAAAGAAAGACTGCTTTGGTAATTGCAGCAGTTCATTGGTCAAATCTTCAAAAATTGGGGAGGAATATCTAAACCAACTATGTCCAACCCGTGCCCCGCGGGCCGCATGCGGCCCAGACGAAGGTTTTGTGCGGCCCAGTTTAGGTTTTCGNTGTAGTACAAGAAGCCTTCACATGGACAACTTGTCCAGTATCCTTATTTTGATAATCTTGAATTTCACATTTTTGAGGCAGGTGGTCCTCAGTGCCACTTTATCTTGTCTGTTACCATTGCAGTTAGGATTCTAACACTTTCGGTATAATAGCTTAAGCTAAATTTAGTTTGCTGAGATCAAAAGTAAGCTATTGAACGTGCGGTCCTTATTAAAATGTCATTCAATGTGCGGCCATGGTTAAGATAGTGGCATACGTTTTGGCCCAGCAAGCCATTTCGTTGGACATAGTTGATCTAGACCATTCAGAGTTACTGCAGTTGCTACATATTTTTATTAGGATACGATAAAGGTGTAAGGCCAGTTCGCAACTACTCGGAGAAAGTCATCGTTGATATCGACATCACATATGTCCAGGTACAAACACTGCAAGATTCGGCTTATTCTTTTGCGTAAAATTTAGTGATGATAAGCCAATTTTAATTTATCAAAGTTTTAGTCAGTGCATAACACAACGATGATTCAATACAAATGACAATTTTCGTCATAAAATGTTGTTCGAAAATAATCGAACAGCACAATTGCACTGCCAAAGTATTTTTTACGTTCTTCTTTCACTCTGGTTTACAGACACTCAACTTAAATGAAAAGGACCAAACTCTTAAGAGCTTGATCCGGTATCGACTTTACTGGAAGGATCATTTCTTGACGTGGAACCCAGATCACTACGCTGGTGTGACAAGCAGTAAGATTTGAACCCCAAATGGATGTGGTTGATCATCTACATCAGAGGTTACCAAACTGGGGTACATGTACCCAGTGGTGGGTTTAAAGTTGGGGGGGCCCGAGGCAAGACTAAAAAGGGGGCTCCCTGATGACGTCATCATACTTAGCCAACCGTGATAAGCACTTTTCATCAAGCCTAAGATATGGCTACCGAAGGATACGTTCCTGAGACCACGGTATGACTGATAGAGCAGAAGGAGAAAATGCAAAAGGGTGTTCATGATACACAACTTTGCAAACACTGGAAGTTGGAAAGACAAAGCCAGTAACACTTTAAAGTTAGGCAATAACAAGTTGGCATCACCACTTCATTTATTTTCATGCCCAATTTCTCTGCATTCACCATCAACAAACTACACAGTTTACCCCTTTAAAGCTATACACTTTCCCCCTTTGGAAAAATGCTTGGTAGTTGGTATCCTGAATTTGTTCACATTCGTGTCTTTATGGGAATCCATGAAACCATAAACAACAACNAAGAAAAATTAAAACAATCAATTTGTTTCAAATTTCATCCATTTAGTTACAAGAAGATTGCATACAAAAGTGTTCAGCCAGACATTTGTTTTGGAATGCTTTGAGGCTGGGTAAGTCAAGGCTACCCTCATCTTGCATTGACATTAGTTGTTTGAAAAATTTGCAAAAGTGGGAAACAATTCCTCATATACCTGATCGCAAACATTTCTAGCAAGTAGCCTACACAATTGTTTAAATCTGTGCTAAGAAAAAATGGTTCAAGTTATATTGGCTCAGAGCTGGCAAAAAAAGCTTTAACATCATCTAGCAAGTCTACCAACCACCTACTAGTCAAGCTTAAAATAATCTGAATTCAAGCTTGGGCTAAATTCAAACCACCGAAAGTATCTGAAATATCTGTAGGAAAAATGACCACTCGTAATACTAAAAAAATGACATTTCTGCTACCTGACAAGAAGCATGAAAGTAGCCTTACTTATTAACAGTCTTTGCAGCACAACAACAATAAAACAAAATTACATTAAAGTTGCTGTTTGGGGCCCCTCCAAAAGCATAGTACTTGCACATTACAGTTTTTGTTGGTGGCCTCTTTGAAACCAAGATAATTATACATTAAAGTTGCTCTTAGGGTCTCTTTGAAAGCAAGGTACTTACACATTACAATTGCTGTTGAGGGCCTCTGTGAAAGCAAGGTGCTTACACATTACAGTTGCTGTTGGGGGCCCCTTTGAAATCAGAGTACTTACACACTACAGTTTCTTATAGGGGCCCCTTCAATGAAGTTTAAAAGCAGAGTACTTACACATTTCAGTGGCTGTTGGGGCCCCTTTGAAAGCAAAGTAGCTGCACAATACATATTCTGTACGGGGCCCTTTGAAAGTAGAGTACTTAGTTATGATTTGCTTTGTATCACATTATATGAATGCATAATAAGTTTTTCACCAAAAATAAGGAAAATTTGGCGCGTAACACTTTAGGGGGGCCCCCAAGTGGGGGGACCCGAGGCAAGTGCCTCGTTCGCCTCCCTATAAACACACCACTGCATGTACCCCCAAAGTACTTTTGCCTATATGAAGGGGTACATTTAAGGTTATCAGTAGTACAAAAGGGAAAACATATTTACATATTATTCATTTCGAAATATTTATACATACATCAGTGAATATTACTTTCGAAATCATTATATTCTTATTGGCATATATATTTTAGTTTCTTTCCTCAGCCTTTTTGTCATAAGAAAGTTTACCGGTACATGCTCATCTATCGAAATGCTGAAAGGGTACATGGCCAGAGAAAGTTTGGGAACACCTGATCTACATACACAAGAAAGGAAACAGGAGAGAACGCATTAACAACCGGGGCAATCTCTCTCCTTCGCCTCACTGAAAAGTGTATGTTAAATTCCTTGAAAAAAGGTGCCGCGAAATAATTGAAACTAGTCTCGAGGATACTCAGTGCGGTTTTCGTCCCGGATGTACCACTACAGACCAAATTTTCACTCCCCCGCAAAGTTTTTGCGAAATCTTGGTAGTATGCCAAAGACGTCTACACATGTTTTGTCGACCTCGAGAAAGCATACGACCGGGTTCCTCGGGAAAAGGTTTGGGGAATGCTGCGAGAGTAATGTGTTACAGCTGCCTGTTACTGGCCGTCAAGTCATTGTATTCCTGCTCAAACGTTTATGTCCGTGTTGTTGTATTCCGAGAAGGGTGTGTGCTGTCACCATTCCACCTCATTGTCTATATCAGGGGTTCTCAACCGGGGGTAAATTTACCCTCTTGGGGTAAATTTAACCTATCCTGGGGGTAAATTTAATGATGCTGTTGTACATTTTTCTACAGCGCTGGTGAGTAAACGAAAAACAGGGGGTAAATTTTATGTTAAGAAGCTGGCAACGGGTAAATGGGAAAAAAAGGTTGAGAACCCCTGGTCTATATAGTCTATATGAATAGGATAGACAGCAACAACCGAGTCAGCGACGACGTCACTATTGGGAACTGAAGGAACAACCGCTTGCTTTTTTCCGGTTGATTTGGTACTGCGTGCACCTTCTGAAGAGAGTCTTTAATATGCGCTCGATCGGTTTTCTGTTGCGTGCCACAGAGCGGAAACGAAAATTAGCACTGACCGAGGTATTATGTCTTTCCAGAAAGACAAAAGCAGTATGCGCTGCAAGTAACCTACAATAAACCGTATTTACTCGATTGTATGCCGCCAATGATTGTGAGCCGCACGAAATGGTGTTAAAAATCAATGCAAGTCACTCTTGATTGTAAACTGCACTTGAACATAGTTTACCTAAGCCTGTGAGACACTTCAGTGTACTAGCACTTTTCACGTTTAATTGGCAACCTTCATAATGATGCTGACACCGCTACATCTGCCTTCTGCTCCTCACAATGCATCTTGTGACGGAGCGTGTACGTGAAGCTGAGAGAAGAAAGATATACCGAAAAGAGAGTTTGGTCAACAAAATGTTGCCAAAGAAAGACTGAGGTCCATCTTGACTTTTCGATGAGCTAAAGAAAAAAATGTAAGCCGCTCTTGATTGTAAGCCGCACGAAATGATGAAAAATAATTTTATAAGCCGCGGCTTACAATCGAGTAAATACGGTGCTACATCAGGCGTAAAAGATTAAGTACCTTGTTCGTGGTATTCACGAGTGACAGTAAACGGAACAAGGAAACTGATACACGGATTGGTAAAGCAAACGCAGTTCTGCGAAAGCTTTATCGCTTTGTGGTCACAAATTAAGAGCTTTCAAACACCGTAAAGCCGTCAGTTTTCAAATTCGAAAGGAAGACTACACCGTAAAGTTGTCAGTTTTCAAATTGGCTTTTGTTCCAAATTCCGATCCTCACCAATGGTCATGAATCTTGAGTGATGACTGAAAGATTGCTATCTCAAATGCGAGGGGCAGTGATGGAATTTTTGCGAAGAGTTCACGGTGTGACAATTCGCAACAAAGTGCGCAGCTGTAAAATTAGTTTTTCGATGATAGATCTTGACGTTCTTCTGCTACTGCACTGCTGGTTAAACTTGGTCTATTTTCATCGTTACGTAGATCTAAGTCTGTCACATATTCTTCGATTTTCTGTCCTCAAAAATTATGCTTTGGACTTCTCAATATTCTGAGCTTGCTCATTAAGCAACCAGAAATTATTGCAAATGTCTTAATATCTTAAACAGAGTCCGCTCAGAGAATTTTCAAAAAAAGTTTCAGAACAACAGTTGGCTTGTGGATGGACATAAAGTATGAATGTGAAAGCAAGCTGGATACATTTGAAACATCCTTGGCAAGCTATAGGATAAAGTGATAGCCACCTGGTTATGCTGTGAGCAATACGTTTTTGGTACTCAATATCCACAAAGTTGCAACAGTCTTTTCACTCTCTTTTGCGAACTGCGTAAATGCAACCACACGTAATTCACTCAGCTTCAAAATCATTTAGTCCTTTTCTGGAAAAGGCATACTTCTGACGAATATCTTCATGTTTTAGCATTACTGATTAGCTATAATTACTACAAAGTACTACACTAAGCTATGTACAATACGCTGATCATCATATCACGGTTCATTAGCAAAGCTAGTACAGAACCTATAATGGAGTCAGAAGTCCGTGCTCTAATGCCAAAGTTATTTGAGATATTGAGAAAAGATTTACCACTGCTACGTAACGATTAATGTGAAAGCATTCCCGCCTTTCCAGCCGAGAATTAACTCAACCAAAACATAGGTTAATTAGAAAACTTGCAGGCCCTCCCATAATCTAAGCTATGCCACCAGCTAGTATCTTGTTGCAGTTGAGTAAGGACAGCTTACTGCATGTAAATACAATACATCATACCTGTAGCGTAACTGACGGGGGGCAAAGGGGCGAATTTCCCCCTTGGCAAGCTAAAGGCAAAAACCGGTCTCCCACTGAACTTATAGTTCGATTTTAGAATTAGTTTGGTTTTCAGTACGTTGTTGTTTTATGTGTTTTTCGGATTATTTTCCGGTGATTTAGGGTTTTGGTTTAACCATCCACATCCGGATTTACCATCATTTGTTAAGTTTTTTCTGAGTGTTGGTTAGTGGCCCCGTACATTGGCCAGTGGGCCCCTTTAATCTAAGTTTACCAGCCTGGCTCAAAACTTTAGTTACGCCACTGATGATAGCGATGTAAAATAAGAAATGTAAAAAGGAGGATATTTTGACATTTTTGAATGTCCTCGGAGATTATTTCGTTTCTCATGAAAAAAGTGGACATGTAGCCTATTCCAAAAAAGGACGTATGGTTGCCCTACTGAACAATACTACTCATATGGGACGTGTGCAAATCTAAGAAAGGCAGACCCAAAATCTACCAGTAACGAGTAGAGACGAAAGCTAATGTGTTCTACGTGACTTGACCTTGCACTCACTAAATTCAGGTCCCTGACCGACTTTCAGAAAAACAATACGTGTAATAGTTATTTCGTCACAATGTCAAATAATGTACAAGTGAAATACAGTACTGCTGTCTGGACGACCGATATAATTTAATAGCGTCTACAAACAAACTTTCCTCGCTAATAAAAATGACTACGTGGCACGCACATGCCGTAGCCTACATATGGCTAAACACACAAACATGGTGGGGTGCCCCTTTTCGGTGGGGGGGCCTGGGACCCTTGACCCCCTAAATCCGGCGCGGCTGCCCTNGCGACCCTCCTGGGAGGAAAAGATAGAGGGAAAATGAACAAATTAACAGATTTGTTTAATGTTTTCTAAAACTTTCGTTGTGCTTTGTCGTTTCAGTACTTCATCGTTAGGCTTACTATCTGTCAATCTCGCTAAGAAGATTTCTTTAAAATAAACAAAGACGAGCAACCATGCCAAAATCACGCAGCTTGTTCAATACAAAGTTGTAAACGAGTCTCATTTTGCAGCCCGAACCCAGCTCGAGCCCGACGTTTATTTTTGAAGCCCGATTTAGACCCGAAAGCTAACTTTACCGAGTGAGTCAATATATGCGCAACTGCGGGGTATCACAAAAAGTGGTGTAGGGGTATAGTTGCAGGTACACGGTTTTATCACACCCAAAATAATAATCACCTTGACCAGAACATCGCTTTAAACAAGCACAAACTTAGTTTGTTAGTCAACGATAATACTACGGTATGCAATGTTTCTCAAGATAAAAATAAACTATCCACGATGGAGCTAGGCGTACACGAAACTGTCTAGGATAGCCCTATAGGCACAAAAAGCCAATTTGTAGGACATCGTTGCTTAAAACAAGCCAACAAACGCGTAAGTGATTGTTCTTTTCGAAGCAAGGCCATCCCGTGCTAAGTTCCTTACTGCTCTCACCTTCTCAAAAAGGGTGGGAGACTCATCCGAGCAAAGAACAAAAGAACGCAGCTGTGCTTGCAAATAGAATAAGATGAATAAAAATTACAATCACCTCACTCACAGAAGTCACCACGATGAACCCAACAAAGCTACGTTACAAAAAAACATTACTCTGAATGTTATAAAGAAGTTCTGTATGCGGGCCCGAAATCGACCCGAAACATTTTGACAAACGTAAGTCCGAACCCGGCCCGATCCGAAAAGTCCGGCCCGACTTACAGCTCTGGTTCAATAGTAGTCTGCTACCAACGACCACAAGGGTATCAGTGACTTCAAGCTGGAAATGCAGTTGTTAGGCAGGTTATGTGGGTAAATTAAATTCGCGCTCAAACTTCACCTTGTTTTCAAATACCTTATCAATTTGTGTATGATTTATTAGTGTCAAGCGTCAGTGAATAATTTATCAGTGTCAAGCATTTCACAGTTGAAGGCTTGCGCTGAGACATGGATTCCTTCCAGTGTATTATCGCAGAGTTCAAGTCGATTCCACTGTTCAAAAACTAAGACATAGCAATAACTTTGTAACTGTGTCCATTTCCTTGGTTGTTTTGACACAGAACTGTGATTCGGTGACATGTTAGTCAACCTATAGTTGTCTTGAACGTCAAACATTTTGAAACATTTTATAGAACTATACGGGAGTTGAATTCAGAAGCTTGGTACTAGAAGTGGGTTCGAACTTTGGGCTACGAGTAGACTTGAAATCCAGGAAAATTTATAACGAAACATTTGTTTTGGTTAGAGCCTCTGTTAAAATACTTTCATTCTATTATAGTCCAAATCCCAGCTGCAGAGTTATGGGTCCCAGACATAGTCTGCATGGAAGAAATTGGCGTGCGAGATTACAGTCCCCGTCTCCCATACGTTAAAGTTTCCAGCAACGGAACTGTGACATTTTTCGAACCAACATCGTACGAAACTACGTGCAGTGTTGACATTGCACATTTTCCATTCGATTTTCAGGTGATTTTGACGAAAAACGCACGTTTGCTGTTGTTCAAAGGTCTGTATATTCTCAGCTAGTCTGAATTTCTCTATACGTTTAATTTTTCTCTTTTGTTAATTTAAATCAAAGTTGATGTGTTTTATCGAGGAGTTCCTGCATGTGAGCAGTTAGGGTAAACTTATCAAAATTTTTAGTCAGCATTTAAAACGACAGCCAAGAAGAAAGCAGAAAGCTTCCTGCAATCACAAAAGGGCAAGATGTACAGACAAATACTCAAGTGCTTTCAAATGCTCAACAAATCTTTTGCGGAACTTAAAAAACTGTTTGGATTGGATATTATAGTGCAAGCTCATAACCTTTATCTACAGGGCATCAAACATGCAGTAAAAAATCTAACAAGCTGCAGGAATGGTATTAACTTCCTAATTCCTTCCCATCAAATTTTAAAAAAATCATCATCAAGTTACCAATATCTGTAACCTAGAGCAGGGGTTCTCAAACTTTTGGTGTTATGAAGCCCATGAAGAGATTGACCATAATTTACGGAGTCCCACAATAAATTTTCTAAAAAAATATAATAAGTAAACGAACAGCTCGCGGAGCCCCGAGGTTTCTCTCGCGGAGCCCTGGAGCTCCGTACGGAGCACTTTGAGTACCTATGACCTAGAGCAACCATTTATACATAGGCGTGAAGAAAATTGAACAAAGTTATAAAAACAAACATGCAAGCAATATTTTATGCGATAACATTTATTCTGAAAAATTTTACCAGTACTGTTAAAATCTTGTATTTTTATGTCGTGAATCTGTTTCGCAATTTTAATATTCAACTTGAAGCAGTTGTTCTAACCTAAGAGATTAACGCTATGAGATTCAAGAGATCACCATGCCGTGTTTAAATACTGTGTTTTAGTTTTCAAGCACCCACAACACTAAGTGCAACATTTACACCACGCCATAATGAAAACATCCAATGCATTTCAAGTTTTGCAAGTTATCACCTTTGACAAAATAAAACATACTTAAAATCATATTAATGAAAACAGACCAACTACGGATCTAAAGTGAAACTTATGCAACAAACGTTTAAAAACTGTCATTCATTGCTTTTGGCTTTCCAAGGAACTAAAATCCACTTAACGACGCTGTATTACGCTTTATATCTGCAAAAAGCAATGTAAAACATTACACGTTAATGAAAACCGTCAGGTAGCAATCGATAAATGAGATTTTATAAAGTTTTGTTGATGTGGTCTTAGTCAGCATAACATTTTTGAACCACATCCTTCTCTGTCTACTTACTGGAGTTGTTAGACAGCTGGAATAAATAATGAAATAATGTAATAATGAAAAAAATTGTAAGCAACATACTTAAAAGTCTATAGAATACCTCTCTGTTTCTGTACTGAATAAATATTTTGTGATGATTTAAGTCTTTTCAACCTGCGCATTCGTTTATGCAAGGTTTAGTAAATGTAATGGTTAAGTGATTCGGCCAACAACACAGTGCGATAACCATGTTCAGAATCAGACCCCTAGTCAGGTTTTAACATTTTTAAGCGGCAAGGTTTTTTTTTATTATAAATTTAAAACAATTTTTTCTGGGCACAACAAAATTTGTTGAGGCACAAAACAAATTTGTGGGGCTCAGTCTCCGAGTTCCCCCGTGGCTAGGGGCCTGTTCGTACTATTATCATTCTTCATAAAACCAGTAAAACAGGCTAATCCACAACGTTTACGCGCTCAGTGGCACAGCTCAGTGGACTTTGTTTGTTTAACATGTTTAAATCTTCAAAAGCACCTTCTTTTTATGGAACTTACGCTAAAAGACGGTATGTGCGATTCAAGGCACCTAACTTGTCGTTTTGAGAACATTTATAAAATTTTTGTAAGCTTTGAAAAGCAACAACAGTAAATGAATGCTCGGACATTGTGTGTACAAAAAATCTCCAAGTTGCTTGTCAACAGTTTACCGTAAATATTGCATTAACAAATAACTTTGAATATTTTAAAGGCAACATGAAGCCGACATCTTGATTATTCTAAAGCAACAACTTAATACATGTTGTTAATACTTTATCTTCAACGGCTTTGATGAAATTTTATGTTTCAAACATGTGAAAAAGCTCTTTTGTTTGTTTGTTGGATATCTGGAAAAAAGTTTAAAAATGTTGCAAACACCTGGGCTATATTTGTTGACATTCACGTTTTTTCAGTTTCTAGTGAGAAAACTGTTTCAAAGTTTGTTGGAAGATCAAATGGAAGTGTTTGCATATAGTTACTAACCTACGCTTGAATTTTCTAAGCTGCATGCATTGTGTCAAAATACAGAGTGCTTTAGAGAAAAATAATATTTTTCTACTAGCTTACAATGGCTTAGACTATACACAAAACCTTAAATTTCTCGGATGCAGCAAGAGGGACCATTTTATCCAAACAAGTTTTTCAAAACTTCTTGTGGTCATTACTGAATTATAGCATACAATAACTTACTTTTTAGCATTATGGTATAAAACTGGCTTGTTTAAAAGAAAGCATGCAAAGTGTAGGGATAAAGCCTCATTTAGATACAAATCTATATTTAAATCATTTAGATATATTTCCATCTTTTATTCTCAACGCGTATTACAGTATGCTCATTCCATAGCTTGAGTTCAACTGCAAACTAAAATGATCAAAACCGTGAAAAGTTAACATTCGGTCCAGTTTACAACAAAAAAATCATCTTTTACCGTTTGAGGAAAAAATGTCGCATTTTTGTTCAATTGGTTCATTGCAAAAATCACTAGATATGCTTCATGTCACAGTCACATAAATCACTACGAGTGCCATACACATGATCTTAATTTGGTGCCACTAATCCTGATAAATGAAAAGCAAAAAATGCATGGGAAACAATGTTCCTACATCCATCAACTCACAAAGAGATATAAATACGCTAAATCCAACTGTATTGAATCAATGTAGCAAATTCACAGATAAAAATATTGAGGTTCATGAATTACCTGGGTTGGAAAGCCTCAATTAATAGATACGTGCAACGGTACTACTTCAACCAGTAAGGACAAAAAAGTTATGAAATGCATTTCAGTCAACTGCGATGAATGTGTGAGACAATATGTCATGAGTTAGAATGTGCAAATTTTTGAAAATTTTCTGGTGGCCTGATGCAAGTGTCCATTAAGCACATCCTTAATTGTGAACAACTTGACTCAGCAGCAGGCTTTATCTTTGTCACAAAAGCATAATGTTTTCAAAATATAGTTTTAATCAGTACACAAAAACATTGTATTTTAATACTCCGAAGAATATTTTAAAATTATATTGACGAGGTAAGATACTTTCAGCATTTTAGAATTTCACTGCATGAGGAAAATGTGTGAGTGTGGCAGACATTTTATGTTTTGCAAAGGTCAACCGTTCATTCACTGCCAATCGGTGCTGGTTGATTGTTGTAGAAACTATCTTGTTAACCAGAACCAGCTATTTTTATAGACGTGCACCATGACTTTTGTGTCGTGGACGTTATCTACCAATATCCTCGATCTTAGAACTCACCGGTCACAGGTCGCCTTGCAACGTGATATAGAAATGTATTTCGTCAAAAGTGGAGAGTGGGTGTTGGATGTAATAAATGCTACCAAACAGGTAACAGATGGCGTTCAAGATAAGAAATGGCCTACTGTTTGATTTGTTAAGTTTCAACCACGCGTTTTGTTTCAGAAATTTTTCACTTAGAATGATGTCCTTTCACATTCCTAATAATAACTAGCAGCAAATACAAATCTTTTCAACCGTGGGTTAATCGTACGAACAACTGACAAAATGTATTTTGTGCTTAAGATAATCCACAGAAGTACTGCAGTTTAGCTATTCTTCATAGAACTACAGCAGGGTTTCTTTAGGGAAAATATTAAGTACCCGGTATGGACCTGCAGGGACACGAAAAATTTCCATCTACATTTCACAGATATTTCCCTTGATAATTTTCTCTGATTCTAGGGACCCGATTTTCAATTCTAGAGACCCGAATCGCGTCCCTAAAACACCTTAAAAAAACCCTGAACTTCAGCTTATTTGCTCCCGTAGTATCGTTATCAGGCTGTCTTTACGGTATCCCCATGTGTTCATTGTTGTTGCTAGATTTTCATGTTGTCTGAAGTGTGACAATCCTCTTCCACAACGCTTTATAACTACACTTGTTAAGTACGCGCAAATGTATTGCATAAAAAGATATATATTATAAGTATGGACTGCATCGGCAAGAAAAAAATCTTAACAAATTTTTCAAGTAGGAAAAACCTAAAACAACGTTTTATCACAAATACCTATGTGTTTAAATCGCGCACTAATTCACGCCAGGGGCGGATCCAGGGGGGGGCGATTGCTCCAATCACCCCCCGTAGAACTTATGAAAGTAACTTTATTAACCATGATTTTGTACAATTTGGAAAATAGTATTCGCGATTTAAACCATTTTTCCGTTCACTGTTTTGTCACAGAAGTGTTGTTTAGTAATCTTCATCTCTCTTGCAGTAGTGAAACCGTAATGAACCTTGACTACCAAATATTACTGAAAACTCCACCGCCCCCCCTTAACTTTACTGGCTGGATCCAACCCTGCTTCACGCACTACATTACGTGGTTAGCTCATGCGTTTGTTCATAGTATTCACACAGAAAGTTTTAATATGAGTTTTCACTAACGCTTGCAACGAAACGTAAGTGATGTCGTTATGACATAGGATTAGCCAAACACTTTCCTCCAAAGTAATAAAATTCCCGGTCACACCGCAGACAACATCCCTAACAGCGAATAAAAGGTATAATTAATTACTGTGCTTCTAAACCTGAAAAATATCGGCTTCAAAACAATTTCTTGTGAATCACATTCGACCCGCAATTTATGCTCATTATATCTAAGGTTAGTCACTTTTCTGAATTTTAGATGGTTGTCAAGCATCTTGTTCTGATTCATTAAGGAAAAATCAAAAGATTCGATCTATCAATTATAGTGACCGCAGCAAAACACCTGTAATATGCAAAAGTTTTACAGGCAGCCTTTCAGCGAAGTCATCATTCATTAATTAAAGCCATAACATTTAAAAAGATGAATTTGTTAGTATCGGTACACTCATGTAGTGCCATTTCCACGTTATTTGCTGTAGTTTTTACTGTGTGTGCGTGACTGTGTTATTAAAAATCCCCGCGACATGCTCCAGTCGCGAATAAATGATCAAAGAGCAAAATTAAGTAAAAAAGCATTTCATAGGAGGAAGTCTCAAAACAGCTTACGCTTTGAAAATAAGAATCATGATTTCAAAGCGCGAAAACAAGTTCAGGAAAAAATTACAAGCAAATGTGGTCTTTTCTTGTGCATGAACTCAAACAATGTAAAATATAAAAAGGTATTCTTCTC
>JGI24021J15306_10006694_pt1 | contig 13937 bp, 7 predicted proteins | sample Ectturendosymbi1_FD_15306 | JGI IMG/M metagenome (IMG submission 15306) | reverse complement strand
CTATGCTGTGTAATGCAATTTAGGAGATAGTCAAATTTTTTGGGTGTTATTTTTCTTGTATTAAATGTTGCAAGTCTTATTTTCTCTTTGTCATTTAATCTCTATAATGATATTTTAAGCAAGTCATGTTTATAATGTTTTTATTTTGCAGGAAATTGTAGCATTCACAGGCATCTTATATAGTTTTGAAAAAGATTAAGACAGAAACCATTTCTTTCATTTGCCTTATTTCATCTGAAACAAACTTCAAGAACAACAAAAATTATCAAGACTGTTTAATTTTCTGTTACAATTGCAAATGTCCAAAAATGTTCGAATCGGTAGGGGTTATCAGAAAAAGGTGGCTGGTGATCATCGAATAATCAGGTATCGCTGTGCTTTAAACAATGTAATTGGAGATGTATTGCGACAAAGACTGGGTTGGGTTGAAGCTAAAGAGGGAGAAGATTGGGATTTTTATTGGTGTGATGTTGGTTGGCTGCGGGAAAACTTTGATCATATTTACATGGAAGAACATGTACGAATTTGTCACTTCCGAAATCATTTTGAACTCACAAGAAAAAACCTTATGGTTAAAAATTTGAAAAGACTTAAAAAACAACTAGAAAGAGAATCAAAATCGGAATCCATAAAATGTGATTTTTTTCCTACTACTTATGAGCTTCCAAGTGAGTATCACATATTTGTGGAAGAATTCAAAAAAAGTCCAGGAACGGTGTGGATTATGAAACCTATTGCCAAGTCACAAGGGAAAGGAATTTTTCTTTTCCGCAGACTGAAAGATATAACAGAATGGAAGAAAGAAGGATACAGGGCAAGTTATCCAGATGAACGCCGAGAAGATGTGAAAGATGTCGAAACTTACATTGTTCAACGATACCTAGGGAATCCATACCTGATAGGTGGAAAAAAGTTTGATTTGAGAATCTACGTTTTAGTCACTTCCTATATTCCTTTAAAAGCATGGCTGTACAGGGATGGGTTTGCTCGGTTCTCCAATACCAGGTTCTCCTTGGATAGCATTGATGATAGCTACATTCATTTGACCAATGTTGCTGTTCAGAAAACAGCTCCTGATTATGATCCAGAGAAAGGTTGCAAGTGGTCTTTGCAACAGCTCAGACATTATCTGACAGCTAGACATGGATATGAAACAGTGGAGGAAATGTTTCAACAAATGAATGAGATTTTCATTAAAAGTCTGCAGAGTGTGCAGAAAACTATAATTAATGACAAGCACTGTTTTGAGTTGTATGGCTATGACATCCTGCTAGACTCAAACCTCAAGTTGTGGTTGTTAGAGATCAATGCTTCACCTTCTCTAACAGCCAGCAATCAAGAAGACTATGATCTGAAGTTTGGTTTGTTGGAGGATGTTCTTCATATTATTGACATGGAAGGAAGAATGTCTGGAAAAGAAAAGAGAATTGGAAATTTTGATCTCATGTGGAGTGATGGGCCAGTATTTGTGGAAGATTCAACTTTGGACAGCTTGGGTGGACCTTCTTATTCTAATAACACTTTTCTTGGATGTCACAATGATAGAAAGCGCCAGGTGAACCAACTTTTCAGATCCATTCAGTCAAAAAAGTTAGTGTAACAATTGAAAAGCTAATTGTTTTAATAGTTGAAAGCATTTGGCATTGTGACAGCCAGTGCAATGAATTCAAGATCCACAATGTCTGTTGAGCTTACTTCCATTCAATAGAAGATTACATTTAAATATTGCTGGCTATTCTTGTTTGAGCTAAATGATTACTGTGTAATCTTTCTAAAGGCATTTTCTGTAAAATTTCTGAAAGCCAGTAATTTGGTTATCAGATCACAAAAATTTGACTATGGAAAGTTGCTTTAATAAGTTTCATAGAACTTCCTTTAACCTTTGTGGAATTTGACAAACACATTTCAAAGATAAAACAAAGNTTTTTGTGCTAGCAATTTTAGTGCCCAAGAAACATCATACTAGTTTTTGGATAAAATCAATTTTATAGGCTGGTTGTCAACCATAATTTTAATAAGGCATGGTTTGCTAAACGCAATTGACTTGCTAATTTGTTAATAGACAGATGATTATATTTTTATGTATTGTTTGCAAGTGAATGTAGAGGCATGCTGTGTTTGCATTGCATTTTGCACATATTGAGTTGCATTCTCATATGGCCACTGTGATTATACTATTATTTTATATTGTCATGCCATGCATAGCTTATGTGTGACCATTGACATACTGATTCTCCATTGAAAGTCTGAGGTTCTAATTTATTTACTAGCATTTGAAAATATCCATTGCAGTGTAAAAATATGCATTGCTGTATGGCCGGGGTGGCTAACAGGTCGATCGCTATTGACCAGTTGGTTGCTGAGTCTCAGTTGGTCGATCGCACCTGATTTTGCAGTGAATTGACAAGATACCTAAACAACATTTTTCAGTCAATATTCCAGAAAGTACATAAAAATTACCCATCAATTAGTTGGTTGTTCTTTTCNTGTANTATTGTGAAGTACTAAATTAACAAAAGCATGAAAACATGGCTGTCGATGGTAANTGTGTGGTAAATACAAAAGTATTTACAAGAAAAACGTTGCATTTCATGACATTTTGTATTTGTGACTTTATTACTGACCAGTTGATCGTGAGTTATCAAGAAATTTTCTTGTCGATACCCGTCGAAGACAAGTTGGCCACCCCTGCTGTATGGCAATAAGTTTAGCATTGATGCATAATAATCTGTTACTATGTTAACATTGAATTTCATTTTATTGCTTTAATAACTGCTAACTTGTAGTTAAACTTCAGGCTCTGAAGATTCAATTACGCAGAATTAGTCAAAGCAGGATTCTAAGAAAGGGTATGCTGAGATTAAAAAGTAATTTTGAGACCAAAACTACAAAAAGTATTTAAACTGCAGAGGTTTAACTACAGCAAGTTTCACGCTTTGACCTCATGGTTTTTCTCTTTAATGTTGGTTATGCTGCATTTCTATGAAATTTTTAATTAATTTTATATGGAGGTATTTTATGCTGTTGCTATGTGAAGATTTCCTTGCCTCTACTGTGTTGTTTTATATAGCTTCAGAATGTTACAGGCTTGTTTCAAAATGTCTTTTTTNAACTTCCATTCCGAATGTGTTGTNTTGTGATCCAGCGGAAATATTACATTGCTATGCTGAATTTGATNATAGTCTTTTTGACANAACTAGTTTTTGTTTCCTCTGAAATGAGATTGATTTTTTAGCTGTCGCATACCATTTAGCTGTTTTTGCTTGTTAAAAACAATGTTTGAGTTAAGTGTAGTTTTATCAAATCAATCGTGTCCTTTTTGTTTTGTGTGCTGCTTTCATTTGGTAATGTTTTTTGAAGGATGAATGGAAGGTTACTCAGTAGATTTGCTGCTTGTGTACCACGTTTCACTGTTGTCAAAAATAACAGTAATATAGTCAGAACAATCACCTTCCGAAGTGCAGTTCAACCACTTAGCAGAGATCAGGTTTTTTATCGATGCTTTTCGAAATCACTATGCAAGCAAGACTATGAAAAGTTCAGTGATACAACTTTGGATTCATTGACTGAATTTTTTGATGAAGTTGCTGAGACTTGTGATGTCCCATCAGATTTTGATGTGATTTGTGAAAGTGGAGTTTTAACCATCTGTGTTTCTCAGTCAGTTGGAACTTATGTTATTAATAAGCAAGCTCCAAATAAACAGATATGGTTGTCTTCACCCATAAGTGGTCCTAAAAGATATGATTTTGTGGATGGCTCATGGAAGTACTTGAATGACGGTAAATATTTATACCAGCTTCTTGAAGAAGAATTTAGCCAACATTTAAAAGTGAAGGTGGATTTGTCAAAGTTGCCTTTTTATACAAGGTTGTAATGTCCATTACTGATGTGAAAGTCTTGGACCCATCCTTATTAAGTGATAAAGAACTTTTAGAAATATTTAAAGATGCCCGTAGCAAAGGGGCTGTGTTTACAATGAATGTTTACAATGAATGTGCTTGCAGCACCACTGCTAAGAATAATATGTGCAAACTGATTTCATCTGTTTTTATGGTGAATAACAATAGCCTGGATTATAAAAGTCCAAGGTCATTAGTTGAATGTGTTAGTTCCTGCCAGAAGTTGCCTGAAGTTACTGAAAAAAATAAAGAATCTCAAAATACTAGCTCTGCTGTTGCAATAACATTGTTCAGTGAAGATGAGCACAAAGAATCTGTGTTTCCTGCAGCACAGAAAGGAATGATGTGCACTAGTGCAGTAAGAGGAGCTTGCAATATGAATCAAGTTGCTGATAGCAGCAAGAAAAACGAAAAAATGTTGGTAACTAAAAAGAATTATTATAAGTGCTTTGTATGTTCCATGATGCTACCATCAAGAGCTGCATATGGCATGCATCACTACAGAACTCATGTAAAAGATGGTAGATCATGTGATGAACATAATTTTCAATGTTCCTTGTGCCAGAAAACATTAGCAACTCCTATGACATATTTGGATCATATACTGTTGCATGCTGACATTAAGGAATATTGCTGCAAGATGTGCAACATGCATTTGCCGAGTCGAAAACATTTGTATCGTCACAAAATTGTCTTCCACAAAAAACATTTTTTCACATGTAACATTTGTCAGAAGAAATTCCATTTTGAAAGCGAGTTGAAACGCCATGTTTCATTTCACAAAGGTAATTTTTTGCATATGAAGTGTGACAAATGTATGACTATTCTGCTGTGGTGTTTGCTTCATAAATTTTAATGTTGAAATGTGTAAAAGGCTAAGACCTGCTGTTGGGATAAGCAAAGCAGCCTACCATTGCTGATTTGGTTCATCATTTTAAATTGCATGTATTTTTTTACGAAGTCTTAGTTCAAATTGAATTGATTTCTAACAACAAATTAAGTTGGTATGGTTCTAGGAATACGGTACTTCACATTTATTACTTGTCATCCAACATTGTAAAAATGAATTATCGTAATTTATATAACCTACTGATAAAAATAACCGCCAAAGCAAGCAAAGTTAGAGACATTTCGTAAACATTTCAGTAAACACTGTTGCCAAAAACCAGCAAAGTGAAACATCAACTGCAGTAGGCTTGCTGCAAGCTTTGTAGCCAGTAAAGGAGATGGCGCAGTAAAAATCTGTGACAGCAATGATGTAGCAATATGGAGTTTTAGCAGTCACATGACTCAACATGTGATGGTGTATGATGTCATGGACAATGCATGAAGCTTTGCTACAGGCTAAAAACACATAGACAGAGGCATCTATGGAATGTTTGCATGTAGCTCAGATTTGTAATCTTGTATTAACAAAGATTTAAGAATGAGCAAATGCTGCTAACTGTCATTACCAATGGTCTTGGGGTTGTGAAAATCAACCTAATGAGCTCAGTTGACTTCTCAATGCTTGCAGACTGACGAGGTTGTAATGTTCAATACTCCTCTATGATTTCTTAAATTGCATTGCATTTGCCTGATGTTGGAGGTACTGCTAGAGCATGTACACCTGTAAACAGCTTTGTGATGTTTGGATAAAGTGTGTCAATTTTAAAAACCGTAACTTTTTTGATATATTGTGACATAAAAGTATATTGAGTAAAGTGGCTCATTGAAAATATGCAATTGTATGTATGTGTAAAAGTGTTTAGATAAATTCTTCAAATGCAGGGGTTCCCAACCTGTGGTACGTGAAGGTCTTCCAGGTGGTACGCGAGTAACTTCAATTTTTACACATAAACCTAGGTTTCACTGCTTTCGAGTTTACGTCTTGGACTGTGTTTCGAAGTAAATAAATTTTTCTGTAGCCTGCTGTTCCTATTGTATTGCAAGAATATGACTTTCGATGCGCTGTTAGCAAATTTATGCCACGCATCGACCAACTGGTGGAAGATAAACGAAAACAAAAATCTCATTAAACTTTGTTGTGGTACTTGTTGATATTTTAATGTATATTATTCTTCTGAATAAACTAAGATTCGATCAAATTAGTTGTTCGGGAAGAAGTGGTACGTGTTGACAATACACAGTACCCAAGTGGTACGAGATCGTAAAAAGATTGGGAACCCCGGTTCTAATGCATGTGTAGCAATGTTCTTTTCATTGTACAACCAAGTTTCTTTGTAAGTTCAAAAGCAGTCAGAAGTTTTTGAGGATGTTGGTCTCTTCACTTTGCTTTTCATGAATACCTGTTGGTCCCCTTGCTCCAAACAGTTTGAGTAGCTACTTCCTTGCAGAACATCTGCTAATTTTGTTCAAATACGTAGATCGTTCTCTTGTGTTGGTTTGCACAACATTTACAGTAGAAATGATTAATCCAAATTTGCATAAGATTCAGAAGTCATTAAAAGGCTATGGATTTTAGTCTTGACACCCAAGCAGTATGTCACACCAATTTTTTATTTTGGCTAATCTAGAAACTACTAAAAACTGACCCAGTTTTTGTTGAACTGGTAGCCTGAAAGCATTGGGTAACACCTTATTGTTTCACTAAATCTGTGTTTGTTGATATGCAGACATAAAACCACACAAGTGCGTTCACTGTGGTGTTGGTTTTGTCACTAACTATCAGCTGAAAAGACATTGGAAAACACACCAGATTAACCACCAAGACTTTTCATGCACCATCTGCAAAATGGTATTCAAATCAAAAGTGTTGTTAGCCAAACACTACAAGGTTAGTGTTGAGCACGAGGTAAGTTAATAGTTTACTGTTTTTACATACTTCTGCAAATACTGCATGCAAGTCTTTAAAATCTTCGAAGTCAGTGCAATTTTGTGACGTTTTTAGTGCAAAGATCTATGTTGTGTGCTGTGCGGTTAGAGAAAGCTCAACTGGTTTTTGTATTTTAGGAAAACCACCAAACAAACAAATCTTATGTTTGTGACAAATGTGGAGCATCATATATGCATCCAGGCAGTTTACAACGTCATCTGTTGACGCACGAGCCAGAAAGGCATAAATGTATGGCTTGCAGCAAGCTTTTTGTCAGGAAGTCCTCACTTGCAGTTCATATGCGGTCACACTCAGGTTGGTGTTTTGTGCATTGTACTATTTAACTTGCTGAATTTAAACCATTTGGCAATTTCAATGTTCACTATAACATAAATATGGAGCGAAGAAAACAGTACATATGCAAAACCCAGTCCGTGTTCTATTAAGGCTGAATGGATACTGTGAAGGTAAAAATAAACTCAATTCAAGCTCCACTTGGTTATGTCCCAAAGTGATATTGGATAAAAAATTTACAATTCAAGGATCTCCGTCTCGAAAGAATACTATAAATAAAGGATGTCTATTTCGAATCACATATATGTAGATACCATACAAGTGTACATCTGGGCATAGTCAAAAATATGAACTCTGTAGCCCAACAGACATTTCAGTTTAATTCGTTTTTTGTTTTTTTTTGTATCGGCATCAGTGAGTAGCATTTTTACCTTTGAAAATAGTAAAGCTGTTTATCGCACTTTTGTTCTTAAAATACACGCCGCAAGCTGCCTTTTAATGTCAACAACTTGGAAACTACACTAATGCTGTTAACATTTCAAACAGAAGTGAGCGTGTATATTGGCATTGGCAGAATTTTTTAAGTTTTTTTAGGGACCCGATTCGGGTCCCTAGAATCAGAAATCGGGTCCCTTCAGGTCCATACTGGGTACCTAAGATTTTCCTTAAAAAAAATCTGGTATAGGTATCAGCTGTGTATTTCGGTGTCGGTTTGTTAAAAAAACAACAGAAAACTGCCGATGTTTCGCAGTAAAAGACTAGCAAATTTGCTGTTAGAACCAAGCGCTTTGACAGAAATACAAACTAGGGAAAGTCAGGCACCAGTTTGAAAATGTATGATAGGTTCTACAAAACAATTCCTGAGAATGTGAAAAATCACCCGGTTACAGCTCAACGCATCGACTAGAAGCACGATTAAAAGCAATGGATAACGATCGAGGATAAATAGATAGTTGCTGTCGAGTTTATTAAATAAAATCTGTTTTCGCTAATGTTGTAGTTTGTCCGTGGATAAAAACTTGGTTCAACTACCATCAAGTAACAATATATCGATACGAGTTAGTTCTAGGTTTGAAAAATGGCACAGCAAGACGTTTAATGCATAGTGCTCATTGCTAAACACTGACTTAATGTTCCCGCATTAATTCTGGAGTTTGTTTTAGTATTTTCATTGTTTAATAGAATCATTGACTGAAGTCTGTTGAAAATACTTACGTGCACCCTGTGTTTGCTGCAAACGAATGCTTGTTGAACTACATATTCTTAAAAAGCCCTTATCCGGTTGTACTTTGGCAGAAGAGAGCAGGCAGCTTTGATCAAAGTTAAAGGTTGTCAAGGTTTATTCCTGTGCTTTTCTGCTGTACACCTAGTAATTTACAAGGAAGATGTGGACCCTAGTTGAAAACCGCTGTTCTAGACCAGGGGCCGCTAAACAACGGCCCGCGAAACCATTTCATACGGCCGTAAGACATTAATATATATGCCGTACGAAAAATTGTTGATTTGGTAAAATGTAGCATATCCCGAAACAATCACATTACGTAGATTTCCGGCTCTTGAACTGTTGCGTAACAGCTCACGTGGCGTTCTGACAAAAAGGTTTGGAGACCCCTGTTCTAGACCATTTAAAAAACTCCGGTTATCTCCAAATTCTCAACACCAAATTCTATTCACATGTAACTATTTTCTAAAGAGTACTTCACTGTAGAAAACCTCAGCCAGTTTCTAAATAAACTTTCTTGGCACCGTTATTCCCTACGCGTAAACTTTCTACCACTGCAAATTCTTTCCGAAACTCTGAAAAGTTGTTTCGAAATATTGCGACAAACAACTGGACTGTCGTAATATTGACAAATGAGTCTATGGGAATGGTTGAAAAAACAGTGAAAGTGATGGAAATAGGTCTAGTTTCGACACAGTGAACAAAATGGTTTTGTGCAGCTTCAAGGTAATTTTTGTTTTTTGCATCTATAGCAGAGATGCTGTGTCAGCCCGTTAAATACCACCGTGGTTTAAGAAATGCACAAAGACAGTTTCCGCTTGTGCGGTTTTCATGCACTGCAGATGACCTATTTTCAAACTAGACGGTCAAGCTGAGGCAAAGCCACTGTGATGGAATCGCAGTATTTAAGAACACCCTTTGGTCCCGTAGTTTCCAGCCCTTTTCGTGCTTGCGGACACCTTTGTGCATTAATTTTCTTACCGCGGATCCCCAAATCGAAAGTTGTTTGGTTTAAGCATTTTGTATCTTCAAAATTTGACGTGATTGGTAGATTCATATTTGGAATGATTGAACTGAAACCGTCTTAGCTGTGCAATAGCTGCAAACTATTGTTGGAGCATTGTTATGTAAGAGAATGCTATAACTCGCAGACCCCTTGTTTCATCTTCGAGGCCCCCAGGACACCGAAGACCTCTCGTTGCGACCCACTGGCTTACGCAGTAGCTGTATTGGTGTTACAACCACATCAAGCTGTCTGCCAACTTGTTTTGAATATTCAGTGGTCTCTCTTCGGTGCGACAATCAATCATCATGCAGATACTGTCTGTTCAGAAATCAAAATTCACGAAACGTTGGAAATAGACATTTGTGAATTTTGTAAAAACATACGCATCATTTAAACTCCTTCCCAGCGTACGGTCTGTACACTCGTGAAGATGTTGACGATGGTGAACGTCCCCATGTAATGTTTTCTTGCCTTGATCGGCATATGGGTGCGGAGTATAAACAAATATATTTGCTTAAATTGGAAAAGCTCTTGTTGCAAATCTGCGTGCCGTTTAGAGGTTAGCAAGGTTTAATCAGTGTTTCAAAGAAAATGGTTAGTGGCACAAAACCAGCAGCCTCTTAGGGGTATTCAATTCATTTTGTGACATATATGAGTTGTGTTTATCATATTTGTACGCATCCTGTATTCAGTATCTTTTGTTTGCCAGATAAATGTGCTTATTTACTGTAAACACAAAGTTTTTTACCGTTGTTTAGACCAGGGGTTCGCAAATACTTCTTGACACGACCCTAAAAAATAATTCTAAATTCTCGCGACACAAACATTTCGTGAGCATATAATTTTGTGCAAAATACTTTATAATTCAATATCACTTTTAGGACTAGCCTACTAGTGACAGTAACAATTTTCTTGCGCAAAATTGTATGAAAATTAGTACATAAAACAGTAAGTGGTTGCATTCTTTCTGTCTAAGGAGAATAGCAAATTTAAAATGTAAATTCAAATTATTTCGCGACCCAGAGTGGATGGTCTCGCGGCCTTAGTGTTTCCAATTCAGGGTAAAATTTTAAAACCTGGGTTTCGGGTAGCTGAGAAAAAAAAACGTTTTTTTTTCGGGTTTTGAAATTAATGCGATTTTGACCTATAAAAACTCATAATGCGATTTTGAAAAAAACTGTTGGTCCCTGCGCAATTTATTAGCAAATTATTAAGTTAAGCACAGTTTTTTAATATTATTTATAATACTGACCCATGACAATCAAAGCACACTCTCATCATTCAGCCTGTTTCTGAGTTTTGTGACATATTCGCATGGCTGAAAAGCCCTCTCTGGTTCCACTGATGTGGACTTGATTGTAATTAAGGCATGGTGCAGCTCTTCAAGTTTATTTGACCTCTTCTTTGTAGCCTCAAAAAGACTCATTTCCTTTATCACAATTTGTGATCGGATCTCTTCCTGTGCCGGAATATATAGTTTGTGGTCTTCACTCTCAAGGATTGCATGGATTCTGTGCTTTGATTTCAAGTGGTTGATTAAACTTTCAGTGCTTGAAACTCCTTTTGTATAACTAGCACAAATTGCAGTTTGGTGTTTGTTGAGTCTTATTAAAATGGCCCTAAGCTTCTGATTTTTTTTTATCACTAACATCTTTAAACTGAATGTGTATGATTAAAGATCTAGTTAAAGTCGCTTCTATAGGAAAGCCAAATATTTGGTAGAAAGTTATTGCAAACTGAAAAGGAACGAATCGATTCTGCAAAGAATTACAGCTTGCATTTGAACTAATACATAACAGCTTATACATGAACTAACTAGTAATTATGAAACTACGGCATAGCTTTGAAGAACTACCTCACATGGTAGTTATTTAATTAGGTTAACGGAAAGACTAAAGTTCGCGTAGAGACCTATTATGTGCAAAATGACGTCACGATCCGTCTAAACAGGTCAATTGAACGAAAATATAAACGGACCAACAACAAACGCACGATGGTCACCGAGCAAAGCCTGCACCTCGTGCCTCATGATAATCGTTGAAAGTTCAAACGTGCTAATTTGGCCCGTACACGCGCCAATCTACAACTTCAGTGTTATCAGAATTACTAATATTTGAATGCAACAGCAATTCCAGGTTCTTTGAAGTCTCCAGGTTTGGTGGTTGAAAAACCCGGGTTTCGGGTAGTAGAAAATAGCCAAAAAAAGCGGGTTTCGCGTTCGGGAAAACCCGGGTTGGAAACACTACGCGACCCATTATTTGCGGACTCCTGGTTTAGACAATAAATACTTGGAGTGAATATTACATATAGAGGAGTCGGAGTCGTGGCACCAAAATAAAAGGAGTTGGGGTCGAAAGATTTTGGTATCGACTCAACTCTGTTTGAAGGTGAACGTAACCTCCAGAGATGTGTTGGTTTTATGGATTGAGCCGCTGTGATTGTAGCAACACCAGGGTTCTAAATGGGACCATGTTGCTGTACAGGGTTGTTTTAGTTGGATGGTAAAAGTCTTATCTCGCAGGCGAAAAACCTCACAAATGCCAGCAGTGCGGAAAATCATTTGCCCAGAAAAGCTCTCTTAATCGCCATACTTCTAAACTTCAAGGTATGCCGCTCGCTAATTTTAAGCAGTCATTATTTGAGCCTTGGTGTGTAGCCAAAGACTTCCGAGCAGTAAATGACATTAGGAACGCGTTTGTCCAATACCGTGTTTTGTACTGTTGCAATGCTAAGTTGTTTTTTGGTGAAATAAATTTTAGCTTTTTTATCTATAGACTTTTCATCACCTGCTTTGTTTTCTCTTAATCTGCATAGCAATTCCATTAACTTTGAAGAATTCAATCAAACTTCCGCCGTAGTCTACTTTAGAAACATTTCTATCTAATCCAGTGGTTCTTAACCGGGGTGCGTCAATAAATTTCCGGGGACACGGGCCCTTACGCGCCCTACAACATGGAAAGTTTGATCATGAAATCTACCAATAAATACATTTGTTTTTACAGCTTATGTATAGTCAGGGAACTTGGAACAAAGAACAATTACTTGAGGGAGGCGTGGTAGAAAAACGTTAAGAACCACTGATCTAAACCACTGGTTCTCAACCTATTTGCTGAAGGGATCCAAATCCATGCCTACGACTTTCCTAGAGAGCCGCACTACAGAAATTTTAACACAACCAATTGACGCCTTTTGTTTTATAGCAGAAGTAACTCTGTTACTCCAAATAATGGAGATTTTATTGTGACTGTTGAGGGCTGCACAAAGGGTACTAGGGAGCCGCATGTGGCTCTCAGAACAGTGGTTGAGAACCACTGATCGAAACACTAGGCAACGTGATGGCCTACCTATATTAAAGACGAAATCGTAAACAATGCGTAAATGCTACTTCAGATTTAAGTTGCTTCTATTGGCTTGCCATTACTAGCCTTTTTCAGCAGATGGCTGCAATCGTCAGTTATAACTTCCTCATGTGGTTTGTTTACAGACTGTAAGCCAAAGAGAGTTCAAGAAACAACATGATTGAACGATTACTTCGAGAGCAAGAAAAGCTTGGAACGAACAGTGATACTCGAAGTTGAAACCTTGAGGAGCTTCAAATTTTTGTGAAATCGATCGAATAAGCTTGTTAATTCAGCGTTCGTCAAATCTGCGCAAAGTTAACTCGCCAAGATTTTCTTACTCTTCGCACATGTCGTGCGTAATGGCTGGAGGATAATACGCATTGTGAATCAGTCCTGGAAGTCATGTTGTTCGCCATGCCGTAGTTCAATGTTTTTCGAATATGGAATCCCTGCATCTTCTCAGATCAAGTTACTGGCTGTCAGCATGCGCATGTCGCTTACGTTGTAATAACTCCTGACCGTCTCTGTTGTCAACTGGAAGGTTTGCGTCATTCGTGAATCGACTCTCTTGTACTTCTTTATTCACGTGCATTTGCAATCTGGATAAGTTTCGTATCTACAACCAAGAGCTGCTACACCAGTGGTTCTTAACCGGGATGGACGCGCCCTACAACATGGGAAGTTTGATCATTACATTGACCAATAAATACATTTGTTTGTTTTTACAGCTTATTTAAAGTCATGGGGGATTGAAACAAAGGACAGTTGCTGAAGGGAAGCGTAGTAGAAAAAAAGGTTAAGAACCACTGTGCTAGACTGTTGCATTCATGTGCACTGAGATCTGTTTTAAGCTGTAGTACTTCAATATGGCAATTATTACAGATATTCGTTCCAGAGTATTTACAAATCGTTATGTCTGTTGGCTGTTCACTCACATAATATCGGGTATGCTTTTAATTAAGCATTCCATCTGCTTTGTTTTTGGTAAGCATGTAATCACTGCTGTCGTAAAAAACTGATGTGAAATCTTATGTGTTTCAGGTAATGTGTAGGAAGGTGGTAAATGTTATTTAGGTGATAAAAATGGCGTACTTTCCCGCTGCGAACAGCCCGCAGCGGCTTTCCGTTTCTGTGCCCGCGGCGAGCACATCGAAAAAAGTTCCTCTGAGACCCGGACATTCATTGATGGACTGGATCCGTCTGACGAAATCCGGCGTAGATCTGCGTGGTACGGGTCACCGCCTGCTGAAAATTCCACCGGAAGAGCTGCGCAAACACAACCGTCTTGACGACGCCTGGATGTCAATTCACGGCCTCGTGTTTAACGTGACCAGGTACATGGATTATCACCCTGGCG
>JGI24021J15306_10006693_pt1 | contig 13938 bp, 4 predicted proteins | sample Ectturendosymbi1_FD_15306 | JGI IMG/M metagenome (IMG submission 15306) | reverse complement strand
TTCTGCCTTTCCTCAAAATTGTCGTTCAGTATGTTCTTAGTGTATTTTAACGTATTTTTTAATTCGCTTTGCATGTCACTTCCGCAACGTCATTGTTCAGCACCTTAGAGCGACATGTCGGATTTCGGCGCTTTATAAATGCATGAATTATTATATTATTATTTTAGGTTAGGGATTTAGGTTTAGGGTTTTAGGTTTAAGGTTTTAGGCTTACAGTACGCTACACGCTAATCCAAGCATGCAACTTTGGATATTTTGCTTGCAATATGACATGACCACTTCAACCAATCATGTTCCAATAAAGGCAAAATAGCCCCGGAAGATATTTTGCCTCAGAAGGCAAAATAGACAAGACTGCCATTTGTTTAGAGGGCCATGGGCGGACCGGTTTGAAAAAAATAAATGTCCTTGGTCCACGAGCAGTTAATGAGCTGGATGTTGCGGGCTATGGGTGGTCCGGGCCTGAAAAATCTTGGACCGTGCCATCTTTACAATGGGCTACTTTCAGAAAGCTTGAATCATGTATGGGCAAGTCAGACTATGTTAGACCATGTACGAAGTTCAAAAATAAACAAAACGTATTATGACGACACAACCTTCCTTCAATAATTGAGGCTACTTTTTACTACACGACTGTTTAAGATGGAACAAATCTATACATTGCTCTGTTAATTTATATTGTATATTCTTGATTCTTGAATGTTCAACGTAATCAATATATCTCAAATTAACAATTTTTAAAATATTCAAGAATTTTCAAGGACGCCGCAGACTATTCAAGGACAAGATGTTTTTCAAGAATCAAGGACATAACGCGTTTTGACAGCAAATTCATGGATAGTCCTTGGCGTTCAAGGACGTCTGGCAACCTTATTCTGATCCAATCACAAACACTGCGCTTTTAACTTGCGTTGTTGCAAACACTGCTTTTGCTGGTCGTGTTTAACAAACGGACAAGAACTGTGATGCAGCAATGAATACTGACTGCCGCGCTGCTATCGGACCAAACGACAAATCACCAGTGTTGCCATTTTAGCTGTTTTGCTGCTAGATCTGGCAGGTTTTTCTCTCTGTTAGCTGGAATTTTTTCAATCTAGCAGCTAGGTGATTTTCTATCAGGGTTTTGAAAACCATTTAGCAGGTAACAAATTCCTGACAAAAAATTTTGTGTGAACAATTTTTGGTGATGATCTTTTAACTTTTACTCCTTGTTCACCAAAAAATACTTTGTCTTCATGATGATGATGCTTTGAAATGGGCAACACCANGGCCAGGTACAAGTTGTCCCAATCATTTCGAGTTTTTATTGTGACGCAACCAACCTACTTCAAGCAGAGAATTGCGTCAAAATAACAAACAACTGGATGACTTGGTGAAGCCTAAATGATTTGCTTCTGCGCTCAATGAGCACATTGGGTTTGAAAGAGTACATTGGCAGAATATATTTTTATTCCACGACACATGATTTTTCCAGGTGGTTCAGTTACGCTAGGAAGTTGTAGAGCTAATGTCTGGTCCATTGATGGTGAGTGCAAGACTAAAAATTGCTACACAGCTTCACACGTTTATTAAAACCACCTCACAAATAGCTATTTTTTAGCTGAAAATGTGTGACATGTTTTTTAGCAAAATCTAGCAGTTTTTCGTGACACCATTTAGCAGGTTTAGGTGACAACCATCTGGCAANACTGCAAATCGCCACTTTAACGTGTTTGTGAAATGCTGGAGTAGCGCTTCCGTAACTTGTGTGTAACATCCACAAACGCTGGTTTCACGTTGCAACAGCTTAGATTGTGAGATTACAATTATCATTATCATGCCTCGTGGAAAATATCGATTAGCATTACCCCCGAACACAATATTTTAGCTTGCGTACAGTATAAACCAGCACGATTGTAGCCTAATACATCAAGTTAAGAAAAGTAGAATCCTTTTAAGATGTTACGTGCCACTGCTTCACAGCAACAGTTGTCGTCACTAGTGAGTAACAATTGCATTTGTAATCATATTCATAACGCCATAAATGTAGCTTAACATAACACAATTCATTTCCCATGCAAGCTTTTTTTAACTAATCTGCGCGCTAAACTACGCATCGATTGGGAGTTCATTCGATTCGTACACTATAATTGCACGTGGTAGCTTCAAGCATTGCAAAGCTTCCCGATGATGCGTTTGTTTTGGCTGCGATGGCCGACACATGCTCCATGGTTAATACAGGCCCGTCGCCAGGAGTCAGCAGCAGGGGGGGCCACATTTTTAAAATACAGTATTGGATGTATGCAGCAACCAGGGGGCCAAACATGAAATGGGGGGCACAGATTTCAAATGGGGGGCCGAGCACCACTGGCACTCCCGCTGGCGACGGCCCTGGGTTAATCTTGTCTGCTTGTTTATGAAACCGCACCTGCTGGCGTCGCTGTAAGATAACTGTCGTGACTTGCTTCGTTGTGTTTTCTTGCACAAGTTGTCTGGATGCGTGAGGAATATAACAGGGTTTTTGTCAACACCTACATGAGGCTGATGAAATCGGCTAGTTTGGCCGATACTGATAAAACCCATATATCAGCCAGACCGATATATCGGTCGATTTCTCGTTGCAATATAGGTAGTATCGACCCATCACACGCCCAGAAACCGAGCGGTGTATTAAAGTTCTGACAACACATCACACTAAATACAGCTAACGCTGAAGTTGTTCTGAAAAAGTTAATCAGCAAATCAACAAGGTGAAATTCTATATCAGCACTGCATGGCAATGACAGACTGGGCCAGTGTTTCTCATCCGGGAACTACTTGACTCACTAAGACACGCTGGCACAACTCAGAAAGCTCGAAGGGCCAAATTGACCAACATAAATTTGCCGCGGGACACAGATTCTATTTCATTTTGTTGTAGTTTGAAAGAAAATCTAGACAGATAATTATATATCAGAAGTCAGGCTGTTGCAACATTTTCTGCAATTGCGAAGGCTCATGAGGGCCATAGGTTGTGCAGGCCTGCACTAAGGGTAAAACAAAAATTATACATTGTTATATCTCTGCTTCTGTATGATCTGATGTGTCTAGCAATTCTTATGCTTTTTCTTTTTCTAGCGTGCATGCTAGTAGGCCCAGAATGTAGTATAATTATATTTGGCGCTTGGCTGCATTTCTGGATTTTCCTAACCTCATATGCTGAGTTGTAATGACAAGCCATTACGTCTTGTGACGTAACAGGGCTGATATTGAAAACAAGGAGTTGCTGGTATGCTGCAGTGCTACCAGTTTGGATTTTGAGGCCAACTTTGTAATTTTTGGTCTTTTTAACTCCTTTGGCCTTTTTTATCATCGCAAAAAGGCCAAATTACATTTGTTTTTTTGACAAATTATATATTTATGTTGGTTTGTCACATTTAAAGATGATTTTGGCAGACTTCGGCACATTGGCAGGTATCTAGACCTTTCTGGACACAGCATGATAAATTTTTGTTGCAAACCCTGCAGTAGAATTTTATGATTATTAGCTTCATGTTTCATGGTTTTAGTTTGGCTGTTTCAGGTTACTCCTTATCGAGACCAAAAATATTGAGATGTCCAGTAATTAACTGAACTTTATCCTGTATGTGTATATATTGTCTTTTAAAAGTGCTTTGCAACTTTTCATGGGTGTTTAAAACTGTTGTTTGGTATTAATCTTGTATTTGGCTTTTTTGTTGCTTTCTGGCTTTTTTTACGGTTGATGTGGCCTTTTTTACTCATGACAACCTGCCAACCCTGGTGTGTTGCTTTAGACTCCAGCCTGTCAATAAAAGCTTTCCTTATTAATGTGAAGTAATCAGATAAATTTTCAAGTCTTAAGTACCAGTTTCATAAAATGTCATTGCTTTTGATGAAAATGGATGCAAGATTTTATATACAAGCACATCTTGAAGACTATTTATTCTGTTACAGAAGAAAAATAGATGTANCTCTAAATTTAGACTATTTTTGGGCATTGACTGGAGTGCTACAANTGACTGCAGCTACTCACACTGAGCTCTTACCTGGCCAACCATGATTCAGGGCATGTTTAAATGTTACTTGCAGGTTCACTTCTCGCGTTACAGTGTAACATACGGCATACCCTGCGATATGATCCACATCTGTTGCCAAGCTAAACTTAACCAAGGAAGTGAACCTGCAAGTAACGCTTAACCATGCCCTGAATCATGTGACTTTAGTCAGGATTTGAGTGCTTGGCTTGCAATAGCCATAGTCGGAAACCTTGCCACTGTCTATCTTTAACCCTTAATAATACTAAAACAATACACAAAACATGCAGTTTAAAAATTCAGCAAAATGCCAAACCACATAGTTCTAGAACAAGCACTTCCGCCATTTCCTACTACTGTGCTTAGTTTAAATATGCTTTGGTGTTGTTGAGGACATTCATTGATTTTCATGACAGCTTTTCCTCCGGAGAGGGATGCAGGGGCAGCAGCTCTAGGAATCAGTAATTTTTGTTTTTCACATACACGAAGTTATACAATTGGATTGCATTTTTNTTTTTAATTACATGAACTTCTTATCATATGCCAAAATGANACATAATGGGAAAGACAAAGCAATCAATGTTAAATAAAAACAATACAAATAGCCAGGAAGAAGATTAATCCATTGCACTAACACCAAACCAAACAAAAACAACCAAAAAAGAAAAAATCAGCATTGCAAAAGTGTAACACAAAGTCAAATGCAATTTAAAAACAGGAAACACAATTTTTCTTTGTCTGGACTTCCACTGACCCCTGCTCTCCTTGTGGGTAAGTACAGGACTTTATCATAGTCTAAAACATTACCTATTGCTTTTGTCGTGCGTCACATGCTTCCGCTGCCTACTTTTTACAGTAATTGCAGTACAGAAAGCCTGCACAACATACGGCCTGCAAGGGTTTTCTCAATTGTAGAAAATGTTGCAAAACTTCAACCTCGAATAAGAAATTGTCATTCCAGAATTTCTTCCATACTATCATGAAATCTCTACATCAAAGTTAAACAGACTTTTATAGCCCATGGCAAATTTGTGTTGATAATTTGGCTCTTCGAGCTTTCTGAGTTGTGCAGGCCTGCACTAAAGTATCACAGCTTCTGCATGACTTTCCATTATCTAACCCTCATTTTCACCAGGGTTGCCAGATAGACTAACAAGAAGGTCAACATTTTCTTAAAAAGATTCAAACATTTTTTGAAAGCTCATAGCAAGGCTTAATTTTTATTTACTGTCATAAATTCAGCAATTGACTGTTATATGATTCAGTAATCTTATATTATTTGGTAATTACGGTCATGAAATTCAGTAAAAATTGTCTTATTCGTGTTTCATTTTTATGCGACTTTTATTTGAATAAGGTTGTAAGACTGANGATGTGTTGCATTTCTTGAAATCGATTTCCTATAAAAAATTTGCTGATTGATTCAAACTCTTTACCTGTGTGGAGGCTAGTTATGCAATATGAAGCACAATGTTTGAAGTTAATTCACAACCCACATAATTAATATGGGCAGTAAATCTCACTGAAAACAAAGTATAACACAGTGTACAGACATCTACACCATGAAACGGAGGTCATATGCCTAATTTTCCAGTTAATAAAGGTGATATAATTTTAGTGATAAACAAGGCTTGTGGTTTCATTCCATTGTAATCCATAAACAAACATGTTTTGCTGTTGGAGCAGCCAACTGCCATGACAGGCAAGTGTGCAAAGCTTCATGTTGTGGCAACAGGAAACAATACATATCACATGCCACGCTCACATACTACTTGTTCGTGTAAGTCATATTTTAGCACACAACTCATTTGTGGTGCACTGTGTATGCAACACCAAACTGACTGAGCTGCCTCAATACTTGCCATTATACATTATTGTAATTTGCATCTACGACTCAATAACATAACCATAAAATAGGCCAGATAATGAAATTAAACACATTTTAATATTTGACAAGAATAACAAAATGATGCAATCATGTTATAAATGTATGGTCGTTCCATTTTGCAACTCTTCTGAAATCATGTTCTATTCAAATAAGTTTCAGGATTATGCTGTATAGCTTGGACACTCAAATGCACTAACATCGGAGTGAAAATAAATGTGGGGCAAGCAAAGTAATGTGTAACAGAAATGTAATACTTCATGGAGCATATGCCCAATAGTTCCATTATAATTGTATTGGACTAGCAGAGGATCCATCTGAGGTCTTTTGCATGGACAAATTATTACAATGGATGTGTACGTGAACGCTGTGTGTCAACGTCAAGAAGAGGCAAGGAGACAGACCCTAAGCATGGACAAAAAGAAACCTCCATTGTGTGGGACAAAACAATACATTCTTCATCCACTTGACCACTTATACAGGAAATAAACAATTCAAAACAAGTATGTTTTGCTGGTGGTAGATATGCAGTTGGACCACTACAAGGCATTAGAAATGGTATTATTTATAGGCCACGTGAGTAGACTTTCGCCACTTCTCAAAACCTGTAAAAAAACATCTTGAACTTGCAAAACAAGGAGCTGCAAAGTTTTTGAAAACACAAAAATTAAAATCATAAACTAGGCTGAATGCTACCTTGGAGTGATAATTGGAACAGAATCATTTAAAGATCAGTTTAATCAAAAACAAAATAGATGGCTAGGTGCAAGACCTCATTGTAGACCTAGTTTTTTCAATGACTGAAAAAAATTAAGTCAATTTGGTCACAGTGTCTGAAGATAGAGAAACGCGTAAGGAAAATGTTAGGAACCCGGTTTGGATTTGTAGGGACCCGATTTTCTGATTTTAACGACTCGATGATAATTTTCTCTGATTCTAGGGACCCGATTTGAAATTCTAGGGACTCAAATCGAGTCCCTAAAACGCCTTAAAAAAACCTGGCGTATTGTTACAATTAATTTCAATACTACTATGGGATAAATGACCCGAATTGTCTGAGCAAAAAAAATGATTAAAATGTCTCAGCGAAAAAAAAAACAGTTGTAGGCTCATAGTAGTACCCTGGTTAGCAAAATTGATAAATGGATGTTTTGTACTTCAAGTTTTTCTAGATGTTTTTAAGGTGGCTCAAGTTATTGTTTAAATCTGGTGATGAGCCCCTCTGCAATAATGATCATCCAATATCTATACTGCAACACATTATTGAAGCCTTCAAAAGATTTGTGCATGCTAGGCTTTCCTCCTAGAACATACAACATCCTGTCAAACTTTCAGCAAGTTTTTTGACCAACTCATTACACTCAACATGGAATAGGTTATTTGCATGAAAAGTTCAGGCACTAGATTCAGAGCATGTCATCATAGTTTTCCTTGATTTAAGCAAAGCCATTGACAGACAATCATGAGATCTTACTATGCACAAGTGTGGAGTTTGTGGCACAAGTAGATACTTTTTTCAAAGTTATCTCTTCCATAAATATCAATTTACATAACCTGAAGAAACAAGTCTTTATGCATAAACATGTTAATGTGTGGTGTCCCATAGCCACAACGATCTACAGTATTCTTGGTCCTCTACTATACTTAATCTACATAAAGGATTTACCTCAAGCCTCTGCCTTCGAAACTGTAGTATTCACCGATGACACTTGCCTGTTTTTAAAAATCTTATTGCATTCTGTGTACACTACTACTACCAGCTGCTATAAAGACAAAACAAAACAAGTCAATAAGTGGTTGGTATCCAATAAACTTGCTCCTTATTACAATAAAACTAAATTTATGGTAGTTACCAAGTGTCAATAATATAAACAAATTGGGATAAATGTTGTTGCTGGAGCTATTGAATAAGTGAACTAAGTTGAATACCTATTTAAATATTTAAAAGCATCACATAGTTGACGCTAGAAACTGCTCTAATCAACTTTTCTAAACCATGGCAGGGTTTATTTTGCTGGACCAGAAATGGTCACATGACAAGGACAATACACTTGGATAAGCATATTGTCCTTATAACATGATGTAAAACCGTAAACCCCAAACGTAAACCCTAAACCTTAAAGCTAAACCTGAACCCTAAATGTAAACCCTAAGCATGGGTGTCTGCAGAATTTTTTCCTGGGAGGGCAACATTGACTAAATTGCTGGTGATGCACTGCACATGGATGAAAACAAAACGCTTTATCCTTTCTATACCCCAAAAAGACTGGGAGGACCAAGGCCTCCCTAGATTTTGAAATTTGACATTTTCCAATCACATTTTTAGTAAAAAAAGGCTGATTTTTAGTTTTGAGTAGGTAAAATGAAATTTCACCACTTTTGGCCTTTTCTCGAAAAATTTTTTGGTTACCCCTAGAGAAATTTCACAATTGGCTTACCTTGAAAAAAATCCTTCTGATGCCCATATTGCTGCAACAGGTACAATAATGTTCTTTGTTGGGAGCAATAGACAGGCATCTACAATAATTTACACCAGAGGTGGGCAAACATTTTCTATGGAGGGCCACATTGAAAACTTTATATTATTACTGGGGACCACATATATTACATTTGTCTGCTTCAGTTACAATTAATGTTTCCAAATATGAATTAATGAAAATATTATTATATCTTTGTATTTTCTTCACAAAAACATCGTCAAGATGTCAATATGCTTCCATTATCCTTAGGCCTAGTAGTAGTATTAGTTTTTAGGTTGGTACAATGAGGTAGTGAGCTCCTCTACTGAAGAAAAATAACCAGGTATAGTATCAGTCCATAAGCAAGGTCAGAAATGAGCACAGGTACATACACAATAGAGTAATTTCATGCAACACATGTTTGCCAAAACAAAAAAGAGATTAAGAAGTAAAAACTTTGTATTGTTTTATTTCACATTAACACTGCTGTATTACATGTAGACAGAATAAGATCTCGAGTATTCTAATATAATTGATAGTACTATCTATGTATGTGTGGCTGCCTTGCGGGCTGCACAAAATGCTGCCTGCTGGCGGGTAACTTGACCACCCCTGATTTACACAACAGGCCGATTTTCCAAGCAGCGTACTTCTTTTCAATGAAGCATTGCCATGGTCATTAATGAAACCACAAATTATGACTTTTTTTTACCTAGCAAGACTTGTCTGTCAGCGTCACTTAAAAACAAGAGCTGCTAATGTCTGGGATCTTATGCAAAGTGATCAAGCATCCTTTCAATAAAACCTTGCTTGTCTTTGCTGATTTTTTCACAGTGAACACTCATCATGTATATACTGGGCAAGCAGTCATCTGACATTGTCAATTAAAGCCATGCTTTCACTTTTCGTAAAGTACTAAACAATACATATTCCCACAAGCCACCTAGTTGTATTCTAAGAAGCCACATAATTTTATGTGCTGTGTGAAAAAAGCCTGCATAAGCATTGTTTGATTAAAGTTGTTCACTCAGGTACATTGGTCACACTCAGTTTCACACTAACAATGGACTTTTCAAACTTGTGGAACCTTTGCTACGAGTTTACTGATGCTTCTTTATACACAATATAAAACTGTGTGCCTTTCCGCTATCAGCAGTCACTCTCTCGTTGCATTATCTGCTATGATGTTTGTGTTCAATAGTCACATGTGGCAAAACACCTACTACCATACTTGAAGTAAACCTTTGAAGATTTGCTGCCATGTTATTGTTACACAATAAAGACCAACAGTAGAACAATCCGCACGCAAGCTTCGCAACCAACCCTTGCCAGGAAAGGAGCGGACACAAGCTCTCATCACTACATTACACCTGAACAGTGATCTGGCTTGTATGCAGTATGAGCATCATACCAGTAAATAAACTGTCATTGCAAGAATGAAACAAATTAATTGGAATTTAGCTGCTGATTTCAGGTTTACTAGAAAATTTTGGTTTTTAGTCCCAGTTCACCCCATCTGCAGATGCCCATGACCCTAAACATAAACCTTAAACCTAAATTGTAAACCTTAAAAGTGTTCAGAACTTCAGAAAAAAGTTCATAAAAACTGCTCCCATCAAAAGTGTCACCTCCATGAGCAAAGCGAAAGCAGCAATGGTGAGAGTTGAAACAATGACCACTTGCACAGCAGGCATAGACACTTTCCTCAGCTAGGTTCACCGTGCTGCTAGTGTCATGAACTCAGCTTTATATCTGGACAAAGGTAGATGCGGTTCAAACAGGTTCAAAAGGCAAAATATCCCCAGCAGAGCTTTTGCCACTCTTAGCAAAATAAACTTAAACCATCAGTAAATACAAATTTGCAAAAATGTCAATTCATTAATAGTGAGGAAAAGCATGAGATGGATGGCTGTCTCTTGAACTGGATCTCAAACCCCTGGGTCCCACAAGAAGTTTTTGAACACAAGTCAAAGAACTCCTTGGTCTTGATGAACAAATTTGACCCACATTATTTTGGCATATGTTCTGAGTTTGGATGCTCTGTGCTTATTTTGTCCTTGTTGTTGTTGCCTTTTTTGCTTAAAATATCAGCTTATCATAAATAATACTTGTTCCCTTGTGTTGCCATTATTTTTCTTAAGTTCTTTCTGTGTTTTGTCTCTTGTTGCAGTGAAAGCTAAACTAAATGTGTACTTGTGCTCTATGGACTTTCCGTCTGGTTTAAATATTAAAATAAGCACAAATAAAGTGACTGACCAATGGTCCCATGGTTAGACCCACGGTCAATTATCAGTCAGTCTGTTCGTGCATAGATGTAGCTTGTGCTTGCGCTATATTCATGCATAGATTTGGCTTGTGCTTGCCCATATCTGCAGCAGGTCTCCAAGCTGAACAGCCTCTGGCCAATATAACAATGTAGGTAACGGGAGTTACAAACAATGCGTTGATTCCAGTCCATACGTACTTGTCCATATAGTTGGGCCACTGGCCACAACACTATCAAACTCTCTACTTACACAGCAGATGATCAATCCATAAGCAGCATACGCAACTTTCAACAAAAGAATGCTCCAGATGAACATGCTTCTAAAAACCAGTTCTAAACACACTTGAGCTTACTGAAACACTAGATCTAGAACATGTCAGAAATGAACTCATTCTTGCTCCTGCAAGACATCCAGTAAGTGATGCTGAATGAAAACTGTCAGTTCTTCTCCTTTGGTATGGCCGGCTAGGTTCGCCACATCCTCAAAAAATTACAATGACTCTGAGAACTCTACCCTGATCACTGCAAAACTGACAAGACCAAATCTATAACCAAAACTTGAATACAATACGGACCATTAACATACCAAAACCATGGACCATTAACATACCAAAACCATCAAAAGCTATATAAGACAACTCAAGGAAATAACACTCTGCAGATGCTGTGAAGAGTTACTTGAGAAACTGAACTCATATGCACAAAAGCGCAAAAAAGAGCATCCTCATAAGTCTTAGCAGTGCCAATGAAAGCAGTTGGGTATGTCTAAAATACAGGAGTTTATGGATGCTAAGTGCATGAGGATATGGATGGAAAACAGATGTCACGCATGCTTAGCATGCATGTGCGAAGAAAAACTGTGGATCACGGCCTCATATGAAAACTGAGTGGATACTGTTGCAATCAGAAGACCAGATCAGCAAGCGTGGAAAGCTTCATGCTGTGGCAACAAGCAACAATATAGGTCAACAGATCACATGTCATACTTACTCTATTACTTCTTGTTTGCACCATATGACACCTGCTACTCTTAGCACACATCCTGTTCATGGTACAATGTGCATGCAACACCATACCAAACAAGCAGCCTCAACAATACACATCAATGAAGACACAATTCAGTAAAAGACTTTTAAGGCACAGCATATGAGGAAGGTCTGCCAAGATGTTCATCTAGAGCCCACACTTATTCCGATCTCAGGCCATAAGTTCAAAAGCAAAGTAATCATCATTGCTAACAAATGATACAGAAGCTATGTGAAAACACATAATGTATTTATTTGATTTTAAGCTGTGGTTTAAAAAGGATTTTATTCATCATTTTGTACAGCTCATGATCAAGGGCAACTTACAATTAAGGCCTGCTAACAATTGAATAAATATGGTACTTTATTAATATAAGCATCACATATCCATCTCACAGTCCTGTTCTGACATTTCCCTTCACATGATAGCTCTATAAACATCATGAAAAAGACAAAAAAGATTGATACAACCAAAGAGTCATTGATATTGAGAAAGCATCATTCAATCACTTTGTATTCACAAGTGGTCAGATAGCATCAGAAAGCGCCAAGGTTAAGACTGGCTGAAAAAAAGAATGAGAAGAACTGCACTGTTACTATTAGTACCCTTGCTACAGATTGAAGGCTTTTAATAAGGCAAACAGAGTGATGCTAACCTTCAAGATCTCATGGACAATGACTCAGACTTCAGTCTAATTTCTAAGGCCATAATTATTCCCTAAAAATGACTTATGGGCAAATGTGTCAAATGTCAATATAGGCCTTACTGTATCAGAAAATATAAACAAATCAGTCATGATAACGCCATGTCATACACATCCACTCATCACACATCTATATTTTATTATAGATCAATATTAGATGTGTGATGAGAGGATGTGTATGACATGGCGTTATCATGACTGATTTGTTATTATTTTCTGATACAGTATATTTACTTAAATTAAATTTTGACATTTGATTTCTCATATTCACTAACTTTACTCAGGTGCAAAGAGGAATGGCAAGCATTTGGGACTGTTATAAAAAGGAAGTGACTATGGAACCACCCAATCCCATGGATCTTCACATTTCAAAACTTATTTGACCGCACTGCCTCACATGACGTGATTCGAATAAAGCAGTCAGTTTGTTGTCACTCAAGCATCGCCATCCTGGTAGCGTAGCAGATTGATGCGTTTCAGGTCTGCTGTGCCTTGGCGACTTACGTTTTTGTAGTAGTGACTGGCTGCAAGTTTCAATTCATGGGACCAGTTTTTCTTTACTTTTTTCAAAACTTTACAAACTTTTGGTTTAGGGGTTAGCATAATAAGCGTTAGGTTAGCCTTAGGTTAGATTTAGGTTAGTGTTAGGGCTATGGTTAGGATCAAGGTTAGGTTTACCTTTTACATTTACTACGTTTCTACCATCAAGCCTACTGTATTCTCACTTGTGCGTTACTGTCACATTACAGGAGGCAGTCAAATAAGGTTTCAAATTTAAGGAGATGGCAGTGTGTAAACGACCGCATCTGGTTTTTCCACAGGCGGTTCTGCAGCCACTGCCTTCTAATTTGATTTTATTTGTTTATAATCAGACAAGAAGTCCATAATATCAACGGTTATAAAAATGAACACGGAAAAAGTATGCAATATAGGCTAAAAATTATTGAACTGAATTTTGAAAAGGAGAACTGGCCACAAGCATCCCAACCAATCCAACAGGGGGCCTTCGACTCCGATCCGCTACAGACTTGTCTCTACCATGTTGTTTCCTGTCACTGTCATCGTGTAACTGTAAGGACTCGTCAACAGTCCGCTTCCTTCTCTTGAACCACCTCATGGGGAAGTAAACAACGCAACTGACGCTTGGTCAAAAAATCATGATTCATCACCAAACAAAAGTACACACACTCAAGCCTGGGATGAACTCACATGCAGTGATTGACTCAATAAATGCCTTTCTCGATACTCCTAGCCAGTGTTCCCTCTAAGATTTTTGTAAGTCGGCTGGTGTCCAAAAAGTGCCGCCAAGATCAAAAGAAACTTAGGCGCCCTTGGTAGATTTTCCTAAAATGCGTCCATTTTCAACGAAAATACTTTTCATCAACGATTTTTGGTGAATGACTAAAAAAATGTAAAATGGTCTTCATTTTTTCCAACACGTACACACACAAGATTTTCTGATAAACGAACAGAGTCATCACAGAAGCAATAAATGAAATTAGCTGCATGCAAGCTTCCTAGCCAAATGTGAACCTTTTCTCTCAGGGGTTGCCCTGTGTACGGTCCTGAATGACTGTTCTNGTCTT
>JGI24021J15306_10006692_pt1 | contig 13938 bp, 9 predicted proteins | sample Ectturendosymbi1_FD_15306 | JGI IMG/M metagenome (IMG submission 15306) | reverse complement strand
AAAAACTCTTCTGACGCCCTTGCACATACGTCACAGAACACAGGCCGCATAAAATGGCGTTTATAGCGCGGCCCTTTCATTGTCGTCGTTCCATCGGAAACAAAAATTAAAAAACTGACATTGTTTTTCCGTCGTAAACCGTTTTCGACCTTCTTTTTAAGGACAAGTTACACAACACGATGTTAGCCTTTCTATCGTCTATTTGCACTATACATATATATATCAGACCTGCTTGCAGAAAGAAACTTTCCTGTCTATTGCGCAAAACGTGTGTCTGTTTCATCGGATTCTTTTCTGCAAATAAATTGAAAGAAAAATCTCCAAGAACATCACTTGCTGTAACAACTGCTGAGTTCAAGGCAAGCTAAGTGTCGGAGATACGGTTCATGGCGGAATTGTCTTTGATGTGCGACAGGTTGAATGAAAAGGCAGCGCCAACGTCACAGCTGCGTTGTTGCGTCACAGCGGCGTTATTGTTAACACTGAATTATTTCGAAGTCGTGAATCCGGGCATCTTTTTCTTATATCGTCGTCGCTCAACAGCGTGACAGTGGCAAACGATATAGACTCATCAAATAATGCAGGTAGCGCGTGTAGAGTTCTGTGGCTCTGCACTCCGCGATACAAGGGGGCGCAACAGGCCGAAAACATTGGTGCCTCCCCCCTAGTGATAGCATGGTAAACACAATCACCAGCATTCACAGGAGGAACCCGTAAAACCAACAAGTCTTTCCCAATCTTCGCAACACAGGGTTTAAGCATGAGGTCTGCCCTGAGGATTTGGAGCCTTCACTTGTACAGTACAATAAACGCTTAGGTGTCAGTCCCGTCGCCATGGGAGGGCTTTGATGGGCTTAGTCCCCCCAAATTGAAATGCGAAACACCAGGAACTAGTGGATTTTTGTCAATTTTGAATGTCAAGCCCCCCTGTTGACGACTTTCTGGTAGGTGTTCACATGCAGAGACATTTAAAACTTGCGAGAAATCAGATCTGAGGCTGCCTCAACCCGGCTTGCAACAACGCTTGCTCAAATCATAATGCTACTTATCGCTCAAAATTCTGAGTAAGTTGTGACCATACTGCGGTGGCGTATCAAGGGGCGCGCGGCACTTTTTTGATAGAAATTAAATTTTGAAAGGAGTTTAAAATTTCTAACTCTTCTTTATTACGTTAAAAAAAGTTTTAAACGGTCTAACTTCAGTTTTTTGTTTAGAAGTGCTAAACTAGTAGGCTACCTTAAAAACACATCTGACTGTGGAGTGAGCAAATTGATGAAATGTTCACTGAAAGTCTGGGTCAAATCCAATGTGTTGAAGTGCCCCAGCGTTTGCCTTGAAATCATTTTTTATAAACACACTTGCTTGGGGAGCAACTGCACCCCTGTCCTTACACCTTCCTTTCCAGTCGAAGCCATTTCCCCCATCCCAGTCAAAAGTCCTTATAACAAAGGAAAGAGATGACATTCGATCGCAGATTAGCAAACATTACTGATCCGGTACTGGTTTTCGAGGTCTATATTGCCCTACTCTGAAAATCTCATGAACTTTTCGAGGTTTACATTGGCCCTACTCTGAAAATCTGATAGCCCTGCGTGAAATCACGGCGAATAGACAAGGATAGCATAATCTTTTTTCTCCTATCGTTGGTTCTCTAGCAACGCTCCAGCGGCACATCAAACACCACTTAACACCAAGTCATTGGCGATGAATATTTCGTTGGGGCGGCGATGGTTAGTCCGCCTCTCAATCGGAGGGTTGAGTGTTCGATCCACGGCCACTGAATGAATCGCCGTAGCGCTCTTTGGGAAGAGTGTTCACCTCAACCGCCCCGGCAAGAAGCTTAGGTCAGGCGCTGGCTTACCGCTGCTTGCCGTCACCACAAATAATAATAAAAAAACATTTCTTGGCACATCTCATACTATTTTTTAATGTTCAGCGAGATATTTTCCACTAGTGCCATAAGCTGTAGCCTGGTCGTTAGGTGGGGTTATCATCATTAAAATTTGGCGGTTGAAGTGACGAACTCTGTAAAGGTAACATTGCTCAGTTTCAATACAACTGCTGTTTTTCCATATGACGTAATGGTGTCGGAACATGATGTTTTTGAAGCGGGTAAAGCAGTTAATGTGTTTGCGTGGCTAACTTAGAGCTCAGATTGTAAGTTTGAACTGCAAGTAAAGGGGATCAGAGCCAACCGGTAGGCAACGTGAGTTTCACATGACTCCCCATTGTTCAACGGTGTACTAACACTTGCAGTCATAGAAAAAGCCATTTCAACAAGAAAAGCTTAGAAAAGGTGTTGCTCTCATTTCGGTGAATTTGGCATGGTTTGGTAATACAGTTTTTGAAATAGATGTCTGTGGGTAAACAGTTCCATCGCCACAGGAGGCTTTGGTGGGCTTAGCCCCCACCAAATAAATTTCCGACCCCCACCTTGAAATATGGAACACTATAAATCAGTAGCTTTGTTGTCAAATTTTAGAATGTCAAGCCCCTCTGCACAAACGTAAAGCTTCCCTATTTAACACCTTACGGCGACTGTTCTGTTGGTAACGAACGAATGCAAGGGATGACACTATGCACGTGTAATTGGAAGAAGCCCAGGGGGTAGTGCTAAAAAAAGAGGTTTGGGAAAAGCGTTCTTGCTATTCCCACACCAAACAAAAAGAAAGACTGCACCAAATAATTCGAATAAAGTGAGCATTCGCCTGAAAGAATTTACACATCCCTGGATCTTACTGTTTCACTGTAAACTTTTGACTAGTAGTGCGAATCTGGGCGTCACTATCACAACTGTGAGATCGCAGCCATATTTTAATGTAGGGCAAAAAGATGTGGGAAGACCGTTCCCACACCACTACATCCCTGAAAGAGTCCCACAGCTAGACCAAGCGTGCAGGTAACGATGGAGGCTGCAAGTCAGCGTTTCTCACCCAAAACCAATTTTAAGCCCACATTTGACCTATTTCATCAAAATGAGTCCCACACCTACAGAAGGCCTCGCGCAAGTTCCAACAGGGTTAACGTTTTAAGCCTTTTATATATTCCAAGAGAATTAAACCACTACTGAAACGTGAAGTGAACAATGAAACGACCTTTACATCACTGAGATCGTATTATGAAATTAATAGTATAACCTGCTACATGCAGTATATATATTTTTAGTTAAAGACAGGGAAAATACACGAAATATTAACATTCTTAAATGTTTACATCTGCAAAGTAGGTATGCCGCCAACACATCCATTACTTTTTTGTTTGCTCCCCTGCAATGAGTAAACTATTTCAAAAGCCAACTGGTGGACTTACCGGAGGTAAAGCAACAGGAAAGAACATTTGACGAAACATGTTCGGTCCACATATGCTTAAATAAAGAAAGCAAAAAATAGGAAAAGGAATAATCAGGAAGGTGGCGACAAGCAGAAAAAAACAAGACTCATAATCGACAATGAAAAACAAGACCTATTTCAGTTTGTGAGCGTTTGATTGTGATCTTCAAAATGCTTTATTAAATCCTTATATCTTTAAAGAAGCACGAAACATGATCTTCTTTCATTTTAAATTCTTGTAAGCAAGTTTGAGAGGTTGAAAGGGTGGTACTTTTATGGTCGACCCCGGGCGGCACTTAGACTCGCTGCGCCTCTGCCATATTGCAACGTTTCTATACATTCGTCCCAGATCCCGCGCTGTTCAAAGTTGCTTGCAAGTGAACCTCAGCAAGCTGCACACTGCAATACATTGCAAATGGCACATCGCTGAGGAGTTATAAAGTTCCAAGCAGTGGTACAGCCAGGATTTTTGATTGGACATGCAAACGTAGATGTTAAAAAATCTGAGATCGCGGCTGTGCAAGTCAAAAAACATTAGGTTGCTTACAAACCTGCGATATTTCTTCAATTTACGAGAAATATCAGCAAATTTAGTAATTTGCTGTTCAACAAATCCCAAGAAAAAAGTCGTTCATTGTTTTTCCGAATCCAACACGTCACGCGCCGTCGTCGACAATCAATCTGTTTGTTCTTTTCGTGATTCGGACATTTTTCTAATGTGATGGTAACTTCCCTGTGCTATCGACGTCTTTTGTTGTGTGTGCAGTTCAAGTACTTGCCAGGCCCGTAACCGAGCAATTCACCATGAAAGCTTCTAAAACATGTTTTGCTCTTGGGTACAACAACAAGTTACAATCATTTTGCCACCCCACCCCGAAAATATCAGCTGGTTGCGGCCCTCGGACACGCCTTACCTTCTATATCCAATTAACACTTGAAGCCTTTGAAAGCAAAATCGCTTTCAGACAAGAACCGTGCATATGAAGCTTTAAGCGTGGTCGGTTTAAACCAAACTTCGATATTCCTCACGATCACGATAGAAAATATCCTACGATATTGTGGACCCCACCATTGCTGGTCCTCATTGGCTGGTTGGTAAAAGACATTAAAACGTTCTGAACATATCCGACGCGATATTTCACGCAACTCAAGATTTCGCGACTATTTTCCACGCGGGCTTCCGCAAAAACAAATTGAGCTTGCTTGGTTCTTTGAAGCAACGCACAGGCACAATTTCAACGCATAAAACTTGGGTTAACATACATAGGTGTAGCTTGGGAGCCATGCCCCCCCCAAATTTTTAACATATCCATTCATTTTGTGCTTTAAGAGGTGTCCCCAACAAAATACTGTTGCTCGCCTAAAGTCAAAAACTGTGGCCCACCGAATCTTGTGCCTGCCCCAAAAATTTGAACTAGCTACGCCACTGTTAACATACACTTGGTGTACACAGCCGGATCCACGGAACAGTTGACCCCAAAAGAAGATCAAGGCGAGCGTTGTTTTCCTGCGCGATACATTGCAAAAAGTCTAATTTAAGCTGGTGCTATTTTTCTCGATTACTCTACCCCTTGCCTAAAATCTAGAAAAGAGTAAATCGCTGACCTGACACTATGATTGCTTTTAAGCACCCAATCGACAACATGCTTCAGCACTGGACGTTAGAAAATCAGTCAAAATTTAATGTCTTTTACAAAAATGCACCAGCAAATATATGCAAAAAAAGACACGCACAAAGGTTTGCAAAACTCGACATACTATTCTACGAAATACGCGAGTATCAGTGTTCTTGTGAACAACACTTGGCCACACGTACTTGATTTTTGTACAAATAATGCGATGATCTGTGATGTGCGGTAAATTACTGCAAAAGGCGAGAAAAAATTAGAGGCAATTCCACAAAAACAAAAATTACAATATTAAAAACTAGTTTAAAAACCGCGTCTTCGCGAACCGTTCTTAACAGTGACGAAAATACGTGAGTAAAAAATTGTGCACTGGCGCAGACACACGTCACCAGTCGGTGACGTCACACTTCCCAGGATAGACCAGCTTTCCATCAGGATTGACACGAGGACTGTTTTCTGAGTAGAACTGCTGGTACCACCTACGATGCTTTGCCAACGCCGACTCTTCTTTCACAAGAACAGGTTTGCGCAGATATGTCTTGTTGTTCCACATCAGAATATCTCGTTCAATCTGAAAATGGAAGGTCCATCACGAATTTCAGTTGGCATTTGCTCGTTTTCTTTGAATGCAAAAAGAAATTAAAAGGACAGGTAGTCGAGAAAAACAAAATGTAACGAAAGGAAAAAAGGAAAAACAAAAGAGCTATTTTTGACAAACTATTATTGTATAGCTTATATTATACCGAGTAGTAAGTATTACACACCACAAGGAAGACGTTTCCGTTTCATGGATGGAGTAGCTGAAGACAAGTTAGCATGCGTGCCTAAAGTTCAACCGTAATAAGCTTCAATTGTGATGCAGTCAATTACACTGCTTGTTTTGTGAAAGTAGTTAGAGTACGAAAATCTAAACACCGTAAAATCGTCATTGAAACAATTTGGGATCATAGCAATAGCCTCCTATTTGTAATTTCGGTATTGGCGCTGTTGCTGAAGGACACACAAAAAAATCCATTAAACGATGATTTATTGACCCTTTTTGTTGCTTATGTGTTAATGGGGTTGAAAAGCGACTGAATCTGCTGATACATGACCCTGTGTGCCGGGTTCGATCCAGGTCAAGTTGAAGGTGGCACTGCGCTCTGGGTTTAGTTCAGGTCAAGACAAAAACAAGCCCGGAATGGTGACTTGTAAAACTGTACTACTAATCACAAAGTTAGACCCAGTCCTCAATAGCGCTTGTCGTGCTATCACTGGCTGCTTAAAACCCACCAATGTAGAGAATCTCTACTTGTTGGGTGGCGTAGCTCCTCCGTACATCAGAAAAACTGTGGCATCACAACATGAAAACCTGAAGCAGGAAAACGATCCCCGACATCCCCTCTTCAACCATATAATACGAAACAAAAGATTGAAATCTAGGCACAGCTTCCTCCACTGTGTAAATGCCCTCGACCCCAACCTCACAGCCGGCGAGTATCCACGTGGCAAGATCACCTCGCAGGAAAACCAAACAAGCTAACCAACACCCCCACACGAACCACTTCCCCCTGGCTCTGGTGAGATGCGGCCTTTCTGGGTCTGCCTAAATCGCTTGCGAACTGCGATGGGCCTCTGCAAAGCCAATCTGGCCAAATGGGGTTACAAAAACGCTGGTGATACCAGCTGCCTCTGTGGGGAGGAACAAGCAACGGCCCATCTTATTTCCTGCCCCTGTTGCCAACACAATGCACAAAAGCGGACCTTGCTGCCCTGTCTCCGAATGGAAGACTGTGCGTGGAGTACTGGTGCGGATGTTGGTGCGGAGTACTGGTGCGGATGCTGGTGCGGAGTACTGGTGCGGATGCTGGTGCGGAGTACTGGTGCGGATGCGTTTAAGCTTAACGTGACAAGAGAAGAAGAACCTCTAATCACGCCCTCCGAGAGAAATTTTACCAGGGGGTACAAAGACCGATACCCGCCCCACTAGCTTCTGGGGCCGTCGTTGAAACTTGTAGTGTATAACTTCTTTGTATAGCAATTAGGGTATAGATCAGTGGTTCCCAAACTGGGGTTAAATTACCCCCGGGGGTAATATACGATTCTTCATGGGCTAACGCAGAACCTAAACTTTAGACTGCCAATGTATAGACGCAAGTATGTTGATTGCGTTCTTACTACAACGCAAAACATTGAAGGTAATAAGACAATCACTACGTTGATTTGGGTAACGGCTCGAAAAAGTTTGGGAACCACTGATATAGATAAAACAGCTACCATGTTAAGGTTTAGAAATAGATAAAATTGTTGTATTGGCAACTGACTTTAATTTTGGACTTGATTACAGAAAAACTTAGCATGCGTACATTTATCCTGCCAGGCCGCAGTAGCTACCGGGCCCCAGGTACGATGTACCTCTTATACCCCGTTTGGTATAGGCCCTGCCGCTAATCACTGCTATGAAAAGCGTTTGACATAAGAATCACGTGCCGTTTGGCACAAGTAGCAGGATCCAGCAGGAGACTAAAGTAAGTGTTGAATGTATCGAACGCATTGTGACCTCACAGTCAAGGACCTCATCCGTCACGGCTAAACTACCTGCCCTGACAAACAAATCTCTTAAACCCGCGGTCGCGACAATCAGAGATAAACGATTTCGGGACGATTAGAAAGATTTTGTGAGGGCGCATGCACTGTGAATGACTTGCCAAATGGCTTTTCATCTCCATTAGGTGAATTCGTGTCACCCGCAGCAAGGAGACAAGTGGCACTTCGGACTCGCCGCATGTTGCAGCGCGACGTGCGGCGTCAGGTTCACTCACTTGCGTCGTTTCCAGCAAATAGAAAGCTTTTCCCACGCAGACTGGAATCCACGGAGAAATGTAGAAGGAATGCGACAATTTTTGTTGAAAAGGTTCGACTGGGGTGATGTTCTGCACCATCAGGCCCTTGAAAAATGGCGTCGTCACGTAGATGTGGACAGCCCCGGCGCCAATCTGCAAAGAGGTGCAACCTTCTCAGAAATTCAAAAGAAAAAAACGTATACATTGGAGCTCTCTATCAAGAAATAAATAGTCGCTGCGACGTTAAAACAAACCTTATGTTTAATCGGAAGACAAGCATCCTTGGCTCAGGCTGCTCGCCAGGTGTTGGTGGAATGGGGGCAGACCCGTCGCCACGGGGGAGCATTCGGGAGCAGTGCCCCTCCAAAAGATTTTTGTGCCCCCCAAATTTTGTTGTGCCCAGAAAATTTTTTATTAAACATATTATTAAAAAATATCTTACCCCCATAAAATGTATTTTGCCCCCCCCCCAAACCTTGAAACCTGGTTAGGGGCCTGTGGGGGGGGCAACAAAAAACTAGGGGTACATTACAATCATCAGCGAAAGACCAAAAATATCACATTCATTTCTGGCATGGGGCCTGAACCACCATGGGCGACACCCCTGTTTAAGCTTCTATTTATCAAGAACACAAAAAAGATCGTGGGCATATTGGAATTCGCTCATAGGTGACGGGAGCAACGCAAAAGAACGCTTGACACCAACACTATAAATATGTGTTACAGCTAAAACTAAATCTTGGACGCAGTTAAATACAGTAGAATTCTCCTATAACGTCACTTCATGGGACCAGAGAAAAAGCGTCGGTATACTGTCGTTGTAGCCGAACTCGAATACACGCAAAAGATAGGAATTCTGCCGGGACAGACGAAAAAGAGTTGTTATACAGGCGAGCTGTCGTTACAACCGAAGTCATTAAAAGCGAATTCTACTGTATTGTTTTCAGCAATTCCACCACCACTTAGTCATAAGCCAGCGTTGTCTTGTTATTTCATGTAAACCGGTTATAGGCTGAAGTCCAAACGTGCTTTTTTTCTGCGGTGGCACAGTCAAGGCTGCGCTTAAATCAAAGTAACAACCGCCAGCAATCCACAGCTACTGGATTGAAAACTCGATTTTTCAGCTGAGAAGTTCAAAGGCGGTGATCACTGGGCATTCAAAAGGACGACTCATGACGTCACAATACAGTTTTATTCCAGGGGCAGTTGAATGGCAGTAGGAGATAACGAAATAACTCGGAAATGAAAGAGTATTTTATTCAAGCTGTTTGAAGAAGCCAAGACATATGCTGGAATACAAGCAAAACTTGTGTCTTTGTCGGTTGTTCTTGGCTCGCCAGTTTGTTTGCAATAAACGTCATAGCCGGAAACTTTGTGACGTAATATCGCTTTCTAGTTGATAAACACCTTCGCATTGCAGATCAGCATGTGTGAAGCACATAACAATGTTTCGCCAGTGTGGCATCAGACAATCTTCGGCCACGGTGGATTTTTGGAAAACTCACTATCAGCTGGAGAAACAGTCATGAACTCCCACTGGGTCAGAATAATACCTCAAATGAAATCTTTTCCTGTGTCAAAAATTTTGAGATTGGTTTCCCTAAAATGTTTGTAAGTTTTCTCTGAAAGGCCTTCGTTAAACGTAAAATCAGTATTTGCAAACAGAGGGTTGATACGAGAAAGTTTTCTTCATTAATTCGCATTTAGTTGAGTTTTTTCGGAAATATCTACACATTCTTGATCTCGCACTTGACCTGAAGTCATTGGTTCCCGATTTGAACTTAAATTTATTTTTCATACTGGAATCAAGGATGTTCGAATGTTTTATCTTGTCAAGGTCGCATGGAAGCTTCAAAAGGACACTTAATTCAGCAGATTCGAACAGCAAGCAAATGTGAACTAAAACCTGCTGGTTTAAAACAACGAAATGGTGCTTTAATAAAACATGAAAAGTGATCTCTTCATGCTCGTGTTTTCCTCGCGTGATTGTTACATCACACACATGTAACAAACCTTTGCCGATTTTCGATTCAATACCAATCATGGGTTAGATTGCGTAACAAACAATTTTGGGGGCAAGTTTGAAAATCACTGAAGTGCCAAGCTTGTTTTGAAAAATCGTTTAACTCAAACTTTGAAAAAATTTTTGCATAGCAAAGTTTCTAAGACGCATTACATATTTTAAGAACTGCCAGTAGTTTCGGTGCAGGTGCATTGGAGGAACGACGAAATATTTTCAAACATATCTCAAACAGTTTTTGCAATTATTACTTTTTCCAGTCACAGAAATGTAATCCAGATCTCTTCGCAAGTCACTTTCTCACCAAACACCTCGGGCACAGATTTCGGAGGAAGTAACCTTGAAACACCGCTTCCCAGTCATGTGCAGTACAAACTTGCATCTCATACTTCGGCATGCAAAAGCAGACTTGCAGCGAGTTACCTGTGTAATGTGGAATTGAAGCCTGACGAGATGGATTTTGAAGCCGAAAATAAGGAGGTGGACGTCGTCTTCGATGGCCATCGACGAACAGTGTTGCTCGCTAGGATCGCTGGATGGTTTCCACTGGGCCTGACGACATTGAAACATAAATCTTCATCAGGTGATTTTGCGTGAGAGGCAATACATTTTTATGCCAATAATTGTACACGTGTGCCTGAAAAGCTATGGTCGACCATACAAAGCATTGCAAGTATCATTGAAGAACAGAACATCTGCAAAATGTTGTGTACAAGTCCTCTCAACCAAGGCCTCGCAGGGCGTCAAGTCACGATCTGGGCGAATGCGGAGGAGGGAGTTGATAGCCAAGCACTGAGAGATCGCAACGGAGATTTAATAGTTTGGTGGACGCCACCAACTGCTTGGTACCAATCATGTCAAGTTGAATTAGGAGTGAATCCATGGTGTGGGGTACTTTGTTGTATTTACCTCCACTAAAAACAACCACGAAACCTTGAAGTCACGCTATTATTGGCGGTCTTTGTGAGCCCGCAGGGCAAACTGGTCACACAGTCACACTGACGTATTTGGTAAAACTCAGTGGTAGGTGTAGCGAAAGAAAACGTCGAGTTTTTCATCAAGACATGGCAAGTTATTTTTTCTGGGATAGTTCGTCAAAAGATAGAAGTCAGTGCGCTCAGACCCCAAATTGCAAAGTACTTTCTGACACAGGTTGAGATATTTGAAAGTGAACACGGTCAATGCCACTTCCCCCTCAAAAAAGCTTGTGAAACGTTGCGAAACGTTCAAGAAACGTATGTTCGCTTTCTTAGGATAACTTGTTTTGTGTCGAAGTTAACTGAAACAGCGTAAAACGTCGAGTTCGGTGATGATAACAGCAGCTCACATTTCCTGGCAAATTTGCTTCACCAATCGCCACTTGAGGTTGGTGGTTTCTGTAGTCGGTGCTTAGAGACTTTCCATCGGGTTTTTATCGCGCCGAAGGCAAATGTTAACACTGGGAACGAATGCACTGAAGGTTAGCAGCATTCACGACTCCCTCAAACTGCTGTTCAGCTGCAGTTATTGGTATCAGGACAATTGCCAACGGACAACTGCCTACAATACAACTAACAAGGACAACTGCCAACCGGTAAACAGCTTATGTGAAACTGTAAGATAGACCATTTACTGTTGTTCTTGTTGGCAGTGGTCGTGTTGGCAATTGTGCGGTCGGCAGTTGTTGTAGAACCACAGTTATTTTCTCCTCTCTTGCGTATGTAACTAGCACTGCGAAAATTAACAGTGCTCGAAAAGCCGCACAAACCACAACAAGTGAAACGCGGATGGGATTCCGATGAATGGACTCCGGGAAAATTAACAACAAAATACATAAAAAACACTTCACTGTTCAGCAAGCTCGAGCAATACCTTGATCCCGTGCTGGATCATGTTATTCAAAACAGAATCGTTTGTCTTTTCAACGTCACTTCCCACGACCGGCTTGTGCAGGTGGCCCAAGTGAGCGATGTCTGCAGCGTTTTCGGGAATGTCCTGCAGACAAAGCCTGGTCAGCACTGCTGTGGCCAACTCGCAACAAACCCTCAAGCAGTCGAAAAAACATCTCTTGTTGATAAACATAAACTATCCGAGCGTAAAAATAAAATGTTGCAAGAAAACAAGGTGGCTAAACCAGTAATTCCCAACCTTTCTAGAGAATGAGGTACCCTTTGGACAATATTTTGTCTATCAAGCAGGCCTGCAACCAGGCGGACAACCGGACAATCGCCCCCAAAATTTTCAAAAACATTTTGAACTTTTGTAGTTGTTAGGTAAATTAAAACAATAACTTGCAATCACTTTGCCGCCCCAGTACCCCTTGACTTTAATCATGAGCACAATGATTAGAAATGTACCAATAAATATTGTACTTTTATGGTAAAAATTCATTATGAAGACACTTTTAAAAAATTCGTGTACCCCTTGGGAGCATCTTTGCGTACCTCCATTTGGGAACCACTATGGGCTAAACTGCGGTGTAGTTTGATTGCAACGATTCCAACGAAGAATATGTTTTTGTAGTTTGTTAAATCTGCAGTTCATCTATGAGAACAACCAACCACTTGGACGTATTAACCAAAGTGTGAGAAGTTTTAAAATGAAAAGCAAAGTCCATACTTCAATGTGGGCGTTGACGATGTGTTCCGTGGATCCCACATACTTCAACGTCTTCAGAGCGTTAGCCAGAGGCATTTGCCAAGATGGAGGCTCACCATCGCAGTGATACCAAACGTAAACGACTTCATTCGCCTCGCAGCAATGCCAAGTTCGAACGGACACAAAACTAGGAACTGCAAATACATTAGTTGAACAGGTTAAGAGAACGAATAATGTCTAAACAAACAACAGATAAAATCGGCCAAGACGATCAGATCTGCCTCGGCCTTGTGTTTCCCGCAGACAGCAATGTGCTGATCTCACCAACCAGCGTACCATCATTGGTAATGGTGTAATGGTGTTATGGTTCATTGTTTCACATGACTCAGCTAATGAACAGGAGCAACACAAAAAGCCGTCTTACACTATGCAAACCAACCGTCTCTCGTGCTGTTTCTGGTGCTGCCTTAGAAACTCGTGATAATCTCTCTGGGTTGATAGATCAGGGAACAGAAAAGAATAACCGTCAATTGCTCTTTTAAACCAGATTGTTTATTGTCAAATTTATTCATGAAATTTGCAGCAGCGTCTCAGGCGAACGCTTAACTACTGCGCCGATACACGCAAGCTGTATTGACGTGTTTACCATATCAGCTTCCACGCGAATAAATAGACTTGCTTAACAGGCCAAAAAGAAAACGTTTTCGGCCACCAGAGGAATTCAGGTTAAGCAGCAAATAAGGTACAATCACTGCATTTGCCTCAGATTTATCTTAAGTCACAGACTTTTAATGTGGGGTTTCTCTTCGAGACATACAAAAAGGGCAAAATTCAAAAACTATAGAAATAAATGAACTACGTTTTGTTTTCACAACGATCAGTTAGTAAACCAACGACCATCTTTAAGTTACATAAATGTCAACCATCCTTGTGTGTTTTCTTCGTTGACTTCCATCGAAGGCCGATTGTGTTTCACATTGTTAACTGCTGCAATATGGACGAAACTACGCATTCTGCGGCAAAACCCGATCTAGAATTGGCAATTTTGGGTCTCAGACGAAAAAGGGCGCCAGAAAACAATAGCAAACTTAATTAACCCCAGACAAAAGCATTTCATGACTAAAGTAATTACCGTGTCCTCAAAAAAACTGACGAACAAATTAAAAATAATTCGAATTTTCCGAAGCAGAGCTTTCATTAAAAAATTTAGCTGTGACCTGTTTGCCCTCAATTTTGATTTGCAAATGTACAAAATGGGAGCGCACCATTACTCAAACGAAACGCTATTTTCGAGGGACGCCGTGGTCCGATCCGAGGAACAATTGCACTAAATTCAGACCCGGGATCCATCGCTGCAACACGCAGAAAGCGAATGTGGAAAAAGTTCTCAAAGACGATTAGTTGCGATCAGCAGAGTCAGTTTTGGCCCAAAACAGCGGCCCGAAACATAAAGTGGATCGTGGGTGACCGGTTTGCGACCGTGCAACCATCCGACTGCGAGTGCAAGTGCAACATACCGCAGCATCGTGCAATCGTACCGCAGCATCGTGCAATCGTACCGC
>JGI24021J15306_10006689_pt1 | contig 13939 bp, 15 predicted proteins | sample Ectturendosymbi1_FD_15306 | JGI IMG/M metagenome (IMG submission 15306) | reverse complement strand
CAGTAAACTGCTGCAATACCACAGGGTAAAATGTCTGACAGAAATAGTTAAACATCTTTCGCTGTCTCTAGAAACTTGAAAAATGCTAACAATTATTTTTTCGAGGCTAAAATTCATAAACTAACAGAATCAGTGGTACCAAACTTTGTTTCAATATCAACTTGACTATGTGTGGCCTACCATCTAACATGAATAGTTCTTCACATAAAACGTGACAAACATCACTTTCATTTTTGAAACCTCTCCAAATAGAAAACCTAAAGAGAAAAAATTGGGTTGGACATGGCATGCTTTGTCCCCCGCGCCTGAAAAAGTGGGGGGACACGTCCCCCGCGTCCCCCACCAAATTGCGCCCATGCACCAATGAACACAGAGGAGCTATATTTAGCGGAGGAAAATACCATCACTGCAGTCGAGGTCTTCCTTACTGCCAAAACACTGAAGGCTGCAGGTTGTGATGAAATCCGACCTGAAATGCACAAGGTATTGAATCGAGGAGTTCTTTGGCTGACCGGTGTGTGTTAAGTGGCCTGGTGTTCTGGAAGACCATCGAAACATTGGCAAACTGGAATGATCATTCCCATACATAAACAAGGAGACAGGAGTAAATGCATCAAATACCGGTGCATCTCTCTCTTTAGACCTCCGTGGAAAAAGTATATGTCAAAGGCGAAATAATTGAATGAAAGTTGGATGATGTGCAGTGTGGTTTTCGTCCTGGCCTTAGCAACACGCACCAAATGTTCTCTCTCCAGCAAAGTTTTGAAAAATCTTGGGAGTATGCCAAAGGCGTCAACACATATTTTGTTGACCTCGAGAAAACATACGACCGGTTCCTCGTGAAAAGTTTTGGGGAGTGTTGCGAGAGTACGGTGTTGACGGCCACCTGTTACTGGCCGTCAAGTCATTGTATTCCTGGTCAGACGTTTTTGTCCGTATCGGCGGGTTTAAATCACAACCGTTCACCGTTGATGTTGGACTCCGTCAAGGGTGTGTGCTGTCACCACTCTTGTTCATACTCTAGTGTATATGAATTGGATAGACAGTAACAGCTGAATTATCGAGAGTTTCACCTTTGGAAGCTGCAAGATCAACCGTTTGCTTTCTGTGGACGACCTGGTCCTGCTTGCATCTTCTGAACAGGGCCTTCAATATGCACTTGATCGGTTTTCTTTTGCGTACGACCAAGCCGCAATGAAACTTAGCACTATAAAGACCGAGGTATTATGTCTCTCCAGAAACCAACGCAGTGCACGCTGCAAGTAAGCAGCAGGTCAGGTTAAGACGTTCAAGTACCTTGGGTTGTATTCACGAGTGAGGAGATTGATACACGGATTGGTGAAGCAAAATCAGTTCCGCGTGAGCTTTATCGCTATGTGGTCACAAAACAGGAGTTTCAAGCACCGCAAAGCTTGCAATTTTCAAATCGGTATTTGTTCCGATCCTCATCATGGTCATGAATCTTGGGTAAAGAGCGCGATCCAACAGGAAAGCGTCCCAGAATTTGTCCAAACACCCGGTCGTGTGACTACATCTCCACATTGGTGTAGAGCAGTGTTTCTCAAACTTATTTATTCCATCGCCCCCTTTTCACTCTCACCATGTCGTTTTCGCTCCCCAAGCCCGATAAAGCAAACCCAAGATAGTAAATTAAATAATTTTATTTAAAGAAAGTACTAAATAGCTGAACCAAGCCATTAAATAGCTGAACTAAGCAACTGCATTACGACGCTAATATTACGTTCAGAATTCTTGTGAAAATATCTCGTAATCCAGGGCTACGGAGCCGGAGTGCCGGAGCTGGGCATTTTGCCCAGAGCCGGAGTTCAAATTAAAAATCAGAAAGAGCGGGAGCTCAGTTTAAAATTTAGGACCAGAGCTGGAGATATGGCCATTTGGGAGGTAGATCCGGCTCCGCATCCCTTCCTAGATGCTAACGGTTTTGCCAGATAGACTTACGTGTGCTTTTTATAGCACACTAAACGCGATTGTTACGAGTTACGACATTAGCCTGCAAAATGTATATGCAAGCCTTTGATTTTTCTTTGGTTTAACAATCGCTAAGGATGTGACATCAAAGCTAACAGGCGTGGTGTTACTTGTTGAACAATGGTTCTTAAACACTGTTCTAAGAGCCGCATGCAGCTGCCATGCAAACTTTGTGCGGTTTTTAGCAATCTTTCTGTGACAGATTCTATTTGAATAAGAGCTGATGATGCCTACTTCGTAGGCGAAATATATACTCTGTAAGAGCTTGGTGGCTGATTCTTTGCTGGGAAAGGATTCCTTTCGTTAGGCAGTGTCTTTCAGTAACACCTATGATATTTCGTGTGACGGCATCGTTAGTGCAATAAAACAAAACGTGTCAATTGACTTGTGGTAAAATTTTTTAGTGCTCCCCTTATTGAAAAAGGTTTGGTATATTCTATTAGTTTTTTGCACTTCGTTTAGTTCATTTTTCATTCAACTTGAGGTAGGTCAAGACCATAAAATATTTGTGTGAAAACGAACAGAAGCCGGAGCTGGAGCGGAAGCCACTAAAACAGAGAGCTCCTGAGCCAGAGCCATACTCATTGAAACCAACAGCTGCGGAGGCGGAGCTGTGTCATTTTTATGACGGCACCGCAGCACTGAATAATCCACTCTGTAACCGGGCACATAGAAGATCTAGAGTAAAAATTTTAGCAGATAAAGTGCTTCAGCAACAACCTCCAACGATTATCACAGTAAAACAAAATTTGCAAGAAACTAACAAGTCATAATATTAAGCAGCTGAATTTAACTCGATGATGGGATTAGTGGTTGAGCATTTTTGCCCCCTTTATGTTGCTTCGCCCCCCTATCGCCCCCTTTGTTTTTTTGGTCCCTTGCCATTCAAAATCGCCCCCAAGGGGGCGATTCTGCCTACTTTGAGAAACACTGGTGTAGAGCCAACAGGACTATCTGAGATCGCTGTTGACCGTGAGCTATTCAAGTCTGACTGGGGCTGTTGACCCCGCGAGCTCCCAGGGAGGAAAAGCGCTTATGAAAATGAATGTGTTACAAGTTTGCGTGGTACGAAATAAGTTTGACATGACGCAAGATAAGTTTGACATGGTATGGTAAAAGGTGGAGATGGTCTATTTTTTATTATGGGTGTAGGTATATTCATATCATGAGGCGATGAAAAACTTTGAGTTCATTTACCATGAAAACTTTCTGTGTGGGTTTCACCCATGAAGCTGGGAAAGCCTGGAGTTGAAGATCAAGTTCCGCCATTTTTTTGCAGAGCTCAGTCCACCAAAAAATTTACGAGTTCTTCAAGGGACAGTAACATCCACCACGTTTGGATTGCAGTGGAGTGCAATGGTCGCTGCTAATAGCTACATCATTAAACTTTCTCCATCGGATCGCTTGCCCATTCGAATATTGGATAACCACATAGTTCTGAAGTAATTTGACCATACTTCTTGAAATATCACATGCGTGACTGTGTAAATGAAACCGTGAAGGAAATTTATACGCTTCGCACGTTATTTGTTTCAATCACTATGATAATTAATGAATCTAATCACTGTGATATAATCAATCTAATCAGTGTAGTAAGGTATAATCAATCTAACGACTATGATTAATCAATCTAATCACTGTGATTATTATCGACCTAATCATTGTGATAATTAATCAATGTAATCACGGTGATAAATTAATCTGCTAATCTTTGTGATGTAATCAATCTTATCGTAATCACTGTGATAATTAATCAATCTCATCATTGTGATTTAATCAATCTAATCGCTGTGATAAATCTAATCATCCAAGTATCTTCACTCCACAGGTGAAATAAGCAAGGAATCAATCGCAAATTTTTAATAGGAAATCGATTTCACGTAAAACTACGCTTCATCAGTCCTTACATCTGCAAGCAACGCTAGCAGGTGTGAAACGTTGAAAGGCTAAAGCAAGGTCAGGGAAAATACACAACCTCAAGACTGCAGTGTAACATAGCACAACACCAACTGCGATAATTAAAACTGGAAATTACCTCTTACTCAACTGAAAATATTCACTGCAACTTCAAAACTTAGTGCAAAAGTTACATGGACTAAGACTAAAACTCAACGCAAGCAACAAAGATGTGTAAATCTTGGGTAAATTTGTGATTGATTCCTTGCCTATTTCACTTGTGGAGTGAAGTTACTTGAATACAGACATGCGCAAGTTTGAATCATCGCAAAAGATGGAAGCAGAGGCCAATCGGTTGATTCTTCTAAAGCCTATAGAAAACCTTCTAGAGCTTTTAATTGTAATCTAATCATTGTGATATAATCGATCTAATGACTGTGATAAAAGCACTGTAATCACTGTGATAATCTATGTACCCTCCGCTACCCAGAAACCTCCTTCCTGACACTTCATATGAGATATCACTCTCCGCCGTCAACATCGCTGGGGAAAGCGCTCCAAGCAAAATCAAAGCAAGAACACGTGAGTCGTGATTCCTATTTTCCTTGCATGGGCTCAGCAATTACGAACAGTTCGATTAGTAATACAACAAAAGCCATGATGATGATGATGTTATTTCTACAAGAGGTGACAAGCCCACAAGTAGAGGTGAAACCGGGCAATTGCCCATCCTGGAATTTTTGAAAAACATTTTGAAAACGTTAAAAACGTTTTTAGTTGTTAGGTAATACAAGTTGCTATCATTTCCCCCCTCAAAATATCAGCTGGCTGCGCCCCTGGGAAGTGATGTCGTTGCTATAGGAATAAGTTTGTAATGATACCTAAATATTAAATTTAACTTGGAGTTTTTTTATCACAGTTCACTTCCTGTTTAGTAAAACTTTAAATTGAGTAGTATGAATACCCCTTTCATTTACTGTAATGCTTGAGGTCAAGTTGTTCAAAGCAGCTGTTGGCGTAATCGCTATAAATCGTCTTGAATAGAGTATGTTTTCCCAACTGATGAATGTCGTGGTTAAGTTGCTTACACCTTGAAAGACAAATGATTTTGATGAGATGTTTTGTTGACATGCGAATAAAAAGTTTCATTTTATTTGATCAATATCTGGCTGCATGGTTCTGCCATCGAATCTTGCGTTTTCGGCGATGATTACTTTGATTGGAGCACACGAAGCAATTCACTAATTTTTCTGTGCTGTAAATGGAAACCTCCGTCAAATCAAGCATTTCGAAAAGCTCATGTCCGTTTTTGTACAAACCCTGCGATGTGGTTCCAAACTTTTGGCTGAATGTCACTTGGATATTCTTAATGCTTGTTTGGGATTTAGCTCTGATCCCTGTAGTAGCGGCGCCTATCGCTATAATAGACTTGTTTAGTTATTCCAGCCATTCATCATTTTGTCCGATAATTGTATTCGCGCCACAGACGCTCAACAAATGCAAATTGTTTCCAACTTTAATTTAAGTTTTATTTTTGATCAGTGTCAAAGTGCTTTGCCAAAGCAAAAGATTTTGAAGCTCAGCGTTTCAGGTAAGCTCGGCATGCGTTTAGGATGTGCACAAAACAATGTTGTGTGGAATTGGTGTGCTCACTATGTGTTGCGGATATGCGGGATGTGTTGCGGGTATGCACAACTTTGGCAAAATGGGTAAATAGCAAATAAACACACAGTAAGCGGATCCACAAAAATGACGTATGTAGGAATTCCAATATTGTTCTTGGTTTTGTCTGCATAAAGATATTGCTTACTTTCTTTATCAATGTCCAGTTTATACTTCGATGTCAAGTTCTAATATCAAGCTCATACATATCGATATCAAATTCACATTTTTATTTATTTAGTTATTTTTTGTTAATTTTAGTGAGAAGTCTGCATAGACGTTTTCTAACAAGCCACGTATTTTTATACTGTGTGAAAAGAAGCCTGCATACAAGTCGTTTCATTAACACTTTTGCTGTTCCTTTCCCACAAGTATAACTTGTCCAAAGTTGCAGTGAAGTTTCAGACATCAGGCTGGACATGATCCGAAAATATCGAGATCATGGTTACTATTCCACTCATAACAAACAAGATACGTCGGACAAACTATCCATCAATCAAGCGAATAACACTTCTTATTTCGTATAATGTTGGCGCTTAATGTTTTCAGGAAACGATATCACTGCCCAGATATTAATGGAAGGGTCCAGCAACCCTTAAAACGAAGCACTCAGCTCGTTCCACCCTGTTGTCAAAGTTATGGCGGCTGCACTCTAAACCTACTGTGCTATGCACAGGGGATGGGTAGTATGATGCAGAAAGAAAGCAGCACTGAAGCTCCAGGTCAGGTTAGGGACATGCGACCTATGAGGCCAGGTTAGGGACACAGGTTAGGGACACGTGACCTCGGGGCCTTTTATCGTAGGTGGTTATTGAACGTTGTTCATTGGAACACCAATAGCAGATACTACTCATATCTCAGGCTGAAGTTTTACATAGACTTCAAAATGTTTTTATTTTAAATCGTTAAGGTTCGGCCAACACAGGCTGTCTTTCCAAGGCCAGAAAAAATTTTGTGGAAACCAGTTTGAAAACATAAGAGTACTGTCTTCGAATGAGGAATATCATATTCATTTCGATCGCATGTTTGTTTTTTTCCGTAATTACCGAAAAAAGACTTCAGAGACTTTTACAAGAATCCAGCTGCGGCTTCAGTGCCAGAACAGGTGCGGAAAACCTCACATATGCTAGTCAGGCGATGTAACACATAGGTTTTCGCAAACCTAATCAAACTATTGCTATTCTTGAAAAAGGCGCTGAGAAGTGCCTCATAGTACGCAGACTTGAACAACTTGAATTTTTTTAGCTTTTCTAAATTAAATTAGAATTGAAATTAGAGCTAACTCAGGTGTCACAATTAGAATAGAATTAAAATTAGCGGAATTTCGAGAAAGGGAAATGAACCGAAATTAGAATTACATTTACACAGAGCAAGTTTAATCCAAGTTCAATTCATGCCCAAATCTGGATTCATTCTAATAAGCATGAGAATAGCACAGATTCGTACGCCAAGACTGGCGCGTTTCTCGCTGTACAATTCGCCTGCATGGCTAAAGCCTCGTTTCGACGGAGACGATATCGCTATCATACCCAGGAGTTCTCGAGCAGCAGCCATGAGATATGGTAAACGATGTTCGTTTTTCCCAGCCTTTCTCTGATCATGTACCCCTTCAGCATTTCGACAGATGAGCATGTACCCCTAAAATTTCTTATAACAAAATACTTATAACTTTTAGATTTTTAGAACTATAGACAGGGCTACCATACCGTCCTTATTTGTAAGATTTATCCTTTTCTTCAAGGGGGCTGTCTTAGAAAGCTCATTGCACTTACTTCTAAGAAATGCACTTATTTTGTACATACGTTCTTATTTTATCTTATTTTCAGCAATTATGTCAGAAAGCGACTTGAAGCAACAAACGATTTATAATTTTGTTCCTACTTGCATGGCCAAAAGTTTAGGTCCACCACGTAAAAAGTGAAAAATATGCCAATAAATGTTATTCTTATTTTTTAATACAAATCGATGGTAACCCTGACTACAAAGGTAATGATCTTTGAAAAAATATTAACTGACGTATGTGTAACTTTTTGGAAATAAATATTATATTAAATATGTTTCCCTTTGTGAGCACTGGGGCACCAGACAGGAGCGCAGTACTCTGCGACTGAGTGCACCAGGGCCAGGGTGGCTATTCGCAGAGTTGTTGCTCCAGCACCCCAGCCAGAGCCAGCAAGTCGCCTCTTGAGTGCGATGCGTGATGTCAGCTTCTTGCGAAGTGACTCAAGGTATCAGCGATACGTGAGCGACCTGTCCAACGTTACTCCGAGGTATTTGGACTCGGAGCAGAAGGGCAGGGTTTCATTGTTGAAGTTGACTTTCATCTCACGTTTGGCTTCCTTGTTGTTAAGGTAGAAGACTGCCGACACCGTTTTTGTAGTGCTGAGCTTTAGCTTCCAAGTCTGGACTTATTCATTTGCGGTTGCCATGTCCTTGCTCAATACCCCTTCCACTGCCAGCCAATCTCCATAGGCATGCATGATTGCTAGGTCGTCAGCATATGCATACTTTCTGGCGACAGTGGTTGGCAGGTCAGAGATGTAGATGTTGAAGAGAAGGGGCGCCAGGACAGATCCCTGTGGGACACCGTTCATGAGGCGTCGTAACCTGCTCCTTTTGCCGTTTCCGGTGGTAAGGGTAAAGCTGCGATTGCCAACCATCTCCATGATCGTGTGGACCATGTTTTTATCAGGTAGCAACCGCATCAGCTTGCAGGTGAGGCCGCGGTGCTATACAGTATTGTAGGCTGCTGTGAAGTCGACAAACACAGCTCCGGGCTTCTTTTTAGCCGAAAAACTATCCTCGATGTCCTGTGTCAACAGGGTGACCTGGTTTACGGCCACCTTCCCATGTCGGAAGCCCGCCTGCTCCTGTGGGAGCAATGGGTCGATGGTTGGTTCGACACGAGCGTCGCTTAGCTTGATGGTCACTAATTGCTCAGGAGAAAGGTCTTTTTCAGGAATCAAAAGAATTAAAAATGAATTAAACGATCGCAATATTCCAGAAGGTGTCCACACTAATCATTCGGTGCGTTAAAAGTGACAAATTTAGGCAAAAAAATTTAATGAATTCCTAGATGATTTTGTTATGAAGGGCAGAACAAAACTTTTTTAAGTGTTGACTGTGCTATGTACTTGATTCGATGATTGTAGCTTTTAATTTCTTAACACGTAGGCTATTTCAATAATGACAGCACAAGGGTAGATTAACAGTCCGGTTGCCACAGGAAGCATTGGTGGCGGGCCCGTAATGAGGGGGGTGCAGGGGGGCCAAGCACCCTAGAAAATTGTTCCCTCCCCTGGAAAAATATGTTGGACGTAGTTTGAAAGTATTGGGCATAGTTGAAAAATTTTGACCACTCTCAGAAAATTCTTCGCCCCTCCTGGTGTCCCAAGCTGGTTACGGGCCTGATTTGTGGGCTCAGCCCTCTAAATTGAAATATGAAACACTTTAAATGAGTGGAGATATTGGCACATTTTCAGAATGTCAAGTCACCTTGCACAAATGTACTGTAAAGCCCCACTATTGAAAACTTTATAGCGACAATTCTGGCTTGAACCTTACATTCTTTCGCGCGACGGTTTCGTTGCGTTCACTTAATTCTTTGCAGTCTGAAAAAGCAACAAACACAGGAAAATCGTGAACGTAGCAGTTGCAACTATTGGGGTGCGTTTTACTTGACGTGTTTTGCTCATGTGTGTGAGATTTTTACAACCGTAGCAAGCGAGTCGCAACCTTGTGCTCACGTTGTGCTTTAACATCTTTATGCCGCCACACGTATGTGCAGTATGTTTTTTTTGGAGCACAGGTAAGAGAAAAGGGTCGTGAAACTTATAAAAAACGTTGGCCGTGTGTTTCGTTAAATATTTTAACTGTGGTGTTTTCGGTTGATTTGTCTGTGGCAATTAATAATCCTGTTCCTGCCAGCCAAGTACGATTTAAACCAGGGTTTCTCAACCGGGGCCCTCGGCCCTCTTGGGGGCCACAGAGCGGTTCTTTGGGGCCACAAGCAGACGTCTTTACTAAATATTTGTCGTGATACTGCAAAACCCAAAAAAAAGCTAGGTATTTTTATTGATGAGCAGGGGGCCACAAGTGTTGAGAGTCTTTGGAAGGGGGCCATAAACCATGAAAGGTTGAGAACCATTGGTTTAAACAATTCCGTGTCATTGAACTTTTTTGCGTCGAAGGCAGCAACAAGCATAGTGACCGTGAGGCATTCTAGTAATGATTTAGAAATTTTCTATTGACCTACTTTTAGAGCGTCAATATCGTCATTTTCGGCTTTGCGCAAATTGAGTAACGTTTTCCCATTTTATTCGTAACAATAAGAGGGGGGGCTCAAAAATGGATTAGCCATGGGCCTCACATCACCTGCATCTGGCCCTGTCTGGAAGAGTATGGCCCGGTTGCTGCTGATGGTGATCTGTGACGTAAGAAACTGAAAGTCATGTTGTGGGTTCAGCAGCGACACGCTTGGGGTGTATATTTTGAGATCAGAAAAATTATGTTCTTAGCAACATTTCAAATAAACGCCAAACGATTTCACACAGAAAGCTACGGTAATAAATTTTTATATTGAAGTTATATCTGTATGTGTTATAGATAGGGCCATTTTTATGACCTGCAAAACTTGTTTTTCAGAAAATCTGACTTTATATGACCAAACAACTATTGTACAAAGACGCGGTAGGAAACACTATGGTGCCAAAGGCCTTGAGGGCTGGGGTTTGGGAAGGTTTGGTTAATGGTTCTCACACCTCGAACGCACCCCTGCTAATCTGCAGTCACGCAACTATCTTGAGCAAGCCGTGCAACAAACAGACTTGCCTGACTTACCAACTCTGAGCTGCCAGCACGCAGTTAGGACAAAGCCTCTTCAATCAGAAGTAACACAAAACGGCAGAGAAACTGTACAACACGACATTGACTGTCTTAAAACGCCACACGGGATAAAACACAGACGTCACAAAAGGACAAAGCACCGGGGAAATCGTTAAACCACACAAACACGGTGGAAACCGTCTGGAAACCGACAAACACAGACTACCACGGTAGAAACCGCAAGTAAAGTCAAACAAGCACGGTGGAAACCATTACCAAAAAATATGCCTTCTCCAGCCCTATACACTAACTTTGAAATTCCCTCCTCGAAACCTCGTGCGTTTCCGTCACACCCAGTGCTCCCCACCAGCAAGTACAAAACGGCCACAAGAGGACCTGAGGCAAAGCGACCTAAAGCCTCGCGCAAGTTCGTAACAGACGCATTACCAGCGAAAATAGGCATAAGAGATGGTAGCCCCATGGTTTGTTGAAGCACCACTAAAATAAACAGCTCAAAACATGAGCAAAACATATACTGTAGTTTGGTTTGAAGAAAACTGAAAATATGCATGGACAATGGTTGATTTCTTTGGGGCAGAAAAAACATGCATTTTTAGGCAGTGCATTACATTTCATCCGAATAACTTGGTTCACCTACGTCTTTGTTAAGATTCGCAGGGTGCCCAAGTGGGCGTAGTTAGCAGGATGCAGCTTAGACCCAGCGATATAAGAGTTTTACTTGATATTTTGAGATTGTTTTAATGGTTTCCTAACTGAATTAGGTTAAAAATATACAAAATATGACTTTATGACCTACCATGGAAAATATGACTTTTTATGACTTTATAACATATGTTATAGACTTCATAGGCGTGCGATTTTTGTTTCAAAATTCGTTTAATAGCTTCCTGAAGCACAGAAAAAATACTTTTATGACTTTAAATGGCCCTAGTTACGGATGAACTTGGCATATGTTGAGAATGTGCTTAATATGCCTGGAAAAATAAAGCTGGGAATGTTTCGTGGACGCACAGGATGTACAAAATTCAAGTATTTCATGGGATAATTGCACTGTTTCAGAGCTGATGTTTATAAAATAATGTCTTCCAGCTGAAATGTGATCAGCAATTGCAATTGAATTTTAACTCTGACATACGCTTTGATACACCATCTTTTGACAAAGTTCATGTTGTAAAGGCCTAATCTTGTCATTGTCTGCGTCTGAATGTTTTATTTAGAGTTTTGAAGGTGGTGTTTTGTGTTTTTAGCCTCAACTGTCCCATTAACTGCGCCCTTCAGCAGGATCAAGTTTATGGAACAAATGAATACACGACGGTAACCTCATAGTTTTCATTGCGACCACTGAGAGCGAAATCTGTTTGATTTTTGATTTTTGTGCCATTGACTGTTTCTTCCCGCAACCTAACTCGGTTGTTTGATGCAACGGATTTAAATTAACCAGCATTGGAGCAGCGTGATTATTATTAAAGCAGCATTGGGGCAGCGTGATTATTATTAATCCAACATTTGGGAAGCATGATTAATATCAACCCAGCATTGGGCAGCGTGATTATTGTTAACTCAGCATTGGGGCAGCGTGATACCCTCCGTCTCGCGCCGGCCACTGTTTTGACCAAGTTTGCGACGCTATAACTCGCCAGCCGATTGAGCTAGAGAGCTGTTCAAACCATCTAAAAATTTTTTTTCGTTTTGGGTTTGGGGTTCTCTCTGGGTGACGTCAAAATAGGGGCATGTTTTTGCGACTTTTTGGCCGTGTATACCTGACCCTGGGCGCCAACCCAAAAGGCCATTTTTTGGCTCATGTTTTTTTTTGAATCTAGGATATGATCCGAGTCTTTAGAGCCCTTGATTGGCTTTGTAGCGTTTCTGGAGCCAAAATTATGTCACAAAAACCCACAAATTGGTAAAAAATTCTACCGCCACAAACGCTGACCCTGGGTATATTACACCCATATTATATATGGCAATAGCTCGCCAGCAGATTGAGCTAGAGAGCTGTTCAAGCCCTCTATAGATGGGGAAAGCCTTGCAGTTCAGACTGAAAAAAAATTTTAAACTTGGGATGTCGAGTTCTTTGTTTATGTTTACATAATAGGGTGTTTATGCATATCTGTTTACATTTGGATGACGTCATCATCCCCTGCGAGTCGACCAATCGAGCCGATTTCTTGGCTCAAAATTTTTTTTGATTCTACGCTTAAATAGGAATTTCTAGAGGGTTTGATTGACTTTGCAGCGTTTCTGGTTCAAAAGTTATGGCAAAATAACCGAATATTAATTAGGGAACCCCCCCACGTTTTTGTAAATAATTCGTTTTTTTGGCCATAATTTTGGCACCAGAAACGCTAGAATGTCGATCAGGGCTCTAAAGACTAGTATTATAGCCTAGAATCCAATAAAACTTTGAGCCACAATATTGGCTCACTGGATCGGCCGATGACGTCAACAAGCAAACCATAAAACATACTCCACTCATGACGTCATCAACCAAAACCTCAGGCCAAAACTTATCATTTTTTAAATTCTAAACTGCAAGACTTCACAAGTCTTTAGAGGGTTTGAATAGCTCTCTAGCTCAATCTGGTGCCGAGTTATGGCTGGCCAAAATTTGCTCTGAAATGGCAAATGATATCTTATGTGTAACTTTTTAATTTTTGTCAAAATGAGGTTTTTGATCCATAATTTTGTCTCCAGATATGCTTGCAAACCAATCAAAGGCTCTAAATTCGGGGATTATAGCCTAATTTTCAATAAAATCTTGAGTCAAAAAATGTCTTGTTGGATTGGCCAGGTATGCTTAACCAAAGAGCTGAAAGCACACCCCCATTTTGACGTCGCCCACAGGGAATTCCAGATGCGAAACGGAAAANATTTTGTTTTCAATCTGAACTAGAAGACGTGCCGAATTCGTAGAGGTTTGAACACTTCTCTAGCTCAATCGGCTGGCGCGTTATGGCCTTGCAAAGCTTGGTAAAAAAAGCGGCCGGTGCGGGACATTACCTCAGCATTGGAGCAGCGTGATGTGACTATTATCAACTCAGCATTGGTGCAGCGTCATTAATACTAACCCAGCTTTGGGCAGCGTGATTAACATTAACCCATTATTGACAACGTGATTAATACAGTATCAACCCAGCATTAGGGCAGCATGATTAATATTAACCCAGCATCGGGGCAGCGTGATTAATACGTAGTGGCAAAAGTAAATGCCCAGAAACAAAATACAATTTAAGCAACGTTTCACTGTCAGTGACATGTTTGTGACTGTCAGTGACGTAATGTTTGTCACTGCCAATGAAATATTTGTGAGTGTCAGTGACATTGTTGTGACTGCCAGCGGCATATTTTTTGTGACTACCAGTGATATGATTTGTGTGATTGTTGGTGGCATATTTTGGTGGAGCAGAATGTCTGAACAATATTGTGACATAAAATTTGTTTTTTTGTTGCTATGTTTGGTTTTCATGTTCGTCATTGCGAAGGAAGATAACACGTGGACTGTGAAAGCAGTGGTATTATTATAACGTGTTCATTGCACGACGTTTGA
>JGI24021J15306_10006687_pt1 | contig 13941 bp, 5 predicted proteins | sample Ectturendosymbi1_FD_15306 | JGI IMG/M metagenome (IMG submission 15306) | reverse complement strand
CTATGACAATCTGGAAAGAGAAAAATGAATAAGGTCATCGATAAAGGTTTTAGAAGCTGCCGCTCTGTTTCAACAATTGTGAAACACCCTGTAGATTATGACTCGTCGTCTGTGCAGTTCAGCTTGTATTTCGCCGAGGAGAATGATTCGAAAACGTTGCGGTCACTCTCATCCACCTGATATCTGATTTTTTCAGATGTTAAATAAAAATGTTTGTCTGTCTTTTGCAGTGCACAAAAGCGACCTGATAAAATATAAAACATCGGGCAACGCTTTATACTAGCGATTATGACGCAGATTCTTGCTTGAAGTAGCTGTACGGTGCGTCTAATCGTCTGGTTCATTCTTTTACATTGCGAATTTCGCGTGTGATGGTACAGGGTGCAGGTGCTGGTGACAATGCCGCGGGAGTGAAGATAATTCACTACGTCTTTATATGCAGAAGATCTTCCTCGGTCACGGTAAATGTAGCAAGGAAGACCAAATAACACAAATAGAATGGAAAGACAGACGATGACCGACTGTTCTACCAGACATTTCTTGGCAGGAGAAAGCGAATGGGAAGCCACGATACTCGTCGACTAGCACAAGCAAATACTTAGTTTCTACTCCGGGTCGCGGAAGTGGGCCTTAGAAATCCATAGAAAGTCGCTTCCAGAGTTTTGCTGCTTTAATGCAAGAGAAAACAACCAGAATGTTAATCTAACAACTAGTCTGTCAAAGAAAATTTAAATTTATTGAAAGTTATTATCCGGCTACTGTAAAAACTGAAAAATCCATGCCTGCTCTGGTTCCGGTTTTATTCAAAATTACGACTCCGGATCCTGCTCCGGTTCAAGCAAAAACCGTAGACTCCGGCCGGAGTTCACTCCGGCTCCGCGATCACCTCTAGTGTCTTTTCACTCGAGATTGAGAATGAAACTTTCGAAAGTACTGCGATTCTACCAGATAACCTTCGCACAGGAGTACAGGACGCTCATGCAGAGCACAACAGAGATTCTGTTCCTGAAGTGAGTAAAACATAGCTTCTCTCGGTAAAATCTGTCCCTGTTATGTCACAGACAGGGCTACCATACCGTCCTTATTTATAAGATTTTTCCTTATTATTAAGAGGATTGTCTTTAAAAACTTCACTATACTTACTTCTAAGAAATGTACTTATTTTGAACTTGCGTCCTTATTTTATCTTATTTTCAGCAATAATGTCAGAAAGCGACTTGAAGCAACAAACGATTTAGAATTTTATTCCTACTTTCCTGGCCAAAAGTTGGAACCACCACATAAAAATGAACTTTTTCTGTTTTTATGTTGACAGGTTGTACGAGGCTTACATGTTCATCCACTTCTTACAATCACTTTTATTTGCTCACAAAGTGCATGAATACAATTTCATACACGACTTTTATACTTTTGCTGACGTTAAAATAAAAATATATGCCGATAAATGTTGTTTTTTTATGATTGTCGTTATTTTTTAGGCCAAATCGATGATAGCCCTGGTCATAGAGGTAGGATATTGCATCACATAGTAGGGTTTTCCTGAAGTGATATAAGCTGCTGACTGCTTAAGGCGTAAAGTTAAAACGCTTGAAGTTCGCCATTTTATTCATGCTTGCTGATATGTGTTGAGTAAAAAAACAAGACCCGGAGGATCAAAAGCTTAGCAACAGAAAATTCATTCACCCTTGCAAAAAATTTTGTTCACCCTGGGGTGAACCATTCACCGGTTAAGAAGCACTGATTTTCACTATTACATTAACAAAAAGTAATTCATGCGCACAGCTCTTCTTGAACCATCAATCACGTCTCACGATATGCGGGTAGAAGACACGACTTTTCTGTAACTGTTTAAAAGGCAGATGATTCAAAAAACACAGCAACTAAAGTAAGGTTAAAAAATGATCACTCTCTAAAACAATGCTGACTATATACAGTCTTGATGTGAAGAAAATCAAATATCCAAAACAAGGCTTGATATAGAGAAAATTAAATCTAGAATGCTTCGTTTTAGTGCCCTAAAAAATGGTTTTCTTACAGCCTATACCTCCTGCAGCTGACAACACTTTTTCTATATTCATCTGTCTTTATTAAATACTTATCAGTCTAACATATCTCATAGTTAGCCCACGTCTTCCTTTAAGACCCGAGAACCAATTTATAGTTCCATTCTATGAGTGGTTTTCCGAAATACATGTAGGCCTACCTAAAAACAACGCTCTAAAAGTATTTTGTTTCCAAGACAGCAAGTAGATCTAGAGAACAAAAGTATCTTGGTCTTAACCTAAAAACGATTTTTAGAGCTTTGGATGCAACAGTTTCAACATTTCTGTACAGCTTTTATTACTTTACGATCAACAAAAAATGCAGCCAAAAGATCATTGAAAATGAGTTGCACATGAACCATGTGTAGATTCCTATGATCGCAAGTCTGTTTTCCTTGTTGTAAGCTTATATTCAATGATTGTAGTAGGCTCTTTAATGTCCTAACTTTTAACAATAATAATTTTCGAAAAGGCGCAACTAAGACCTCTTGTAAATGCAACCAGCGAAAGGAAATCTTCCATATTTTTTCTATTAGAGCTTTGTTGCCGTAATGACTCCGGAGTAAAAATTTTTCAGAGGTTGGTGAACCATGATATCCTCTAATTTAAAATGGGCAAAAAATTTTGAGTGAAGCAACCAATTTTTCTCCAAACAGCGAAACACTTTGCAAACAATTGGAAACAACAATTTTTTTCAAAAATTATTGGCGCAAAATTTTAAAAATCTTAAATTTTATTCGGTTTTCGCTGTCTCGAGATCATAAACATATGCTGTTTCGGAGAAGCACAGATCCCCAGTTTATGACAGAATATTACAAGCAAACTGTAATGATGTTGGCAAAAGAAATAAGCGTCTGCAATCATGACGCTGCAGTGCAGAAGGGTTTGCACTGATTTTTGGATCTTGAAACTTTTCGACGCGAAGTAAGAGAACGTCCACTTGAGGGCGATAATGAAGTTCGTGGTTGTCGGCGAGGTGTGGATTGGGATGATCTTTCTCCCAATTTCGGGAGATACCTGAAAAGCAATAGTAATGCAGTAACAACTTAATAACAGAAGACAAGACTGCTTTGTTGAAGGCATTCTATGAATGGGTACACCTCAAAAAGCAGAAAAGCTTAAACACACACCTTTACTTTGTGGACATCTTTTCATTTTGATACGATGATGGGACAATATAAATGTGACACACTGGGCAGCTGTGACGCAACATACTTTTTTCACAAAGTTACTATCTTGCAGTAACTTACAAAGTATTTGTGAAAAGTTAGCGAGTAATAAAAATTTCCAATTTTCAATATGGAACTAAGCTTCGTTGCTACATAACGAGTAGTTCGAAAAGGAAACTTTACATGACAGAAAGAATCGAATTTCAGTAAAGTTATTACAAAAAAATCATTTTTTTAAATCAACCGTTTTCCTTTCTTCATCGAGGAAACCAGCTTGGATTCGTTTGTTCTGTCTTTTTTGTTTTGAATGGATAACGAAGTACGAGGTTTTGACTGCGGCGAATCTGAAATTTTTTAAATTATATAGATTTTGAAATCGGGCTTATACACATCTATTTAGGTTTAAAAATAATGAAAAAAGACATATATTACAAGCTTAATGATGTTCACTGTTACGTATATTTAGTGACCAATAACTGTATCAAATACCTGATGAAAAAAGTTTTGTTTTTCTTTTTTCTTTTTGTGAAGAGCGTCTGAATGCTATCGTAGCTTCCATTTGAGTAGAGACGTTTTTGGATTTACTGAAATCGTTGAAGCACTCTCTTTTGTTTTCATCCATTTCATTCAATTGGAATATGCAACGGGAACGTCCGGAATTTGAAAAACCAATGATTTGCTTTGTAGGAGACGGTGTCCTTTCTACTGCTGCTGTTGAAGTCGATATTGGACTCAGCAAACTTATGTCGGCACTAGGTGGCGCTGTAAGAGAAATGGATAGAGCCCCAGATTGCTGATCGCCGTTGTGCAAAGGCTGTTCATCATTTTCAGCCTCTGCAGTGGTCGAAATATGAACTGCTTGTTGTTGCAAATCATCTTTTTTGTTTGAAAAACTGAAAAAACTCCAAGGAAAGCGTTTTACTGATTTAAATGACGCTTTGGAAGAATCTAAGGAGGGTAGATGCAGTTTCATAAGACTGGTGTCAGAGGTGGTGTCTAATTTACTACAACCTTCCAAACTCGAGTGGTTATCGTATGTATTGTCAGAAAAGATTTTGTCTTGAACTTTACACCCTTTATTCGCTCCACGTTTTGAAAAGAATTGGTGCTGTCTGTAATAAAATGGGTTACCTACGCAACAGTGACGGGAGTAGGCCGTAGAGAAATAGGACTGGTCAGGCTGCTGCAGTCGAAATAAATGCATGGTTGGTTGTGAATTCAAAAATATTTTGGGCTGAAAAAACTTTTTGTGACCAGAAAGAAATTTCTCTGAACTGATATCGTCATGATTTGGCACTTTTGGAAGCACTCCGCATGATTTTAAGGTGAGTTTGAGTTTCAAGCGATTAAGTTCTTTCGCCACCACTGACAACTTTTCGTTTAGATGTCGTTCAGTATTCTTCCGTATTTTTGCCCTCTCCGTCGTGATAGTGTTCGTATCTTGTTTCATAGCATCGATCATACCTGCCAAACAAAGAACACTTTTCATTATTCTGTTTCAGATTTCATTGGCAGCTGTACAGTTGTCAACTGTTAGTGTACAAAATATGTGCCAAGTCAAGCTACTAAGAATACGAACCCAGGATTGTTGGCATTTGATTAATTTTGTTGAATGAAAACCACGTTTTGAAACTTGAAAGTAATTCCTAAAGTGTACACTTGGTTTAAAGACAGTGATAGACGGCAGTTTTATAAACATGCATTAAATATATTTTCGGCTGTGTCGTCAATTCTCTGGCTAAGAACTCGAACTTTCCAGCTATTTACAGTAAAAATGTAGAAAACTGGGAAAAGACAAGCGGAAGTTGAATTACCAAAGTCAGCAAAAAAACTTAGACTTGTTATTTGCATTGTAATCAGTGAAGGTGGTTAACTAAGTATTATTCAACTTATACTACTGTTCGTCTTCCAAAGGATGCTCGGAAACGTCAGAACGTCTATGCATTTATTGCAGAAAAACATATTGCGACAAACTGTTGTGTTTTGTTGGTGTTCAAAAGTTTTCACCTCTATATATATTCACTGTATCCACTCCAAGGCAATTTATTTGGTCCACGTAAAATTGGCACCTGATTATATTGTTGTGATGATTCGAACTTGTTTCAAGGCAAATTAGCTCCAATAGCAGCTCTGTTCGTGACAGTTTGGCAGAGTTTCTTCCCTAAACTTTTGCAACAACTACCTTGGGCTTCACTCCATGTTATTCGGGCTTCGCAATTTTGTACATTCGCGAAAAATTATAAAAACAATTATCTGAAGAAAATTCTTTTACGGAAAAGTGAGTGTTAAGGCGCGCAGCGACGACATTGTCTTCGTCCCGTTTAACCGCTCCAAGCTGTTCATCCGGTGACCAATATTTGATACGTACATCTTTCTAGGTTCAAAGAGTGTGATTCACTCCAAACGCCGCCCTAAAGTCTAATACTAATGGACAGCTTTGACGGATGGCACTGCCGTTTCTAAAGTAGCGTAAGGGTCAGGTTTTAGACGAAGGATTGTCAAATGCGCGTTTCTCAAATTTCTGCGGACTAGCTCCCCCACAGCTCGCGATTAAGGCTAGTTCCCTCAACAGTCAGAAGGCGTCATTTTTTCTGAGTAATTTTTAGTTTATGTTTTGTTTACATGTTTTTTTCAGACTTAAGATCCGCATCAAAGGGTGAGTTTATTGTTTCCAAGAAATGACAAATTTGGCAAGTATTTGGGAAGTCAACAACTGACCTTAGTGAAACTCCTCAAGCAATTTACATGTTCACATTTACACCAGATTTTATCAAATCTCCATTTTTAGTTACCGACTTTTGCATCTGCCTTTTAAGTGTTTACCATTTAGGCCCTCTATAGAGTACATGGGTCAACCTTACGACCTCAAGGCCGCCTTTCTGCTTGTGCATCCCGCTGCCTGTTATGGTTGACTGAGTCACCGTTGCATTGCTGGTAGCTGTGTTTTCGTTGCTCCGCAATTGGCGTCAGATCGTTTGTCAGCTTTAGTGAAACCAGTTTTAATGATAACACCCTATTTTCCAGTTGTTGCGTGTCGCAGCTTTCGTTTTGATTTATTCATTTTGTCTGGAGTTTGTTTGCTTTCTCTGATATTACTTTAGTCCTTCAACATTTCACACTCGTAAGCTTTTGCTTGCAGATTTCTATATTGAGGATGCGCGCACTTACGTGAAATCGATTTCCTAAGAATCACCTTTGCGGAAACTAATCATTTGAATTTAGCAAAAATAGTATCATGGTTCTCAGCTAAAGCACCCTGCCATTCAGTACGGAAGAACACTTGTCGAAACACTTGCTATGTCATTTATCTCCAGTTGCTCCGGCAAGCAAATGATGAATTTTCATGGGTCAGAAATATGGAGTTTGAACATAATGGCTGGTAAAATGCACACGAGCTGTTTAATTGGAAGCAATAATGTGGGAGCATAAGAAAGTCACACAAGGACACCCAGGAAAACAACAGAACCCATAAAAATTATATTAAATTCTGCAAAATACCAGCAAATTTCAAGATTTCTGCTGAACTTACTTCAATCCGAGTACGATCATTCCACATTGTTTCAGTTACCTTGTCATAAAAGTCATGTTCTTTCAAAAATATGCTCCAAATGGGTTCTGCGACGTTGGGGGAAAGCTTGCATAGGTCGCAAAAGATTGTCTATTACTTGAACTCATTCCTTATTGGGGATTTGCTTGTTTTTGTTATGCCTGCCACCATCAGTTCACCAATCATTTGCCGGTTGCTGTGTTACATTCAATCCTTGAGACACGCCCACAAAAATCTAGGGCATTCAAGTCCAGTGAATACGGTGCCCGCTCAATGTCTCACTTCCTGATGATCGCTTCCTCGTGAATTCGCTCTCTCATCCAGCTAGGGATTGATTTTACTCCATATTTTAGAAAGAACAGGACTTTTATGCAAAGCGACCAAGATAACGAAAAATTGGCGAATGGTCGTTTACACACTGAAGTTTAGGTCAAGCAAAAGTATTGGAATTTTGCGAGACTTCCGAAGGATAATATTTTCATTGGCTTTTATTGTTTTACGGGTTACGGGTTACCCGATAGTTAAACTTAACAAGTCAAAAGAACTCTACATCACGTCACCTACCTTTCAGTTTCATGTTGCTCTTTCCAATACGCTCCGATTTCAGCTGGTGGAAATATAACAGACTTTCAGCTTTGCGTAACCTGATGCGCAGTGTGTTCGCATGTCGCAGTAATTGCTCCCGATGTTCATGCGAAAGTTTTTCCAGCCGTGCTCTCCACATTTGCGTTTCCGCCTTGGCGTGTTGTTCTGCGCGCATAGCGAATCTGATTTTTTCTTCAGTCGTTGCATATTCAGCTTGGATTCTGTAATAGAAAAAGAAAACATTAGCTATTCCATCAATCATTACCAATTTAAACAGCTGATCAAAATAACAATGAGCAATGGAGAAGGGATGCAAAAAATAGTTAAAAGTACATAATTTTTCCACTTTTGAAATCACCGATATAAGGTCACTGATCCCTGAATCATGAAACTCAAATTTCAAAATCTAGTTGGAAAAAGGTAGTTGCATCTACTCAAAAAAATTCCATCCATAAGAAAAATAGGTACATTTATTTCAAACATTACTTTACATACACCATACACATTCATTTAAAGCAGTGTTTCCCAACCGGTGTAGCCTACCGCGAGACAGTAGTAAGTGCACTGCGAAATTTACAAAATTGAGAGCGACTTAAAGCAAATTGCGATCAGATTCGGCTGCGTCACCCTTGTGGTGTCTTGATGCTGATTTGTTCAACCTATTACACAGCGAAGCACGTTCGTTTTTCCGCCTCTTGTGCAACGATACACTTCGCAATCATTAGGCAAGACTATTGCATAATAATGGAGAGCGAACGTGTGAATTCAGCATCTTGACAGCAAACAGTGATTCATTGTCCATCGTAACAGCTGCCTCATAGCACTAACTTTTTCAGAAGCGCAGTTTCCTTAGAAAGGAGGTAAGAGCGTACCATCTTCCTGGACCGAAAATACACGTTTCGAGAAATATTGTTTAACCACTCAAATATGAAATGGAGTACAAATGGCAATTAACGTAAGCAACGTATTGCACGTGAATGAAGTTTTGTGTCGTGATGCTCAATGAAAAAACGTTCGATTAATCATTGGGGAGCGTACAAGAACATTTAAATATGAACACACGAAAAATTCATAATCTTCCCGAACCAAGTGAACCAAGACAAACAGCAACAAAAAAGCATGCTATTTTTTCGCATTTAGGAGATGAATATCTTTGACAAATAACTGTAATATATTGTCATATGGAAATGTACTGTATTGCTGGTACTTTTACCCGGGTTTTTCTGTGTGCATATTAGCTCGGTTGTACAGCTATTCAACTTTAGCCAGCGTCACAGTTAGACGTCCTCAGCCCAGCAATCTTCTGCAATAAACATCAGGTAATTTTTTCGATTTTCGCCGATTTTCTAAGCAGCAACTCCTCTGCCAAACGGTCGCGACCAAAATCATAAAAGGGGTGTTTTTGCCCCCCACCCCCACTTTGGCACCTCCCGCTTACTCTTGTTTCGGTCCTGAATCTGAATGTATGATGAGCTCTGACTGGTCGTTTTGCATTACCTTGCATGCTTGCTGATATCCTACAGGTCAGAGTGCCTCGCATTTTTGACAAGCTGCAGTAACCCTAATGTCCACCCATTTTTGGAGTGTCCCATCCCGGATTTCTAGATATCCTGCCTGATATAAGGAATAATGAAACACTCACACACTGAAATGGGTCTTGTTTTTCTTGTCGATTATGAGTCTTGCTTTTTCTACTTATCACCAACTTTCTCATCATTACTCTTCCTATATTTCTGCTTTTTTGTGCATGGTCCAACAGTTGTCGCAATGGAGAAGTTGTGCAGTCGGTGGGCCCCGGACCATGTGTATGTTTATTAATTGGGCCATATGCTTGAAAAAGTTGAGAACTTCTGGTTTACTCATTCCAGAGTATCAAACAAAAAAGTTAAGAGAAGTGATGGCGACATACCTACGTTACAGACGTAAATATTTATGTATGTAAAATATTTCGTGTAGTATCCCCGTCTTTAACTAAAAAGTATATATGCTGCATATAGCAGGCTAAAAAAATTAATGATATGATCTCAGTGACGTAAAGAATGTTTCATTATTCACTTCACGTTTCTGTAGTGGTATGATTCTCGTAGAATATATAAAAGCTTCTACGTTAACCCTGTCGGCAACTATTTACCGCCTTATCGACCCCGCTTCAACGACGCGTTGCGAATTGTGACTGGATGCCTGCGTCCTACACCAGCGGACAACCTTCCAATCCTCGCAGGCATCCAACCTGCTGAGCTTCGTCCCAGTGGAGCCACACTGTCTCTAGCACGTTGTGCCATGGAGCCTGGACACCTGCTCCACTCAACGCTCACTCGTCCATCGAGTGCAGATGTACGGCGCCTCAAATCGAGACACCCATTACTACCCGCCGCACAACAACTCACCAGTTCACCTGACAACAAAACATACGTGCGGCGCACTAGGCCGATCACCAATGGAATGTGGAGCGGGTGGACGAAAGTACACGACTCCGCATTTTCATCCCCGACACCGGCACCCACCCCTGCAGAGACCTCCCAAGAAGGGCCTGGGTCCGGCTTAATCGCNTCCGCACTGGTGTCGGGTGTTTCCGCTCCTGTTTGTACAAATCGGGTACGGCCTCCTCTGCGACCTGTGAATGTGGCACAGAAGAACAAACCGTCGATCATGCTGTCCTTCAATGTCCAACCCATCGACCTCCTCATGAACTGCACGGCCTGACGGTTGTGGATGATAAGGCAATCGAATGGCTGCTCAACACCTGCCCCGAGCACTAGTGTGGCCAAGCAGTGGTTAGAACAACTGGCTCAAAAGAAGAAGTAGGTTGGTGGACACGGGTTCGTCGCCGAGGCCGACAAACAACAGAGGTGCCAAATAAAAGAGGTTTTGTGTTCGTTGCCGACGCCACCAAATAGCAGAGGTGCCAAATAGTAGAGGTACCAAATAAAAGAGGTACCAAATAGAAGAGGTTCTGGCAAGTGGCGTAACTGACGGGGCAAGGGGGCGAGCTGCTCCCCCTGGCAAGCTAAATATAAAAGCTGGGCCCCTTTCAGTTGACATTTTAATATTTAGTATTGTTTAATTTGTTTTTTGCGTTTTTCGGGGTGTTTTCGTTTTTTTATCTAGTATGGCATCCACGACATCCAGGGATTCACTACCATTTCTTAACTTTTTTCTGAGTATTGGCTAGTGGGCCGCTCTATGACCAGTAGGCCCCTTTCAGCTGAGTTCTGCCCCCTCTGGCTCAAAGCTCTAATTACGACACTGGTTCTGGCATGCAGTAAACATAAAGAGGGCGAACGGACCTAGCGCCCAGCACTAAGCACAGTATATAAAGCAAGCAAGAAAGTAAGAGGTGTGGCAATTCAGTACACATCAAAAATGCAGCAGAAGAGATTTGTGCGATGCAGTACATAGAAAGTGCCAAAGAGAAGAGGTAATTAAAACGAACGCAAGTAGTACATGCCTTTAACCCCAATCTACCTTTCGGCGGGTGACGTCAGCATTTTTTCAGTGACGTCTCATCAGGTTGCATCACGGCTGCCATTTTGTCAGCAGTGGTGACGTCAGCATTGATTTGTCATTTCATGACGCCATATCCGATGACATCATATCCGATGACGTCACAAACGGTCGAAATTTAGTCATCAATGGTGATGTCAACATTCATTTGTAACGGCGGCCATTTTGTTAGGTGTCCACACCAAGGTGCCTAAATATGTGCACCTTGGTCTAAATTGTAAAAAATTAAGTTTATATATTGTAACGCCAATGCTTTATAAAACAGATGATATCATGCAGTAATAGACATTTTGAATCTAAATTGTAACATTGTATTTTTCAAAAAGATGGATCGAATCCAAAAATTATTTAAATTGTTTTTTTAATGACAATAAAAATGATCAAGTAACAATATTTGGTAAAAATATTTTGTACATAGACTTGAAATCATTTTATAATAGATACTTGAAACCTAACTTGTCAAACTCTCATGTGTTTTTGCACAAATCGAATCCAGCACTTGTTCAAATAGTTTTTTAGATTAAACTAAATCCGATTGAGACAAACTTTGTTTATGTAAACAGATTTTCTCCACAGGCACGCCAAGGCATGCCCGTTGGAGAACTCAAAAGGTCTAATCCCTATGGGAGTTATGCGATTGTTGCGCCACNCGTGTGACGTCACTATTCCATNCGACTTTAGCTTTAATTAGCTTAGAAACGACTAATTGCACAACNCGTAGGGCCGGCAACAGTAGCTGGCAATCAAGTGAATTCACTGCTTTTGCAAGTTTGTTAAAGAGTGTTCAAAGCAAAATATAAAATTCACATAAGGGGCACCTCACATTTAATACAGAGAAAATCACAGAAGATGTCGATTAATATTCATTCATTTAAAAACAACGGATTGTAACATAATTTGTCAGGCATTTTGTACGACTGCGAGAAGTGCAAGCCTAAGTTGCTAAACAGTTATCTCAGCAAATTTTAATTTATTGTCAATCATTTTGCATTCAAACGATAGTGCGTTCAAGTCAGACAAAACTGTGTGAGATGGTTTGCAAATGATTTGGCTAAAAAATATGATTACCAGAAAAAACAATTACTTCTATGAATTTAAGATTGAACAAAGAATTTGCTGATGAAAGACAATGATTAGTGAGTCGGTATTGTTCGGTAAACAGATTTTGTACACAGGCTTCAGGATGTGGACGTTGCAAAATACATTCGTTTCCACTGAATGTAGAGTCACGCTCTGAGCTTTTACCGTTTGCTAGTTAAAGCGTGTAAAGCATCTTCGTGCTTATATCAAAAATGACAGCACGGGGTTTTTCAGATCAACATCCAATCAATTTATTTGTACTGCAATGAATCAAGGAGATGCAATTTACCGATTATTGTTCCTTCAATGCAAAACAGTTGTAAGAATCAATACACCGATTTGAAGATGTTTTTGGAGATTTTTTATTGAACTACAGAAAAAATCGAAAGCGTTTTATTTTTTCAATGGATTTCTATGAACCTGTTACAAAACGTTTTTCAACTGAATGGTTTCAAAAATATGCAACTGCGTCTGTTTGCGAATGGCTTGCTTCTTTATTTCAAAAGCAGAAAAAATATTCGGAAGTGCTTCATTTTTCCAATAGATGCTAAAACAGTTTCAAATGGTTTTCTTTGGATTGATTCAAAAATACGTAACTGCGTCTGTTTGCAATGTTTTGATGGTTGCTGTAATGTAAAACAAAGAAAAAAACATTCGCATTTATTCTCTTGCAATGGATTTTTACGAATCAGTTTAGAATGGGTTTTCACTGAATTGTTTCAAAAAAATATGCGTCTGTTTGCAAATAGATTGATTGCTGTTACTGAACCAACAAATCACATAATTCACAGAAATGACATTACTACTGAGCATTGAGTTGTACAAAAAAATTCCTGCTTTTATGAAAAAGCTGAAAAGCGGCGATACATTTGAGATGAATCATGAAAATCAGTTTAAATGCAGTGATACCGTACATAAATATTTTCAAAAATATTGCAAACGGGACAGCCGAATGTTGCACCCGGGCAGAGAAATCATAATGTTTTCAGGCATAGTGATTTCAAGGCAGGCATTGCATCTTGACCTCTACGTTGCATCGGCATGAAGCAGTTTGATGGTGTATGCCACAGATAAACGCATCGAGGTTGTATCATGACTTGGATTGACAGATTCGGTTTACATCAGTCCTAACAAAGCTGCAATTATCAAACCAGGGTAAAGTTTTGCACACGGCCAAACAAGATGACATACCGTTTTAGAGCGGGTACCACAAATGGCAAATTTTCAGGTCGTGTGTAGGTTTCAAATTCATGAAATGTAACTCTGTTTCCTGATCATTTCAAAATAAGCTGACGGTAGATTCGTTTCATATTTTTGACATACGGCAGAACAAGCTTCTCTCACTTGTTCTCGTCAAACTGAACGTCGTTGGTTTTGAACGCAACTGCGAGCAGTGGTTTGTGACTCTAATTAGTTTCAGCGTATCCAATGCATTTGCGGTTTCGAGTACCAAAGGAATATACGCAATTTAGCTCTCACAACAAAACCCTAACTGATGTTGCCTAATTGATATACAGTCGTAAGAAGTATCAGATTCTCGTCTTGAGCGACGCTTTCAATTCAGTATGAATATGTTCAAAATTGAATTGATAAGCAAACAACAACTAGTCATGTTTTACAAAGTAAAGGTGCAAATGTAAGCAACATTATCATATCTCTGTTACCATCAAACATGCTGCATGAAAAAAAGCTGTTAAACCAACTAACAAAATGCTTCGTTTTACAAGATTAAGTTTGTCAGACTGTGAAACTACACCGAAAAAATTTAAATGCGACTATCTGAAAAGCACAGCACATGGAAAAACATTGAGATGATATTATGCCACGATACTTTTCAAACTTTCAGCACAAACATTTAAATACGTTGACGCATGCTAGTATTTTTATCTAAAATATTTCCACATTTTGTGCAAACACTTCGAAGTGTTTTATACGATAGAAGATTCACTCAATGTATAAACATACACTTTAATGTTTGAAATAATTTTCATTGGTTTGTTCCAAAAATCTGTTT
>JGI24021J15306_10006686_pt1 | contig 13941 bp, 5 predicted proteins | sample Ectturendosymbi1_FD_15306 | JGI IMG/M metagenome (IMG submission 15306) | reverse complement strand
CTAGTTAGTTCGGGCGGTACAGTGAAAAAGTTTACACTGCAGTTGCGGTACAATAAACTATTCAGTTTTTTCATGCTAAAAATTTCAAGCAACGATTCGTAAGTCATTCCTTGTCTCTCAAAGTTTTTTACTTGATGTCCACTTCACTTCAGTGGGAGCACCAACGGCTGGGATTCGCCTCTTCTTATCGAAAGCAACAATTCAGACTCTAGCTTTGCAGATCACAATTCCAGTCAGTTTTGATTTGGATCCCATCAGAGCGGAAAATTTTATATAGCGCTGCCCCGTTTAATATACAGTGGCAACCTAACTGCGAAATGATGCAAAAATTAATTTGCAATGTGTGGGTGTAGTTCCAAAATAGCGGATCGCGAAAGTGTACAACAGGATCGGCCCAATATATATTAGACGTACTTTGAAAAGAAATACACACAGTGTGCAGCAGTAACAACCCAATGCTCAGCGACAATTGAACCTCCACAGAATGGTGGTCCTCCAGAGTATCTGGTTAATGCCACTTGCCAAGGCCAGCTTCCGAGTTTTGCTTCATTTCCACCTACAATCCGAGGATCCTAATCACAAAAGTCAAATTGTTGCTTTTTTAGCATCTGTTAAAACAAGTTCATAAAAACTTGCACGAAAAACCAAATCAAACTAAGAAACACGTTCTTACAGATTTTCCAGCCATTAAAAATAAAAATGTTTTTGTTTGGCTGAACGTCGCTTGCAGTTCTTCAACTGATGAGGGGCTGGTCTTTTTTACCAAACAAAAATTACATTTTCAACTTACCCAGGTAAAGCGAGGAGCTATTGCAGGCTTCCCACATTCGCTCGAATTCGAAGATGAGTAGCCTGAACAAAAGTTTGCAATACACTCAAAATTAGACAAACCATATCCGTTTAAATGTGCAAAATACTAAAGGTTGTGAAGTTGTGATTTTATTGCTTAAACTTTTGTGTCTATTTAGTAGTTATTAACATAGCTTGCTTTGTTTGTTGTTGGTATCACCATAAATTGGTATGAAATATTCAATTTCAGTTTGAACAAGATGAGAGAGTCATAGCTTTGGGTTGCTTTATTTGCATCGGATGAACAAGATTCAGATAAATAAAGTGGAAGTCACGAAAATTATAAGAACGAAAAAACGTCTCACAGGAAAGTTATCCTCAGAAAATTCTCTAAAGATTTGAAGCAGTTACATTCGTTTCTTTTCCATTATTTCTGCCAACTGTTAATCTCAAAAACATTTCTAAATCTCATTTAGGATTTATATAAACTATAAAAGCACGCTAAAGTTTAGGTGCCAACGTAAACAACATCATAAAGAGGTTGAACAATGGTCCAACTTTCACTAGAATTTGACAAATGAAGCTTCGAGGAAACACATAGTTTGCACAGGGCCGCTCAGCAAACTGTCAAGTCTTTTTTTGATATTGCAATGTTTTGATAATAATAAAAAATAGACATAATTACCACATTCAATTTCGTCGCTGTTGTCTTCGCAGTCCTGCATTCCATCACATTGCTGATTCCCGGGTATGCAAGTTCCGTTCCAACAAGTATGCTCGGAAGCCAAACACTGTTCTGATAACGACGAATAAAACGTTTATCAGCAAAACATTTATTTTGCTTGATCATGTGAACAAAACCAACGCTATAGATGCTTGTAATCTACGTTTCAAAAACATTTTCAGATTTTGAAGTATGTTCCAGTAAGTGACAGTCAAAGTTCTAAGACATTAGTTGCCTTCTGCGTACAGGTGAGAGTTTGTTAACCTTGTTCATATTTGAATAAATGTCGGACGTTTTTTCTTGCATACAAACACTTTACAAATTTTCGGATAGAACTTTGAAAACAAATGAGCTTCATGATCTTATGCCACCTTTAAACGTTTGACACATCACATTAAAAACATGAAATTGGAAATTTTTTCAGACATTTATAGGACCCTTTATGTTGAGCCACTTCTCCGCATAGTAACGTCCCGGTTTCGTTGGTTCCGCCATGTGGCCAGAATGTCCCAGGAAAGATTGGCGAATCAAGTTTTGGTGGCTGCACTCACTGGAAAGCGGCCTAGAAGTCATCTAAGGACCGGTTGAGTGACTGCAAATTTGGTCCCATTTTGGTGTGGAGCCAGCAGAACTACCTGAGATTGCTTTTGAAAGCGAGATATTTCGAGCCTGCAAGGCCCCCGCTATCCTCCCGAGAAGATAAGCGAATATGAAAATGAATGAATTGATTAATTACTGAAAAATTACCAGACAGACCTTGATATTTCTGACTGTTACAAGTAAACTCCAGTTTGCGTGTGAGATAAATAAAGATACTTAGAAAATTTTATTGTTTTATCAGACACATCGCGTTGATGTTGGTAACTTTTGTATTGATGGCCCAGAAAAAAGTTCGTGTTGAAGTACATTACCTTTGGTTTTCCATGAAAGATAAAATCCCGTGTGATTGTAAAAACTGTTCGAATTACCGGAATGGAAAGTAATCAAGACTGTGCTGTTGAATGCAGCAAAATTTCTTGGAGTAACGTTACCGCAGAGTCTTTTTCCAGTGTACTGCACAAAGAAAATAACGGTATGCCAAATGCGTGGTTATTAAAAAACTCATGACTTTGCAACTACCGTTGGGTGCAACAGCGGCTGAAACCGTGACCTCGGAATGGTAACACTTTATTTGTGTTGGAATCGGCCCAACTTAGAAAAGCTATTTTTTAGGACCAACAAAGAGACAATTCATACGCCACCAGAGTTTCCAACAAATTTCAACAGCATTTACATCTGGGTATTCTTCATACGTGCGCTATGTATAATCATAATAAATTCTTAGATCTCAGGTAACTTGTTCTCAGTTTTGTGACAAAACTATGTTTATGTTTTCAACTTTTACTCGCAAACCTATAGCAAGCTACCTCGCAAGCAACACCTTTGATGTTATTTAGACTGAACACAAAAGTGTAGCTTGTATTGTACTGACATGAAATATGTTGAACTGACATTTGTCACAATATTTGCCCAGGAGGAGAACTAATTAATTCTAGCAGACCCAACTTCATTTTTTTGGTCAGCCTGGATATCAGTCATCAATCTGAATGAACTAAATTGAACAGTGCATCTGCGTTGGTGGTCTTAGATGTCTTGCTCTCCATGATGCAATTCATACAACAAAATTGTCAGAATTTTTGACTAACAATAAATATATAAAAAGGAACGATATGTGATTTGTCTCCTGAAATACAAAACGGTATATCTAAAACGATTTAGAGATGTCATCGATAAAACGGACTGCTTTGACCACTTTTCATGGTTTTTAGTTAACATGAAATACTTGTGCTTATAGCTGCATTTGCACAAACTAAAAAATTACAGTGAAATACTTATAATCGCCAGCGATTTTGTCATTGAGGTCACATGTAGTTGACCTGTCAGTAGTTTACGGCAATGGCATTTCGGTTTTCAAGATGAAATAAAAAACGTAGAGTTACATGTGTTTCATGAACCTCGTAATTGAAACTTAATTCATCCTAATATAAGATGACATTACACAAAAAGCAAAAACCATTTGGTGTAATTGAGAATTGTATCCTGATAGGCTTTAGAAAGCAAAAGAAACAACTTTTCCACTTTGACAAAACCTTAACTATGAAAGTTATAAAGTCCACTTGCAATGCGTGAAATAAAAGCAATTTATTCTACATAGAATCCCGGCTGGCTATGTCTAACCGAACTACTGGGCTGAAAATTGTCACTTTCTTCGTGAGGATGCACATTGCCTGACTAGCTTTCATTTTAGCGAACAAAAGTTTAGTTTGAAGCTACTTCAAGCATTCGAATACTGCAATAATAGAGATTGTATGTTACTTTTAATCACTCCCAAACTGTGACGCTATTGGCAAGTTTAGTGCTAAAGAAAGAAAAGTATTGCTAAGATCAGTTTACTGCAAGGGAGGGAACACGTGAGTAAAAATGAGAAAACTCGAAATCAGTTTTGCATCGAGGTGTCAGCGGACACGTGAAAATCTTCCAGCGCATACTTATGAGTAGATGATAAAAAGTCATAAAAGACCATTGCATCGCAAATGTCGAATTTATAATTATCAAAATAGAGATAGGTTGTCATTGCATTGTACATTCTTTCTATTGTAAGGCTACTAACACATACTGCATGGATTTAATTTTTCAAAACTTGCGTTTTTGTCAACACTAGTTTTTAGGTACAGTATTAAAATGCCAGTAATTCTCACATTCTCCATTACCATGGGACCTATACTCAAAGAGTGGGCGCACACCCAATCAAACTGATAGTGACGTTATATTTTCCAGATCGTGCGATCATGGGAAAATCACAAAAAATGCCTTACTTTGCGAACAACCCATAAAATTGTTACGTCATAGCTGCTTTTTGCATTGGAGGTTCCGGCTAGTCCCGGCCGATGGCGCTGATAAGATTGCGAATTTGGCCCACCATCCAAAACATTTGGGGACCCTGCAACCTAGCCTTGCAGCCTACAGGGTTGTTTTCTTCCGATACACGTTCGGTTGCTTAATGCAAATGCTTAACACTTGACCATCAGCAGGTAAACCAATGCTTCTTTTTGGGAATAATACACAAATTAAGCCGTACTTTTCGTGAATTGTCGGTACGACACTTGACAAAAATCTGTTTCTCTTAAAGTCTTTACGAAAGAAAACACGATTAAATCACTCGTTACTATTCGTTGTTGCCAAGAACGCACCAGCTCTGTTCCGACAGTAATTTCCAAATAATCGTAGTAACAATTAGACGAGTATCCGCGGTAAATGTCCATAACCATAAACTCCACTTCGATTACCTGCGAAACAACAAAGTCGAAAGAAAAAGTTGGGCGTCAAAACGCAAAGTGCCTTTAATGAAGACTTAGCGCTGATTTTGAATATTGCTCATGCGAACTGCATCTTGATAGCTGAGAGTGATTTCTTGGAAAATTATGACAACTGATGATGACGCAACACAGCACTTCCAGAGGTTTGGCATTAGTAACCAGCAGTGTTTCGTTGAAATAACTTTGCTCCATTATCGACTAGCCATTCGTTTTGACTATGCCTTATTTCTGCCCCTCAAGTTTCACAGCGTTGCATGAGTTGCATACATTAAATTGGTAACACGACGGTAGTGGATGTTGATTTGCTTTGCAATATTTCATATATGTTATTTCCATCTAATGACACTCATATCGTTTTTCCCACGGGCATGTGGATTTTAGTTTTGTTGNTAGCATGTACTAAATAATCAAAACAGCNTGCTAATTTTTCAATTGCTTTANATGTTTTGTTGCTGCGCAAAATGGNACAAGTTATGGTCGGTANCACTTTTCTTTCATCAAAAATGTCACTCATGAAAAAGGCCTATAAAATCTAACATATGTAAAACCTATTGGGAAGCGACAGTCGCTTCCGAAGCGTGTAACACGAAGTGAATGGAAATTCTAACTGAACCGCCAGAGCACATTTTGCTTAACCTGCAAGCACAAACTTATTTTGAAACGCAGAAAAAGCAGCAAACTTTATATTGCCTCGTCTGTGGGACTCGAGATGACCCATCTGCAGTCGATGTTGTTCGGGTAGGCAAAAGGATAATTTGGAGAAGTCAGGTTTCCCGTTGCATTCGTCAGAAGTCTCTCGCCGCATATTGGTTCTGACAATGAAAAGGTTGAAAAAACTGTTGCATGATCAAGGACGTACGTAATGGGGGGTGTTTGGGGTGAACCACACCTTTAGTTTGATATGTTACAAAAGCTTTATTATCTGCGCAAAGGATATTACTTGTTTTTGATTACATTTTGCTTGTTACTTTGTCGACTCAATGCAATTACCACGAAATAAATTTGCATACAAATTTCAACGAACATTGTAAAATGGACCAAAAAGTAATAATTAGGTTTTTCTGGAAATCTTGGTTATCGACTGCATCCAGAAACAATCCCACCGCTTTTTGCAGACCTTTCGTCCACTACGCATGTTTAAGACTTTGTTCCGCGATTGTTCACTTTATCCGAAACAACTGTCTTTATTTTGTCTGCTATGGCTGATCAGCGCATGCACTGACCGCAGTGACTACATTACCAATTTCTGTAGCATGATAAAACTGTAGGAAGAGCTCAAAAACGGCAGTTGATAACATAGAAGCATTCAGGCATTTGATAAGGTCTCTGCAGGGAAAAAGGAAAACTAAAAGTTTGCTGGACTTATACACATAACAAAAAACAAAAGTTTTCTTGCGTACTTTATGCGCATTCTCGATTCTTGTATAGTTTAACAAGGTTCGATCTTGCAAACCGAGGTGTGCACTAGCCAGTTCAGCCGCACAACTTCTATACTCGACTGCTCGTATTCGACGAGACATTAGCGCAGCCTAATTTTGCAGTTGTACATTGCTTTGACGTAGCGATGAGTGTGTTTTACTCCCCGGTTTCAACGCGCGGCCTGATATTTTTGCAGTTAAGAACTGCTGCGTCGTAGTGTTCAGTGTATTTTCCTCCGACATCCGAACTTGAAGCGCTGACAGTTTAAATTCAGTGCAAGGACATATAACATAGTGAGAGCGCGTNTAGAAGAATATGTATATTGTGTCAACCAACTTTGCCACAACNTTGATTTGGAAACATGAATATGACGTCAAATTATGACGTCACAAACAGCACATACCAAATACGAATGACCCCATATGCCACTGAATGAAAATCCTCCATTAAAATTTTCTGCGCACGCCAATGTGCATGTTGCACCAAAATGCCGAAGAGGCAACCAGCGCTTCACTTCACATTGCTATACATTGTAAACACTTCTTTGCGTACGAATCTTACAACATAAAAACTTGTGTGGTTCTTGGTAGGTCGGAAGTACAAGATTAGGGCAATGCTCAGAACTGAGAGGGCAAATATATTAGAACCGAATGAGTTATTCAACGCAGAGTCCAAGTAATTTTATGCAACAACTTCTAAAAATTTGATAAGAGATATTTTGGAGGTACCTTGCGAAATGGCTGCATGTGTTGATACATGCCAAACTTGCATTTTCTCTCGGAATGTTCTAGGGGAAAGCAGTAGCACTAGACGTTCTCAAAACAACTCATGCTTTTCAGCAACCACTGATAGTTCTGCAGACTGCATACTATGGAATGACCAAACCAAGTCGCAGGTGTAACCATGCCACCTGATCTTTGTCCAGTCACTGCGTCGCCTTCGCGTAGTGACTGAATTCATAATTTTTTTTTTGATAGAGTCGGATCTTACTCAAGCTGCTTTCTGTGAATGAAATCAAGTTGGAACATAAATTTGACCTTCAATTATGCTTTTCTTATCACAGGAAAGTATAAATTATAAGTTCGATGAAGTTGGCTAAATTTGCCTGCGTTTACCGTCTTCCCATCACGACCGCATCATCGCGTGTTAACAGGTTTTGCACTTCAGAAGTTTTCCTAACTAAAAACATAGATGAAATAGTTTACAGCCGATGACTTGACATAGATAATGCCCAAAAACTGAATGAGTTTGCCTTATGAATGAAAAGACCAACAGAATTTTAACAGAATTGTGTTGAAGAAGTTCAAAACACAGTAGTTGAACAATACAGGTTCGCTGTGTGTTTCAAGCGCGGCAAATAAAAAAACGCCCTATGACGCTTTACTCTTGTACAGTACCACATGGCATCATTTTAACGACATGATTTTCTTCCATTCAGCATCAGACGCAGCAGAATCTGATCGCAATTTGCTTTACTAGGAAATCGATTTCGCGTCAGCGACCAATTCCTTTTCGTTATCCTGTGTGCATCATCGTACAAGCTCATAATACCGATGGTAATATCACTTTGAAACTCGTAGAGCGATAAATGTACGTATGTGGTTTGACGACTTTCATGTTGTTTTCAAAGTAATGGCTACTCATCTTGGGATTTTCTTTAGTTTCGATAGAATCGTTGACAGATATATTAGAAAACAGATTGATATTGGCCATTTATCAGAAAGCTGTATTACTTAAAAGAACTCAGCTTCCCTAAGTGCAAATCAAATAAAGTGTCAAAATTTACGTTGACGGCTGTCAGCATCAGATCTGCATTTTCTGGCTTTCTGCAGTTCTCCTTAAATGAGGCGTTCGAAACGCTATGAGCAATGAGGGAGGTGGAAGTCGTATAAAAAGCAGCAATGCACAAATCAGCGCCAAATAAGAAGCAAACTAGGTGATGTGATAAATAATGTACAGTCGTTTTGAGTCATATCATTCTTTGAAATGTGCACGGTCGCAGCTCTCACACAAAAGGTACGGATTAGTAATGAACAAAACAATGAAATAAAGCAGCGTGTCTGGGGACAATAACGTTAATCTTGGCATATGCGCTGTCAAGAATCATGTGACTTTGTCTAACTGTTAATTCTTGAAATCTTTTGAGATCAGATTACAGTCTGGAGAAACAAACTGAGGCAAGTGGAGGGGGAAAGCACATTTGACTGAGGGGCGCTTTACCACTTTCCTCTTCTAGTCGACTTGTTCCTGGGTTGCGCCAATCAGAAAAGTAAGCCCAACTCACCTTTCATGACGTAATCGATTTGAAACCTGTATGATGACGATGTATAGGAATAAGGACTAGACTGGAAAACAATTGTCACGTTGTTGCTCTGGGATTCAAAGTCACTTAAAGTGGAAGAACTGCAGTGACGTCTTCCTCCAACCTTCAGTATAAACGCAACTCTCATTATAATTTGCATTCATTTTGTCTCACTCTACACAGTTTCTATCGTCTTAAACCAATTAAAATCAGTAAATCACCTGTCTCTTTTTCTGGCTTACGAGTGAAGTGTACAAGAGTCTATGTTCGTGTAAGATTTAAAACTGATCTTAGACTTAAAACCCACAAGCTTTCACCCATACATTGAACGTGCAGCAAGAGTGATACGAACAATGGCCAATATGTTACATGTTCAACATGCGTTGCGTTTGATTTTAACAAATATTCAATTCATTGGATTCTTTTTTCACCCAAACATAAAGCCGGTTTCTCACAGTTGTTAGGTGGTTTCGCGCTAGAGGTTTCCGTATTTGACACCAGCATGTTTTCCTGCCACCTGCTCATAGCTCCACTTACTCTGATAATGTGTCTCAGCAGTATGTGATTGCTCCTGGGGTCTAATCGCTTTCTTGTTTGTGACTGGAATTCTTCGATAAATGTTTACAAAGTTTTTTCACCCTTTTAGTTTAGATATTGTTAGTAGGTAACTTACCAAAAGTCTTCCATCGTAAACTTCCAGGTAGTCGTACGAACAGTAATAGTAATAGTACTGGTAAAAACGCAGATAAACGACATCGATCTTTATTGCCTAAAAACAAACATTGTTATGAACACAAATTTAACTTCTTCAGCAAATTCAAATTTACTCAACAATTAAGAGTACAGCTAATAAGGATCTCTTTGAAAATCTGCCAAGTTTTGTGACCAAACGTTTTTGAAAATTAGCACTGAAAACGGATAAGGTTGCTGAAACAATTTCTAATGTCATATTTGTATTCAAAACAATTGCAACAAACATTTTTATCAACAGACATTTAGAATTAAATCTTTAAGTTACTAATTCTTTAATTGCATTGTAAATTAACTGTTCCGCACACAAAAACATTTCAAAGTTAATATTCTCTCGTGAAAATACGCCGATGAACAGTATTTCAGTCTGCTTTTCACAAAGCATTTTCGTTCAGATATAACAAAACTCTTAAATTAGAGATTTACACCTGGTTTTTTTTCAGCCCGATTGTAAATCCACAGTCTACAGAAAAATCACGCCTAGTTTCTGCTAAATATGGATAATGACTACAATTTCGTTTTCAATTACTGCAAATGTTTTACCGCAAAATTCGTACTAATGTCCTTAATTTTGGCAGGTTTTCACCCATCTCGCTCTAATGCGCAGAAAGGGAAATGATGTTCTTCTAAGCTGTTTGTGCGGACATAGAAAAGGTTGTCTTTGTGCGACTTAGAATGTTGTGAAGAGAACACAAGAGTGCAGATTTGTTGTTAAGCCTTCGAAGAATCTGATTGCCGAGCTCTGCTTTCACAACTTTGCGACGATTCTGACTGCACATGTCTAGTTTTCAGCAAATGATCTCCGCATGGGCAACGCAGCTACTTCTGCTTGCAAAGTTTTCCTTGTTGAACCAGTTTTTTTAAGTCTATCTTTTGCTTCAACACATTTCCAATATTTCTTGAAAGGTTAGCATACATTTTCTCTTCGTGTCGTTGAGAATTGAAGACTCTAGTCTAAATGACGCGAAATCGATTTCCTAGTAAAGTACTTTACGAGCAGGTTCAGCTGCGCGCCCTTGCGGAGGCTTGTCGTTGAAATGAAGATATGTGCATTCGGGGTCATTGCAAAGTTCTTAAAACAGAGCACGGTAGTTATTTCCTCGAAGTTTCAACAGGAAACCTTGAGTATTTTGTTGTTTGACCAAAAAATATGCTGAAAATTTGGTTACGTATTTTACGGTCCAATAGTGGCGGTCAGCAGTTCTTAGTTGAACAGGCCACAAGACCCGAAGAATGTTTGGGTGACTCAAAGTTGTAAACGGGCCTCATTTTGAAGAGCAAACCCGGCCCGAGCCCCACATTTGTTTTTGAACCCGATTTATGCCGGAAAGCCAAATTTTTCGAGTGAGTCAAGATATGTGAAACTGACGGGCATCAAACAACGTAGTGTGCGTGTACAGCTGCAGGCACACGATTTTATCACACCAAAAATAGCAATAACTTTAACCAAACGATTGGCTTAAACAAGCACAAACTTAGTTTGTTAGTCAACGATAATACTGCAGAGTGTAATGTTTCTCAAGAAAAAAGAAACTATCAAGAAACTATCCACGATGGCGCTATAGACGTAAAAGAAACTCTCTAGGATAGCTATAGGTATGAAAAAACGATTTGTAGGCCATCGTTTCTTAAAACAAGCCAAGAATCGCGTAAGGAATTGCTCTTTTCGAAGCATGGCCATCGCGTGGTAATTTTCTCGCTGCTGTCGCCTTCTCAAAAAGTGTGAGACTAATCCGAGAGGTGAACAAAAGAATGCAGCTGCGTTTGCAAAAAGAATTAGCTGAAGAAAAATCACAATAACTTCACCTAAACAGAATTCGTACTACAGTGAGCAGAACAAATGTACGTCACGAAAGAAAAAAATCGTTACTTTGAATACCATAAAAAAATTTTTATGCAGGCCCTAAATCGGCCCGGCACATTTTGACAAACTTAAGCCTGAACCCGACCCGAAACACAGCCCAGCCCGATTTACAACTCTGGTGTGACTCATAGCAGTGGTTGCTTGAAGCTAGCCGCACAACAATTGGCTCTAGTTTTAATTTTTGACCTCGGTAAAACCAGCATTATGGTCATAGCTTGTGTTTGAAACTCAGTTCAGGTGCTTTCTCGAAATCTTTCTTTAATTTTTCCATCATTCCACCAAAGAGCTTTTGTTTGCAAGTTACAGGTCTGAAAGTGCGTAAATAACGTGAATTCGATTTCCTCGAAAATCCCTTTGCGATGAGATTTAGCTGCCTCGAAATTGTAGAGGCATGCTGTTGAACTGCTGTGGTTTTGGTATAAATTTTAAATGCCTACTTGCAGTATCTGGGCAGTGACTTAAAGAAAAGAGGGAATGTTTTTTTGCGTTTCATACCAAGTGGCTGGGTGCTCTTATCTCCCATCTGCACGAGATTCCAGCAGGATATCCGAGAAGGTGGTTTGGCGAAGTGATGGAGCCTGTCAGTTCTGTTCGAATTTCTTTGCCGCATATTGAATAACCTGAAATTTATATTCAATAAACAACTAAATTTCTGTTTTCTTGTTATTGGACACGGTCATCCCATGTTTGTTACTATTTTATTTTGCATGAGTTCCACTATTTAACAGAACTTTGGCAGTTATCTAAAAGACTATGCAAGTCAGCACAAAATCAGGAAAATCTCTTCATGCACATGAAAAAACACAAAATACTCACATGTCTCGTTATTCCTACTTTGAACTGCAAATAAGAAGAATTTAGCAAATTAGCATTGCATTTGACACATCTTTCGATGAGCACGTTCAATGAAGAGAGTAACCTTTTATTTTTTATCTTACTTTCTACTTCTACCAGTGCTCTTCAACCTTTTTGTCATCGTGGAATCCCTGATATACTTTCGCGTTTGTCATGGAACACCCATTAACAAAAATTGAAAAAAAACGGATTACTCGTAAGAAAATCAGATATTTCGCTGCTAGACACTTCAACATATAAACAGTTGTTACAGATGTTGAAAAGCAATAAATTTGAAATGACTCGGTTGCAGTCCCGTCGCCACGGGGACTTTGGTGGGCTTAGCCCCTCCCAAACAAAGCTCTAAGCCCTCCCAAATTGAAACGTGAAACACTATAAATATGTGGAGTTTTGGTAAATTTTATAATGTCAAGCCTCCCGCACAAACGCAAAGACCCCCACAGAATTACAAAGCTCCCCTATTGAAAACTTTGTGGCGACGGTTCTGCTCGGTTGTTGTTGCATTTCTGGAATGTAGCTGCTATACATTCAGAATTTGGTCATCCGGCAAAGAGAACCCGTATCTCAAATATGTGTCGTCCCTTTTTCTAACTTTTTCAATTGAATTACATTTGGTGTGCTTCGGATTAGGTGCCTCTTTTACATTTGGACCACATTGCTCATTACCGTCCACACCTTCGCTGTTGTTATCATTTCGCTTCACATGAGAAAATTAGCTATTTTGCTTCATCTGGCTTGACTAAATAGTAAGAATTTTGGTTTCACACTGTTTGGACTTTATTCCCACAAAGGTTGAACAGCAGCTCTAGTCTGTCACTCAGTCAGTCTACTCTTAACTAGACTCAGGTTGTGTCTATTCCAGTGTTGCCACTTTGTTGTTATGGAAAAGTACAAGATTTCATGATAAAAAACACTAGATTACAAATACGTGACAGATTCGTCAGATCATAAGAAAATTGATGTTCTACTTAAGAACAAGCGGGTGTTTGATGATCACTACAGATTTATTTATTTGTCTCAGACCAGATGGTCCGTAGAACACACGCAGACGATTATTCTTTTATGCTTTAAATATTTCAATATTGCTTAAAGTGCAACACCTTTACACGATGGTAAATTGTTTCATAGGGGAAAAAGACCAACCACACATCCACATCATTGCTCTTGAGAAATTATTTGTGCTCTGAAATGCGGAACATCGGAAAATGGTGAAATGGTGTCTGTTTCATGAAATTTTCAACATGACTACAACCATTTCAAGAACCTACCATGTTACGCTTGTGTTTGTTTGTACAAGTCACTGAAACTTTTACCAGATGACCACAGTGACTTCGCAGCGGTTTGACTCAAAACAGATTATCATTACATGGTCTTGTGTAATTTAAGATGTAATTAGGTAGAATTTTTAGCAAATCTTACAATTACACATAATCAAAAAGCAAAAGGTCCTTCCGGTTCCTTCAATGCCCTGGCGTCCTTGCACTAATTTGTGTTTTTCTTGCTGAATATTAATTTTCGCCAAATAGATTTTGCAATACAGCACATCAAAATGNTGCTTTTTACAAATCTTCATTTTTCCTCAATGAGTCAACGCTCCTGTATGATGGAGACCAATTGCAGTNGTTGTAGGTGAATAGTTTCGGTGTTCGCGTCTCATCAGCGCTTTTGTGTAGTAAAAACAAATCTGTGTGTAAGGTATGCAAACTAAGCAGGGCCTNCGAGAGGGGGTACAAGAGGTACATCGTACCCGGGCTGCCAGGTGCTGAGGCCCGAGAGGATGAATGAACGCACGCTAAATTTTTCTGTATTCAAGCCCAAAATTACAAGTGTAAGCCACTTGCCAGTATGACAATTAATCTGATTCTAAGTCTTAGCATGGCAG
>JGI24021J15306_10006684_pt1 | contig 13943 bp, 6 predicted proteins | sample Ectturendosymbi1_FD_15306 | JGI IMG/M metagenome (IMG submission 15306) | reverse complement strand
CAATAAATGTAATCATCATTGTGGTATCATTTAAAATCCTGGATTTGTGCCCAATCGCTTTGTTTCAACAATTGTGAAACACCCTGTACGTACTGAAACAACGCTGGTAACGAAATTTCGATAAATGCCCAGAGTACAGTACGTTGCTATACGAAGCACTGCACGGGAAACCGCCGTTGGACTACTAAGGACCAACAAAACTCTTGTGAAAACTAAAAATGCTGCAGCGTCCACGCTGATTAAATTATGCGACGTTTACAACGAAACAAGCAGAAGTTTCACGCCTAGAGTAACTTGACAAATGAGTAACTTTTAGCCATACCAAACAGAAAGGTTGCACAGTTCGTAACACACAAAGGCACTGCGCAATAAAAGTCAAGACAAGCAGGCAACAATGCCTCGTACAGTAAGAGAACAAATGTCGTCACATACTAAATTATCACGCGCAAATCAAACATAAATACAGTGGTAGGCTCTGAGGGCGAAAAGGCTCCGTGCGAGCAATTGGTTTGACATGGAGGCAATTTCGTTGTTTAAGCACATCAGCTGTATCAACCAGGAATGCACTGAAACTCCCTTCGAGTCCGGCCTGAAATCAGGATTTTGTCTCCGATTCTGGTTTCTAGCTGAAAGGAGCTAATTCCTGCAGATACTGCAACTGTTTGTACTTTGTCACTAAAATTTTTACTGCTATAAGTAAAACCAAATCACTTCTTCGGCAAATGCTATGCTTGTTCTTTTGTCAAAGTTGTCTTGTTTGTGTCATTTTTCTTTCTTTTTCTACTTTTACTTGGCAATTTACAGAAAGTACTGATTCACAGACACCATGGCCTTGAACAAGGAAATCTGAAACTAAACGCAATGACAATGAATGCAATCAGAAAACAGCATAAAATGATTCTAGTTTTGCTGAAGCCTGCTACCAATTCAAAAAGTATTTGTATTTTTACTGGCAACCCTTCGAATGCACAATTAAATACAAAGCAAACCTATGTGAATATTTGTTCACGCACGCTAATTCTCTCATCAGATCAACCCTGTTTCTTGAACTAATTGTGCTTGGCATTCAGTCTGTTTCAACCATGTTTCATGTAACTTCTAAAATGCACTTTAATTCTAAACATACAAAAATATGAATCTCAATTTTTTCTTAGGTGGTAAGTTTTCAATTGGCTTACATTGCGCACTATCACCAAACTGAACATTAGTTCAACTTCAAACCTGAAAATCGTATATAAGTTGTAACAGTTGCTGCTAGGCTGGCTTTATTTTTAAAGGTCATCTTGCCGTATGAGGTGGATCCCCGCAAAACACAATAATACCAGTTTATCAATCAAAATATGCCAGCGTATTTTGCAATGTCCCGGATAGCTCGTCGTAAGGAATCAACCTTTAGTAAAAATTGTGCATATATGAATGTATGTGTTTCAGTTCTTATATTTAATTGTTGTAATATGCGAGGTGTGAATCAACATACAGTAAGCCTCAGTTAATCTGAATTCGATTTGACCGACGTTCTTATCCGGTTTAGCCGAAGATGCTGTTTCTTGCCTGACGTCATCTAAGTGCTGAGCTATCGGTAAAAATCATTTAAATCGAACATATTTACGACCCAACAGCAGACTTTCACAGAAGCAAAACAAGTTTATTGATGTATTTGCAATGTTACATCAGACTAGCAATCGCCACATCCATACAGTTATGAACAATCTTAAGTTCATAATTTTAGATTACTTGGTTGCGAAGAAACACGGGATTTTGGATTGCAGCAGAGATTTCTGCGACTGGTCCAAAAGCAGTCACTCTATTTGGAAAGCAATGCCCTCCAGACATCTTCGGAGTGCAATACATTTAGGGATAATGCTCTACACACGCACATTCAACACTGATCAACAGACTGAAACCGTGGTGCGGGGGCGTGCCTAGATGGTTACGTTCAACTTGATATGCTATGCCCGTGTGTGACGTCTCTACGATTGATCGGATGTTGCGCTCAGTTGCGGCCGTTGTTATCTTAATTCTTTGCGTTCGTGTTGGGTCTGAAATCTGCCGAATTTTTCCTAGAGACCAGTCACTGCACTTAAGAACGCAACAGCGTGGAAGTACAGAAAAATCCGGATTACGAGATGTGTCATGAGCAGATTTCATCCGGAATTGGCAAAGATCTGATTTAAAAAATCCGGATAAACCGAAGATTTTTACAAAGAAAAACGTTTAGTACCACCAGTTTTATGCGGTTTTGGCGAAGATCCGGATTAACCGAGGTTCACTGTAGTTAATATGCTCGTCTTCAACGCTTATATATTTAGCTACAATTCACAATGTTCTCATTTATGTTGCAAAACGTACTACATAACTGACATAATGTCAACATTTTCACACAAGAATGCCAGAGATCATTTAAACTGACACAAACGCTTTCATGTAATCGTTTACTGGTTGGGTTTAATCTAAAAATGGTGATTCTTTGTGATAGAAAAAATCTTATTTAAATAAACCAAAATAACTCGCACAAAATGACTTTCACTCCAAATCATATATATGAAAGTACAAACACTATATGCTACTTTTTGATCAAGCTTTGAGTGTTTCAGTAAAGTTGGAGCAAAGTTGGAGCAACAAACCGACGTATTAAAATAAAATTGATTCCAGTCGTAAATGAAAACCTTGGTTTCGGTGCAAACTTAGTATCAGCTGATATCAAGGGGGTCACAGCAGCCCTCTCACATCATTTGGCAAATGCGCCTTCTCCGGCAGAAACGACATCTGATAGGTAGAAGTATCATACAGTTATCATGTATAAAATTATTTGATGTTGGATGTAAAATTGAGAACCAAATCGGATGACAAATGCTCATTCGCCATAAAGTGCTTTGCGTTGATAACAAAATGCAATTCGTTTCGTAATGGAAAAATACCTTCAAGAATTTCTTGGAATTTCTTTTTCTTACTGAAAGACTCCAAAACTCTTCAAACAACCCCTCAGTTGCTTGTTGGGCAAAACCGTGTGCTTCATAAACTTCCGGTTTGTTACGCTTTATGCGTGAAAGGTGTTGCGTACAAGTCTCATACATGGTCACGCTTAAAAACGAACCCGCTTTTGTTCGAAATCGCCTTTATCAAAGGAGCTTATTTAGCAAGTGGAATGAGCGTTACGTATGTTTCCAGTGATAACAAGTAGTAACGTAACGAAGAAATTAGCATGAACAGTTGAACACTGTAAATCAGCATGAATACGGTGTATGTATCTGCAATACAGTGTGTATCTACTGTATATCTGCAGACTATAACAGCAGGCTGCTTTTTGATGAAAACGATGAGAAATTAAACAAAATAAAACCACCGACGTTGTTTCTAGACCAACCTGCGAAAATTCTGCAGGACTCAAAACTCCGTCCTTGTCCGTATCAAGGTTGGACATTAGAGTGCGGATTTTGTAAGTCGGTGTTGGTTTCCTGACCATTTCCAGTAAATTCCCAACTTCATCTTTGTCAATATGGCCATTTTGGTCAACATCTGCAAAACAAACCATCTATCTTATTCAACACAGTAAAGTAGTACAGCGTAAGGACACTAGATGCACTGACGAGTAACATTTAATTTTGCACAACGAAGAAAAAGGATTAGCAACTTCAAATTGGATGAGCTCTGGAGCGAACATGCAAGCAGTAAGTAAGCGTTAGGAATGCACCTTGAAAAGGTGACAGGAATAATGTGAACACGCACGCATAACAGCTAGGGAATTTCGACATCGTCCCGTGACCCAAATGTTCATTTCAACATTTATAATACGCACCTAATGTTGCTTACTGATAAGGCTACTGCCAATGTTTGCGAATATTCTAGTACGAAATCTAAAACAGCAAGGATCGTGTAATCCCACTTATGCGACATCGTGCCTTCGCCAAGACTCAAGGAAAGGCAAAATAAGTTGCAGACGACATTTTTAGCAACGATTGAACACAAAATGTACGTCTGCCTACTCAACGTTTTACGCAATGTTATTGCCCCACTTGTTCAGCTGCTTTTTAAATCACTTGAAAGCAATATTGTTGCAGATGGTTTCCACGAAAGTTAACAGAAAGATTAGCAGGATTTTTTCATGCCAGGCAACGTGGGACGATTTGTTCACAATAAACCAAATTTTTCTGATCTCTTACGGCAAAAGGTGAGCAGATCCGGTCGTTTGTCATCAACCTTAGAAAATAAGTAACTTCTAACAATTGAACTGATGAAGTTAATTTCGGTAAATTTTGAAACAACAGCAAGAACCTTCAAAGCAACACAGTAGAACAGTGCGTCAAGGTTATCGCTTCACTAAATCACAAAACATCCTTTCCCACGTGTTTCTAACCAAGTTAAATACAAATTGAAATAAAATATAATATATATATATGTCACAAAATGTAAAACTACATTGGCTTTCAACTGATTGATATCTTACAAACTATCTTTTGTGGGAAACGCATTAATTTCCGATACATTGGAAGCTGGCAATGCACCATTCTAACCCTTTCAATAGTCCATTTCCACCCCAGGAAACGTACTGAAAAATTTAACAGCTTTTTCAAGTATGCACAATAACACCTAATTACGGTGGTACGCATTATTACCAACTGCTATGAATGATTGTGCAATCAGCTCTGCTTCTTCATAACAAACTCCTGAAGATTTCAATTGTGATATAATAGATTGTTCATACGACATTTTTCTTCACACGTTGCAGAGTATTCTAAGCAACAACTATGCAAGTGCCTACTTCTGCAAATATCGAAGAAAAACAAAAAATTGCGTTCATCAGCAGTACTGAAATCTGAAATTACAAGAGCAGTAAACACTTAACAGTCAACTTCTTCCAGAAAACACACCCTGAAAATCTTCACAATGCGAACAAACTTCTTCATAGCTACTGTAAGTGCATTCAAAATTGCAATGGAGTTTCATATAATCATTGTATTTGCAAAACACTCTGTATAAGCGTGAAGTCACATTTCATTATCACCGCAACACATTTATTGTTCACCATCAACAAATAATGATGCAAACACCATTTCAAACCTAATTCTTATCGCATGTTTCATGTTCTGAAAATAGAGAAGCAGGGTATTCGAGGAATCCGCCGGCCATGGATCCCGTGGTAGGCAGATTCCTCGAAAATTTTACTTCTCTATTATTTTGCTTTGAAAATAGTTCGTTTTCATTTATTTCTTTCCATTCTCCAAAAAAACTCAATCTATTTATCCCATTATCCAGCAAACCTACCTGTACACCATTTTTTCAAATTAATTGAAATTTAAAAGAACTGCAGTTTTGGAAGGTTCAACTTAAATAGTAACCTTTAGCATTAATTGACAATTTAAAACGTAATAGTTCACTTTTAATCGTGTTGTTCTAACTTCTTGAAAACACCGATATGCCTTATTGCTTTTTCTAACCTCAAGCACACCCAAATAATGATCATATCCAACAGTCTGTGCATTTAGTTCTGTCGTCATTATGGAGCGATAAACCAGCTTCTAAGACTTGTTTCCTGATACCTCATTAATTCTTTATGCTACCCTTGAGTTTGAAAAACTTCTTAATGCTAATGCAAGAATTCCTAAATGGAAATGCTCCAAACTTATTTAGGTCCTTATTTAGTTAAAAACTATTGTTTCAATAAGCTTAACAGTTAAAAAAATGTCAACAGCAAATTTTTTAATCTATATATATTTTTTTTGTAAAATTCAACCAGTGAAAAGAAATGGCAACAAGTTTTACTGAAACATCAACATAAGCCTTTTACAATGCTTTACATTGTTATTTACACCAATTGAGCTTTTTAAAACAGGAGTTACATACGAGCACATACTGTACCATGTTTCTTGATTAGTGGAAACCTTAATAAAGAACATAAACATGGGCTAATACAATAATAATGATGAACATTTTTGAATAATAATATTGATATTATAGAAAGAACTAAAAACCTCACACAAACAACTTAAAATTGCCACTACTGATCAGGACGTTTTAATTTCAAATCCTCATTTGTTTTTTCACACTCAAGTGAGAACTAGACTACATACACTATTCAGCAACCAACTGCATAAAGAACTGTGCTTGCTCAGTGATCTACCATGGCATTAAGCTTTTGGTATAAGAGTCAGTAATGATCTGCAGGCTATGATGCCATCACTGTTCTATCACAAAAGCAATTGCAAGCAATTTTTTTAATTTTGGCACAAACTCCATTTTCACAACTTTCGCATTTGAGCTACCAACATGTTTTCTATCTTTAAACTAACTAGCTCACATTTCCACTGTGCAGACATAGAGAATGTCAAATACAGTTAAGATTACAAGATATATACTTCTGCTAAGTCTTGGTCTTACATATGTGTCAATAAATAAGAAAAAATCAGTCCTGCTGCAAACTACACTAGAACAGTTGCAAGCTGTGACAAGAACCATATGCCACAGGATCCATTATGACTTGTTTCATTTCAAGACACAGTAGATGCGTGGAAACGCTGATACTTGCAATTCATATGGCACAGCAGTGTAACACATTGTAGAACATAACATCCAAGATTGATCTGTTTGAGAAACAAAAATTCATTACTGACACAAATTTTATTCGCTACGTCTCAAAAAGACTTAATAAATAACCTGGCCTCCTCAGTGCACGCCTGCTTCAACGCATCCGTTTGACCAAGCGCCACACAGCGTTGTGCACGCAATGTACCGAAGAGTAAACAGTTCACAGCTGCGGCAACTTAGTAAACACCATATACTGTGGCACACTTTCATTTTCCACTGGTGTTTTCCTTTGTAGTCCGTCGGCAGTGCTATGAACAGATCATTCATTTTGGAGAAGCTGCTTTGCCAATATTTGGTCATCATTTAGCTTTCGCTAGCTCTCACAATACGTAAATGTACTATGCTGGCGTCGCCGACATGCCAAAATATGCAAAAGGCATCCACTTAAGCGAACTTATACTCCAATCCTCTACCACACTACTATGACAAAAGACACTAAAAGAGGATAGCGGCGAGCGCGTACACTGACGACAGCTGCACGAAACGCAAAGCTCTGTTTCAGCTCAGCAGCAAGTTACAACAACGGCAATTTACGGTGTGACGCCGATAATGCGCAGTACTTCCGCTTCAGTCTTGATAGCGCACACGCACAGCAGCGCTCGACGAGTTGCCACTGGTTGCCATCGCGAAAGCAGCCAGTTTCGCAAGATGACGCCGGCAACCGCATCGCGTGAATCAAGATACAAACACGTGATTGGTTCCAAGCACTCGATTGCGTGGTACTCACGGAGTCATCCTGTATGTCATAAATGGAGTATATCTGTCTCAAAACAGCAATAGCATAGGCTATTCATTCCAGTCAACTTGTGAAATAAACCAAGATGTACTAAAACCTACGTATTATTTCGGGATCGGAAACTACAAAACTTTGCAATAGACACTCGGTAAGCTTTGTTCGTTTCTGCTTGTGCTACGTTTCCCATTCATTTCTCACAATCTTAACCATACTACAAGCCTTTATGCATGATACCTCAAAATACTTTTAGCCTCATGACAAACTTGACTTAGTCCCAATAACGTTTTTGCTGAAGTGGATGTTTGTTTAACGAATCGGTGTATTCTAACCGGGGTTGGCGTCTAAAATTTGTCTGAAGGTATGTATGGACTCGACCTCTTTTGAAGTGGAGCAACTTCATGGAAGTACATGCTTTACTTAGTTTGCATTAATTTTCTTCTCAGTTGCAAGGTCAGCAAGTCAAACGCTTCACAAATACGCCTTAGGGAAGGCATGGGCCGCATGGTGCGTACACGTTTGACAAGACCCTTAATTTAGGGTCTTCTGAATTTGTCCGGCCAAAATTTCAGTTCGTGCGATCTTCTCTTTCATCATGCGCATGTTTGCCAATTAACATATTTCCAATCCCCGAGTTCAAGGAACTGTATGAACGACTACTCGCTGGTCTAGACGTATTTGTGAGGAATGTACGGGTATACTGCAATATGTCTAAAAGCTCTACTGGCGTATGAGATAAAACGTAAAAACGAATATTGCCATACGGGTATACTGTATCAAAAGTTTTGTCCAAGTCGTGTCTGCCGTTTCCTATGCCAGATCTTTTAAATTGCAAGCCTCTACTCACTCCTTTGTTTGATAATAAAAATCCATATGTGCAGCAAAGTTGAGCAGGATTATGGCTGCGGAACTCGATGATGTGCTTTGCTTTTTCTCCGCAAACTTGCATCGTTTTGCCCGAACAGGTTNCAAGCAAAACACGATACCAAGTTACCGACGTTTAANGCTCGTGATGGTTAACCTGCTTGAATAAAAAAATCGGGCTCATACAAATGTTAAGCGGAGCTTCAATAACAACCAAANAGTAAATCTTTAAAAATATAANATTTCCACGGGCATTGGTTCATATGTTTTGTTGCACTTTAATGCTGAGCCTTTTCGGACGGAAAGCGACTGCACTAACATAGTCGAAACGCTAACTGTCTGGAGATCGAACATTTTGAATGGGCTTTCTGACTTTGATGGGTAGGAATATGGGACCAAGTCAAAATGCCGTTACGCAAACGTCGAAGTTTTACTCATTTAAAAAAAAGCATTAAAAAGGATCTTTATATATTTTATCTGTGTGTGTGTAAGCCAAACTGAACAACGATGTATAAACTTGGTAGAAACAAACATGGGNAGCGCAAATGCTCGTAGTCAAATNATATAGAAATGCAACAACACCAGCAGCTCTTTTTCTAATCGAGAGTACAATAGTTTGCATTTTTACATATCAAGCTGGAACCAGCAAGCGGCTAGCTTTAATCATATAATTCCGTACTGCATGACCGAACTTTGTACCAGTAAATAATTAACGGACCTATGCAACATCACCGATGTTTTGTACGACTTTGTACAAGCATCCTATCTTCATGTAACATGCTGCACAAATCTGTGACTTTTTTCCCCACCGTGCAACTTAAACCACGCCCCACGTGCTCTGTTCAACTTGACATTTCGATTGCAACACCCTGCTAACGGCTTATTTTACGGAAAACCTTACGACAGCATTAACTATTGTAAACGCGTAGGAAAGGTGTCACGATAAAAAGGAAATGACACTGATCAAAATAATGTTGCTTTACCGCGTTTTCACACGCTCAAGATGTTTCTCAGGTTTCCTCATAAAATACTGCAAGAATAGAGGGATAACTCATTGCTTCCATCACGCCTGACTGCGACTTTGTTGGAACTTTCCTGCAAGTAGACAGTAGTAATGGCATTTGTGCATGCTGTAGGCGAGTTTTTTCCGCAAAGTTCTGTTGGCCTTCCGTCAGATATATTACTCTGCTGCGTCCGTAATGTACTAACAAACGTTCTTCGTTCGATCTAGGCTTTGCATGTGTTACAAATGGTTCTCATGGAACTTGTAGGTTTGCCCACCCCTGTGATAAAAGTGAGCTAACGACCATGACGCAGATCGCACCATGGGATCCCCAGAGAAAATGCTTCAGGCCCCTTATATCCAACCAGGTGGCGAAGAAACGTGAGAAGATATGTTTAAGAGCGAACAGTAACTCTCTTCCGCTAACAGCCCTGGGTAGACAACATGGCATACAGATAGCTTAACTGCAGTTACGCTATTGGCTATGAAAAATTTATATTCCTTTTTCATGCGCTTTTGTAGTTGAACCTTAGCCCAGGGGGCAAAGATAAGGTTTAATCATAAAACCTTCGGCCCTTCACATACGATGCCGCCTNGCGTCTACGCTATACCTTTAGGACTAAACAGCCAGTTTTNANAGAAATTAGGCAACAGATTNAAACAAGGATTCTTCTGCTTCACAGAAAAAAAGAGGTAATGGCGCAGCAAATACATACAATTNGAGCGAAAATTTATGATNAGAAAACAGCAGATCACGCAACAGTGCTCGACATACGTACAGAATGTCTTCGCATCATTGCCAAAGAGCTAACTCTACCCTGCACAGTTTTTACATTGCTATGCCTGGTGATTGCATTCGGCTAGTACAACAATGATGACATGATTGACAGTGGAGTTTGCCATCTATTTCTCAGTAACCTATGGTTTCCCAACCATTCTCATGTCACAGCTGCACAACAGTGGAAAACGCTCAAAACCCAATTTGAAAGATTGCTGCCGCAAAGGATTAGTAAAGCAACGCCCAGAATTGTCACAGCATCCATCCGTGGATCAGTTGGCAGGGATACATAGCCTGCATGTTCTTTGAAGTGAGATATACACGTAATTGCGTGTAATACCATAGAGAAATGAAGAAATAAATACAATTAAATGATGAAGAGGTATTAAAACACCGTCATTAAAGAAGTGCAACNATACTCTTTACAGTGTGTGCATANTTAACAAGCGTTTGAATGAAAACTTTCTGCACCAGAAATTGAGTCCCATATGAAAACTTTNACAATGGTGGACAGCACTCAGAATTTTGCTACGTTTAAATTCTAGAAACGCTTGTTGGCGAGATGTTTGAAAATTGCTTTTCACCTCTNAATTGCTTCACTTTCACACTGCACCTATTCCCATAGCGGAAACATGAAAGTTTCTGTTTTATTCAATAGATGTAAATAAACGTGCAAATAGATAACCACACCTGAGCAAATACTCGAAACGCAAACAGAAGTTATCAAGTGTGCCGCCACGTGTTAACTTCATTGGCGAANCGAAGCNATATTATTCTTAGATGTTCGGCACCTCAGCCGCTGGAGACAGCGTGGTAATGTGAATATCTTCGTTTCTACTNTAGTAGCTCGAAAAAAACAGAAGTACATTCCTAACGAAATGTACTTGATCGTTGTTCTTGTCCAAGCGGGCAGTTATAAAACCAACCAGATAAGAAGAAACCCATTAACCGACGCAAGCACGATTTTCAGACACTGTCACCGCTGCACACAAAAGGAACGCTAGCTACATTTGAGGAGCCCTTACAACAACACCTGGACAAATCATGGCGTTCCAATTTTCAACATTTTTCCAATTACTTTACCTGCATCCGCTCTCATCAGAAAATAACATAATTTCCTACATTTCTAAGCGACACAATGGCGGTTTACTCGGGCATACTGCACTGCTATTCTGATTACGTTCCAGCGGTTTAAGCGCTCAGCACGAATCAGACCAATATTCGATTTGGTAAATCCAATTTGCACTGCCGCTTACACAGTAGTAATTTCAACATGAGAGCCACATTTAGTTCCATTTCTGTGATCTTTACGATCTCCTCTTTTAATAAGTGTATAGCAGACCCAATGCCAGTCTAGGTCTTCAAATGAGTTTTTCAGCAAAGCGGGATCGAGATTTAGATAAAGAGTTGTCAAAACTAATTATTTTGCACACCACTTTGTCATAAATGCGCAGCTTGAATTTCCATTTAGGGCTTGACCTCTCCAGAACCTCGAAGCGATGGAAACGAGTTTCGAGGTGACAATTTTCACAACAATCTTTGACTTTTCGTCGATCGGCGTATAGCATTATTCGGTAGCGGTGCACCGACAACGTTTTGACGAAGGGAAAGATTTGAACAGCTCAACTAACAAGATGGGCATTACTTTGCTTATGTGGATTTTCCGATTTTTATTCAATTTCTTGAAGCAATGTTCAAACGTTGTTTGTAATGATTGCATATGGGTAAGCTTGCCATAGGCTGGTTTTATGCGGGACAACCCCGGCTTTTCACGGGCGTCTCCGCCAGTCAGCCTCTGTCAAGCAGTCAACCTTGTTCTTTTTGTTGTTCGCTACTTTGTACCTGATGTTCGCGTGAGAGCGAAACTGTTAGAATCGTTTCCTGTTGAAACTGTTGAAATACTTGGCACATAGCTGGTTTCGGTTCTTAACCAAAATGAGCTAAAAAGAAGATGTCGTTGGATTTTGTGCGGACAACGGCAACACTAACCTTGGATGTGGAAAAAGAACAGGGGCAAATTAAGGGTTTCTTCACGTTAAGCAGTTTCAGATTCATTTATACTTGACTTTTGTACTTTCGGAAGTGTCACGAGTGATCTGCGGCACCCGCTTGTTCGCACCGGAGCCACGTGGCTATTTTTGTAGTGAATGAGACTTAACGCTAGTGCTGCAGATGTGGCAAACGTTCTATTGGTTAAAGTTAAACTTACGTGAAAGGTAAGAAAACAATCTAATACCGTCTCAAGCAATGACTTTTCTAAAACAGCTAGAGAAAGCAAGTGAAGTTGATGTAAGAATGTTTTACAAAAATCAAGTGACTTTTACGAGGAGAACATATCATACCTCATATCATACCTTTGGATTGACCTAAAAGTAAAAATATCCTGGGAGCAATTACTGCAATCCGCGGAAAAGATTAACACCACGTTTGGGAAGCAGGTGATCAACAGGAGTTCTTTTCAACGAGCAAGTACTAATGCAGCTATGTGCAACCCGCGGGCCGCATGCGGACCAGTCGAAGGTTTCGTGTGGCCCAGTTTAGGTTTTCGCTGTTGCCTACATGACTGACAACCTGTCCTTATTTCAATAATTTAAATACTTACAACCTGTCCTTCTATTGAAATTAGACATTTTTCATGCAGGTGGTCTTCAGTGCCACTATGACACATCCGTACTGCATGCTGGGAGATTTCCATATTTCCACTGACATCTCGGTGAAAAAACATTTTACTAGTTTTCTGATTTTACCCTTGTTCCACTGGCATTGCAGTTGCCTATTAAATCACACTTACGGAATTGTTAAAGGTGCCAAACAGTCGTTACCATAGCAGTTAGGATACGACCGCTTTCAGTATATCAACTTGAACAAAATTTATTTTGCTACTTGAACAAAATTTATTTTGCTAAGGTCAAAGTAAGTCATTCTATCTGCAACCCTCATTATTATGTCATTCAATGTGCGGTCCTCAGGAAGATAGTGACATAATTTTTGGATCAGTAAGCAATTTCCGTTGTACATTGCTCAGGGGTCTCAAACACGCGGCGCGCGAGGGCATTTTCTGCGGCCCGCGATGCTTTTGGGGAGTTTTGAAATAATTAACATCTACGTTATTTAATTCATTCATTGGTGTTTAAAAGTGCACGGCGATAGTTAGTAAACAAGTTCCTTTTAAGCGAATGTAGGAACGACTAGAAATGATTTGCTTGTTACTCACGATACCTTTCGCAGGAAATAAAGTGTAAAAGCCGTTTCTACTGTAGCAAGGTTCAGGTACCGCGATTGTTGCGTCAGCGTCATAATGCGGCCCTCGGGTTTATACGTCCTCATTTGACCCTCGGAGCATTTTGAGTTGAGACCCCTGACATAGCTGTACTAATGAAAGAGGTAAATGTCCGAGAATTGCAAGAAAGATATGAGCAAAAGGAACTGATCGAACAAAAGTAGTTTGGGATGTTAAAAATTTTTCATAAAACACGCGCATTCCTAATTCTCAGAAGGTGGTGCAATTTGCATTTTCCTTTCCGGGACCATCAGCGCTAACCATGACCCGCTAATCCACTAGTAAAATACAAGCAACAGCAGTTATTTGTGCAGCTTTTAACCACAATAGCTCTTTCTCAGGATTGAGTGCAGCGTGAGATTCTTAAATAGATTGTATTTGTTGCACACAGATTGGAGACTTTTCAACATTAGCATTCGACTATGGATGTCCCAATTATGAATGCTGCTGCTAGACTTGCAATTTTGAAAAGCATTAGAGAGACTGTAGAGCAGGGGTGTGTGGGGAACCTGCGACCTGCGTGAACATTCGATATGACCTGCATCAGAATTTTCGTTAGTCGATTTAGAGTACAAAATCGCGTCAAAACGATTTGAAGCTCCTTCCATATTAAGCAGGTACTTAGACAGTAAGCCAGAAGCCTCTATCCCTTATGATAGTGTGTTATAAGAAGCCTCTATAGCTCGTAGTAAGATAAAGGTAG
>JGI24021J15306_10006682_pt1 | contig 13945 bp, 8 predicted proteins | sample Ectturendosymbi1_FD_15306 | JGI IMG/M metagenome (IMG submission 15306) | reverse complement strand
TTACTTTCTTCAAATGTTTCCAAACCTTTGTGTTCAGATTTACAATTTTGGTTTAGGTTTGTGGGTTAGGTTTAGTACATTTATACCAAACCTAGTGCACTGTACTACACACTCATCGTGTGTTACTGTCACGTTACAGGTGACGGATGAATAACTTTTCAAATACGAAAATCCACTGATGGACCTGAAGCCACTACATTTTAGAAACTAAAATTTTTAATAGTTGCACATTGATTAGTCAAATAAATTAATAGGATTTTTCAGGATTCGGATTTCATATTTGTGTTGCAAACAATATTCGGATCAAGAACAGGATTCCTACCTCTTGGATCAGGAGTGGTGTCGGACTCGAAAAAACTTGAGTCCGAACATCTCTGGCAACCACCAGAGATACTTTTCCCAGCCGCACTTTTCTGGTGGATGCGAGCTTCGGTAAAAATGTTTTGGTGGAAAATGCAACTTTGCAGCAGCCCTTTTCCAAAAAAAACCATCAAGGTGTGAAATTTAAGGTCTTTTTGATGAAAACCACCATAAAAAATTGCCAGAAAAGGCTACAATAGCAAATAATTTTCGGCCAAACTGTGGTGTTTCATACGCAAATTAGACAAAAATTTTTATACCTATGTGTTCGTGTATTCATGCAGATTAACGCTGCAAAAGAATTGCGAGTTGCACTCATCTCAGTTTTACACACGACACCGAAACGTTGACCTGGTTTTATAAGCACTGATATGCGAAAACTTGTCTTAAATCGCTAAGATAGCACCTTGATTCAAACGAAAATTAGACAATTTTCCGGCCATCGTTCAACAAAAATTTTTATACCTATGTGTTCGTATATTTATGCAGATAAAAGCTGCAAAAGAATTGCGGATTGCGCTCTGCATTGTTTTGAATTCTGGAACAGATTGTACATGTGCCAAGTAAACTGGTGTACTGCGTTGAACCATTTGGAAGTCAGCTGAGCCAAATTGAGGATGCGGCTACAAAATGGAAGTAAGTTACTCTTACACGCCTATGCGCTGAGAGAACAAGAAGCAGACTTCCTTAAAAAATGTTTTTCAGTAATTACATTAACTGGAAATATGAAGCAACCACCACTCTCCTTTCAAACACGCAGACATGGAACTCCGAGATTTTAGAACATCCTAGGCAAAGAGATGGGTACAACTGTGGTATATTTCGTTTGCAGGTACTTTGACCTACATGTAATGTTTATTGTAAATACTTATAATCCGTCATTTCGCATTGACCAAATGTACCTTGCGTTATAAATGAAGCATTCCTTTTTTAGAAACGTCCTTCATACACATTACATCTATAAGCTTGCCAATAATTCTATGCCTTTTTTGACAGGTCGCAAAAATTTTTATAGAAAATTTGCCTAACAACCAAAAATGCTACATTTTCGCTTCAACTGAAAAGTCATTGGCAAAAACAAGGTTACATTTTGCAACAGAAGTCGTACAGAAATCAGGTTGGTACTGATGAATAGTTAATGTGAACTTTCATTAAAAATTTGCAAAAAATGTGGAGTGTCCCCAGCGAAGTTTTTGGAAGTAACTGCAGCTTCTCAGTCAGAAACAGCGGTAGCCAATGAGCAAGCTTCTGTTGCATGAGCTTATTACGTTTACAACAAACACTGGACATATGCAACACTTTTCACTCTTACAAGTTGGATAGCGCATTTCATTAAAAAAGCCGGATTAAATAATTGTTGCAATTGAAGGACATTAAGCACCTTCAAATTCTCTACTGAGATACAGGGACGTCGGAACAGCGGTAGGGCAGGGGCAGAGGCGGACTAGCCAGTAATGTTAAGGGGGGCGATTTCAGTAATATTTGGTCTCACTAGGGGTTCACTACTGTAAGTCTCACTAGGGTTTCACTACTGTAAGAGAGATGAAGTATATTTCACAACACTGTTGTGACAAAACAATGGACAGCAAAATGGCTTTAAATCTCGAATGTTGTTTTCGGAATTGTACAAAATCATGGTGAATAAAGTTATTTTCGTAGTTTTTAGGGCGATCGCCCCCCCCTTTTGGATCCGCCCCTGGGCAGGTAGAGCAATAAAAGAGTTGAGGGCAATGGAAGCTTGTAAAAAACAAACAAATCGTTATCAATTATGCTTGTTTTTGCGCAGCAACAACGTTGACCTCAAAAATAATAGCATAACTTATAGAAAACCATTATGAATTTTGTGGGTGCACGAATAGCTGCAATAAATTTGTTTCAAGTCGATCTTTGTAAACCATAAAATTACCAATGATTCTGTTGTTTGAAAAGCATCCCCCTTTTAAAAGAGTAGGGGAGAATTATCACCTCCATTTCACCGCTCTCCAGCGTCTCTGAAATTACCTATGATGCTGCTATATAAGGGCACCTATGCCCCCCATTTCAAAAGGCAAGGGGGGTAGTGCCCCCGTCATGCACCCCCGTTCCGGCGGCCCTGCTGAGATAAATCGGTATCAAATCCCAAAACACCAGAAAGGCGCTTTGTGGGCAACTACGAACTTCAAAGCCACCATCATCATCATCACCATGTCCCCTTAGCGCGAATTCTACAAGCATTTTGAAATTTACATAATTAGAGTGAGCTTTTACAATGCAGTAACAACCCGCCGCAATACTTTGCTCTGAAAATCCGCTCAATACACCACCAATTTCCGGCTCGGTTTAAGGAGGAATCATTTGCTGTGCCACTGTCTTAATGTAGCCTACTGCGTTTATAATATCACTCGCATCGCTAGACACGGATAGTTGACGCCTCACGATTTTACGCGCATCTTTGGCTTCTCTTTAGCTGTGCTCGAAACCTTGAGCTTAGATGCTTCATATTACTGTGCTTAGATGGTTGGTTCGTACATACTGCTCTAAGATGTTTCGTAAAGCTTGGAAAATGGATGATCCTTTTTTTTATATGTCTGTCAACGCACCTGTCCATAGCAGCCATCAAATGTTTTCTCACAGAATCACGACCGCATTTTTTGGCTTTTTGAAATTATCGACGTAAGATGTTCTGTCAATATTATTATCTTTGGAAGATTTTCGCAGACTAATTTGATGATTCGTCACATCGCTCGACGCCTTATTCAGGTCTTAATAAACTATCGTTTTCGCATTGACTAATTTTGAAAGTAAGCGTGTTTAAGGTAGAGACATTAGACCATATGCTAAGGGACCTTTGAACCGCCGGGTCATTGGTTCCTTTCTCGCATGGTTCAAAGGTCCCTTCCGCCGCCATTTTTGCATTACATGTCACAACAAAAAAGTGTAGAGTATCGGTTCTCAACGTCTTGCAGTTTTTAAACGCTTTCCTTGCCCATATCACATTTGTAAAAAATCTTTCAAAAAAGCTGCATGTCATTTGCAAAAACAAAAAAACGTAGGCACCAAAATTTTACTTTCTTCCTTCAAAATTAAAATTAGCCCACAAAAATTGATTTAACAACTGTAGCTCCTCTAAAACACATAGAGGCATCAAGAAAGCAATCTCAGCTTCACTGCCAAAACCACAAGAACACACGTTCACTAGGTGGGGAGAAACAGCCTATGGTCATTGAGCCCACCCTGGTCAAAGATCCCACATCTCCCCTACATACACTGGAAGCACCCAGTGATCTTCCTGGTTTAAGCGTATGAGTGCTCATTAGGCAAGGTCAACGTTTCGGTGTCGTGTGTGAAACTGAGATGAGTGCAACCCGCAATTCTTTTGCAGCTTTAATCTGCATGAATATACGAACATATAGGTATAAAAATTTTTGTTGAACGATGGCCGAAAAGTTGTCTCATTTGCGTTTGAAGCACCACGGTTTGGCCGAAAATTATTTGCTATTGTAGCCTTTTTTGGAATTTTTTTTATGGTGGTTTTCATCAAAAAGACCTTAAATTTCACACCTTGATGGTTTTCTTTGGAAACAGACTGCTGCAAAGTTGCATTTTCCACCAAAACATTTTTACCGAAGCTCGCATCCACCAGAAAAGTGCAGCTCACTTTAGCATTTTGCCGCATGCCAGTGTTGAGTGCAGGTAATGCAGGGAGACAGTGAGTTCTGATAACGGATAGCCACGTAATTTTATTGCATACTGTGTAAAAAGAAGCATGATAAGTTTGAAAAATCTTTTTTGCTAGTGTGAGACTGAACGCTTGTCCCGTGTAAGTATATGAGCTTTCACCGTGAAAGGTCACTAAAGGCAAGCATGGATTTACTGAAAGGGTGTTTGCTTTGGATGAGATCGTAGACGTTTGCAGCTTTTGTTTCTGAGTGATGCTGCCAAGTCTTGCTAGGAAAAATAAAGACATATTTGTGGTGTAATGGTACAAGTACCACCACATGGCGAAATGATGCGATAGTCACCATAAATAAATATCGAAGCTAGCTGAAAGTATATAATACCGGGCAGACCTAAGCAGCATAAAGTGATCATGGCATGTGATCTCTATTGCTGCTCTATCGTAGAAGGCTTTCCCCGTGTAGCGGTTGCCGCTACGCAAGTGGTTTTGTCAAACGACCATTCACTGCTGTACGCTATATTGCTGAAAGGAGCTTTAGCAAGTTGAGCCTAATCAAAACGTTTCACAGATCAGATATGACTGATGAAATGCTAATAAATCTGGCAATATCTACTGAAAGTGAAACTGCTAAAACATTAGGTATGACTGAATTGACAGAAACATTTGCATTTTTGAAAACTTCAAAAAAGTCATTTTCCCAGCTTGAAACATAGCAAATGCTTAAATCTGTCTGCTTTATACGTTGTGTTGATGCTGTAGAAAATGCTTTTGTAAGCATTTGTTAACATAAATGTGTCAAATGCAATCTATTCTATGTTGGGGGCCCCAAAGTCCTGTATCGGGGGTCTCTAACCACCTAGCGCCGGTCCTGAGTGCGACATATCATCTGTGGAACTTTTTCAACAAACTCAATGCACTGTTCGAGTTCTTTTCGCGAAGTACTCAACGGTGGAATGCCCTAAAAAAATTAACGGCTGTGCTCTGTTAAGGGAAGTACCGATACTCGTTGGAGCTCTCGAGCAGAGGCTGTACGCGCGGTGGTGCTTGAGCTGGACGCCATCTGTGCAATGCTGGAGGAACTTTCAACCTCAGCTGACATCACAGCGAACACATGTTCTGAAGCTGAGACGTTGTTGAATGACATGTTGCCATTTGAATTTCTGGAACGCCGTTCTCCGCAAGATCAACGTTGTTCAAGTACGGTTTCAGTCATCATCCATCACCTTCACTGAAGCACATGACGAGCTCACAAACCTTCAGCTCTGGACAGGCGCGTAGCCAGGGGGGAGGAAATGCCTTAGGTGTAAGCTCCGTGTGGACGTTGGTGATAATAAAATACAAAGTTGTATTTGACCGTTGGTAATCAATAACCGCAAGTAAAAACAAGAAATAATGCTTTTCGCAACTGTTTCTGCCGCACTAACTTGATGTATCCCACCTATGGAGGTGCAAACTTCATTTCAAGAGCATTGCAAAAATTCCTCTGTGATATTTTTGGCGTGGTACAAATTAGTTATAACTTACGCTTATCTGCAGCACCAGCCGTAGCCTTAAGAACATCGCAGATTTTTGTTTTTGTACAGCTTTGAAAACTACATGCGTTAATATAGCGGTGATATACGTATTATATGCCTTGAAGCTCAAAATTTTGGCTACGAATCAATCCAGATCCAAAGTCGTTTTTATTGCGCAATTAGGGTATACACACTTTTTAGCAACAATAGCATCAATTCTGGAGATAATTATTTGTGATGATCGAACATGTACTGTGAGGGTGGAACCTTAACGTTTTCATAAATGATTTCGCATATCTTGCCGGAGAGTAAAAAAAGTTTTTTCAAGCAGGCCTAATCAGAGTCCGACCTATACGTAATCTGATAGTGTTTCAACTTTCATTTGATGTTAATTGCCACCCTATCCTAAAGTATATTAGAAATCGGGTAAATGAGTGTTGAGCCAAAGCACATGAACATAATCAGCTGAAAAATCGCAAAACACGTGGATGAACTGAAGTTGTTTGCCAGCATTGCGCTCAGGCCAGTAGGCCCTGAAGATGGCGCCACATGTAAATAGAATGGTCACCGCTAGATTGTGCACATAAGTAACGAGTCACTGTGGTAGTCACCACAAGCGAATTATCGTAATTCACTTATCCCTATTTAATGATAGAGCAACCTAGTAGTAGTAGAGTGAACTCGAAGGAGCTTTATTGCTGCTGATTGCTTTCCTGTTAGTTAATGCCCCGAACTACCATCTTTCGCTTGTGCTTGCCTGATCAGTACTTCAAGGCGATGCAGTCAACTGCAGCACAGCTTCCAAAATACGTACTCAGAATTTACGTAGTACGATGTTTAAGCTGGATCGAGGAATTTTATATGGCGACTTTTTTCTCTTTTACATGCAACTTTTCTTGCAACTTCTATCAAGTATTTTGCAAAGTGTAAATTTTGATTCGAAAAACATGCTTTGCAACTATTTCAGTATAATTCTGTTCTCTTTGATAACCGAATCGAACTGAATAGTGACCAAAAAGCAATTGTATAAATGATCCGGTCAAACATCAGTCCACAACTGCACGCCAAATCGTTAAATTGCCAAGCAACTTCATGCACTGTGGAGCTTGCCAAACAACTTCATGTACAAGTTTTTTAGAAAATTGCCAAGCAACTTCATGCACAATTTTTAGCATGCTAGGCAAATTGTTGGTAAAAGTTCGCCATTTCTCCCTAGGTAATGTTTGGAAATATTTAGCATTATATATAAATAAATCGCTTGAGTAAATCACTTTCGTTTGAAATGGTTGTGCACAAATACAACTTTTTACTGCAAATTTTGTTAAAATTAATGCATACTTCTCACGATTTTATTGCAACAAAAACTTGCCCTAGTGGTGAGTTTTTAGTAGTTTTCGGAGAGCTGCGGGTTTAAGACCGAAAAAGTACGGTGCGGGTTGGAAGTGTGCGGGTGCGGGTCGGGAGCGGGCAAAAAATTTTAATCCGCGCAGGACTCTAGAGAGGGTAGTGGATTATCCCTGAGTGGATTATCTAGAGTGGGTAGTGGATTAGTACTCGGTAAGATGTCTGGAGGGCATTACCTTCCAAATAGAGTGAGTGCTTACGGACCAGTCGCAAAACACTCTGAAGTCCAAAATCCCGGATTTCAAAATTATCAACTTAAGATTGTTCATAACCGCCTGGATATGGCGGTTACTGGTCTGATTTACCATTGTAAATTAATCCAAAAATTCGTTTTACTTCTGCGACAAGTTTGCTGTTGGGTCGTAAATGTGTTTACTTTAAGTGATTTTCTCCGATATCTCAGTACTTAGATGTCAGGCTAGAAACAACCATCTTCCCTTAATCCGGATAAAACAGTCGGTCAAATCGAACCCCGATTAACCGAGGTTTACTGAATTATTGAAACCGCCACCCTAACGTTACCAGCTGGATCCGCCCCTGGGTGAACACCTTGTGATGATTCGAACTCGTTGAAACCGGATAGGCGCTTAATACAAGAGTTGTTCAGCCATTAAAAACGCATTTAAATCATGTCAGGGTTTCTTTCAAAGCAAGGCAGAGTTTTCTTGAAATAGATGAATGAATGTAGCAAAAGAAAAGCCAAGAACAAATCTTCATTTCTTACCAGAGTATTTGAAAATACGTTCAGCGCAAAACTTTAGGTATTTAGTGAATGCTGTATGGATACGTCTTTTACAGAGGAATGGGGTTGAAGATGCTATTTGATTAACCGAACAATAAGAAAATTTATACTCAAAACAATATTGTCGTGCAGGATTTACTGCAGCACGCCGTGCACTCGCATAATAAAAAATTTAATAATTTTTTAAACACTGGAGATTGTACGTAACATGTTAAAGCGACAAACGTTTCCTATTCGTAATTTCGTACATTTGTGCACTGAAAACTTGACGCGGATAAAAGTAGTTTTGAACCGGAAATGTTACGTAAAAAACGTGCTAACGCACATCACTAAAATTAGGTTTATCACACAATCTGATTTACATCGTGTCTCATCGAAAGTGTGCTACAAGCAAAAAATTCCAATTCCACTACGAAAACAAAACGTAAAAAATATTACTTTTATTTTGGGTGAAATAATGCCCAAGTTTTGTTGAATAGAAATGAAGAAAACAACACATTGTACTAATGCCAAATACCGTCCTGGTTTAAAATATTACAACTTTCGACATTAGAACAAAATTTATCCACAAAAGTTAGCCAACATACTGATTGCAACAACTACCTTCAATTTTTCTTATGCCCCCTGCACTTGACCGCCACGGTCCCGGTAGGAGCAGCAGACATTTAACTCCATCGGCGACAGAGTAGATTCTGCAGTTCTTCGTAAGGATCTTATCGAAAGAATAATGCCAAACTTCGCATTTTTACCAAATTCACTTCTTTTTCTTCTTCGAAAAAGAAGCTTTTGCACGAACGATTTCTATTCCCTTCTGATCTTTTGGTTGTCCAACGTAATTTATCAATTGAGGATGAGAAGGCTTCATTAAAAACTTTATCGTCGGTATCTTTTCAACAGTTACAATATCCTTCTTCGGTTTTGTAATTGTCTTTTGCTCCATCTGTTGTTTGTATTTTTCAATCCATGTAGGCATCTTCAACATGTTTTCGTTAATTTTCCGTTGCCTACAATCAAATTCGAAGTTCAATACAACATTTTGTAAGCGATCGACAACAACTGTATTTTCAGCTGGAACTTTAGCCACGAGCGTATCCGCTAGTAAATGTTTCTAATTTTGCCACTTAAACAATAGAATTCCGTTGTAGTTGCTACGGAGTTACTCAGCTGTAGCAAACCATTCGGCTGTCATATGCACTAAAATGAGTCGTTCATTTTCCCGAGCGTAGTTAAGCTCTACGGGACCACATCGTCTACATCTACACAGTTTCGCGCTTTGCTTCATTTTCGTTCGGCTTCTAGATAGTACAGCTTCACCATAGGCTGGTACCAAATCGATAATCACGAATGAAATACTCACAGGCTCGTGGCTATCAACTTCTGTGGTCACAAAAAATATTTTAAATCTGCTAAGTACATAAAATGTTTTACGAAGGTAACAGAACAAAATAAATGTTTTATGAAATGTCTTCAATGATGAAGAAAGTTTGAGAATTCTGGCTTGCACAACATATGGGTCCCGAGGGCATATTCCCAGCATTCTCTGCTTCGTCACGTGGCTCAGGGTACCGCTCCGCACAAGAAACTTTACATTGTAGCTAAATATACCAGGTATGTGACCAGAAGGGCAGAAAGTACCGTATTTCAAGGCTTCAGCCTGTCCCGACACCGCATCCAACTACGGATGGGTTTTAGTGAGTAATGACTTAATCAATTAGTTGAAAACCTTTACCTATTACTTGATTTTTAATTTTGCCATTACTTGGTACAGCGTTTCAAATAATTTGCTTTCACAAAAGTCAAGATTTCTGAAGCCAGTCTGTTGCTGTAAACGCAATATTATACATGACATGCATCATCACATAAGCCATTAAGGCGAATCCCCTAGTGGAATCATGTAAGATGCTTTAGTGCTGCCGGACTGTTCATATCAAGGCTTAGATCTTCGAGTGATGAGATGATTGACAGCTTGCGTCTTGTGCGAAGTTTTTTAGAATTCGCCGCTTATATGATATAAAAATTGCATTGATTTTGATGTGCTTGCATGACTTATAGTATAAATGTCGATTTTCCTGATTTGCTTGAATTACTTCAGCAATCTGTTACGAATGACTTTTCATTTAAACAACAATTTTTTGTTACTTGATCCCAGCCCTACATCGAACTCAGTCTACCAGGTCGAGGGGCTTGTACTCAAAAACAGCACTTGACCGTGCAACAAGGTGTCGATTATGACAGTATCATGAAAGCAGTGGCAGACGTTGAAGGGAACGGAGTTTTTTAAGATTTTCATTAAACATTAATTAAAACACTGTGCTTAGGTTTGTCTACGTTCTTCCACTTCTTCCTCATAAAGCACAAAAACCTTCGGGTAGTCGCAAAAATGTTTGTGTTTGTGAAAAACTTTACCATGTGCGTTGACATGCTATTTCCGTCCTTGACAAATCTCTACATCACGGTTTCTTTCCGGTTCAAACAAACAAAAAAAACACGATGAAAACACTTTTCTGTGTCTTGCTCCAGTCCACATATTTGCAAAGTTACGGAATTACGTGGTCACCGCCATAAACGTACTTACGTACCAAAATATAGCAATAGAAGGTTTGGAAACTTTCTACAGAATCGGTAATGACAACGAGAAACTTCTGTAAACACGTCGCTATTACTTTCCAGAAAACGTGTAGCAACGAACTTACCAATTACAATATGTGGATAAGAATTTGCAAACGTTGACATAAGCAACTTTTTCTGAAAAAGTTCAAGTATATTCGATGTCTCTGCTCAAACGATTTATACTGCATTAGACAAAAAAATTATGCTGATGCAAGTCATGCCCAAAACAGTCCGTGATTTATGATTTATTGCTCATCTTATTGTTGCACGATCACAACATTAACTGCGACTAACTTAAGAAACAAATCAATTCACCAAAAAAATTAACTGCCAGCTGCAAAACATGTCGAAAACAGCGGTTACGAAACGTTTACCTGACCTTGTTCTTTTAAATTCAAGCAAGCGCCACGCCTTTAACGCTCTTTCTTTGCTTGATTTGAAACATATGGCACAACTTACATTGAAAACTATCAAATATTTCGAAGCTAATCTAAAACTGGATTCTGCAGGATGTTTCAGTACTATTTCATAACATCCTAGAATATGTGCCAGTACAAACAGAATTGTTTTGTGATTACATATAAATAATAATAGTTAAGAAAATGTCTGCAACCCTGTGCTTCTGCCTTCAACGCCACTGTAAAACGTTTTGTTTTGTCTGTTTTTATCAACCTGCATTGTGCAAACAGTGTGTGCTTGTACTATGGACTTCATGTCTGATTTCAAATTAAATTCATTCAATAGCAAGAAAATAAGAGAAAACTAGAGTGGTCAAATAATTTAATCTTTAAAAAAATGCTCAGACCTTTCTTCTTGCAATAAATACTTGGCTTGTCTTTTTTCTGCTATATTATTTTGCATTTCTTTAAGAGATGGCCACCAATTTTTCTCAGCTTCCATTTCCGCATGTACGTCTTCTTCCGTGGGAAACAATGATCCGGGATTTATGCCAGACTTGAATCCCAGCCTGACCGAAATACACTGACATCAACATGGGAAACCCACAATTAAGATAAAGATGCACAGCGGTGATACTCCAAACAGTAACCTGATTAGGGTTGAAAAATATGAAACATTTCATAATGAAAAACATTTACAGTGCTTTTAATTGCGGAATGCTACTGTACAAAAATGTGCCATTTCTGCAGGACACAAATGAAAATAGTTGAGACATTTTGCGTTTTCAATTTGTCAGCATGAAAATAACATTTGAGTCCACATGTTAAAAGCTTTAATTAATAGTTGAAAGCATCTATAACCAAAATTCTTCACATGTTTTGGTGCAGAGTACCAAATGTCTCTTGTAGTATTCTGCACTAGTTTTACATAGAGCGCTACAAAGTAGATTTGGAGCAGAAGGCCTCACTGAACTATCATTCTTTTTTTTGGTTTCAGTAGTGAACTTTGAAAATACTATACTAACACCAACAGCGATAAAATCATGCAATACGATCATGGGTGGCGGAACCTTTTTCAAAATGGGAGGCACAAGTGCACGTCAAAAAATTATAGAAAATTTATGTGGTTTGAATTAGCAACTGTGACGTCACAAACATTGCAATGTGACATCATTAATTACGTATACACACCATATGCAGGTCTAAATTGCACTATTTTAGACAAAATTACACAACTATGAAAACGTATCAGTCAACCACAGGAAATTCAAATAGGCTGTTACAGGGGAGACCCAGGTCAAACGCGTCACTCGGGCTCATCATACGATTTATTCAACAACACCAATGCGGTAAGTAATCCATAGCAGGGAGACAGACTGTGCACGGTGTATTCTGCCAAACAATTACGAAATCCTGCCAAATTACAAATAATGTATTAGAAGTAATATCGACAAAATACTGCCAAAATTCTGCAACATTTTTTCATTAAACGATTTACTTTAACACCCATTTGGACCCATTGTGTTACTTAAACTTACGATATTTAGGCAAAATTCGAAATTTAAAAGTGGAGGGCCTAGGCCCATGCAGCCCCCCCTGGTTCTGCCACCTATGAATACAGTGCTTTCTATACATCCCCTATATACCAAGCAAAAGCCTGCTGTTTCATCTTCATGTCCATTTCCATTAAACCATTGTTAGTTTTCATGGACTGATGATCTTCCACTCTTTTTTTAAGAACGGGATGAACAGGAGGTGCTTTGTAGAAAGCAAGCTACATATCAAGTACAAGTAAACTTGATAAGTAATAACAAAATGCAAAAACGTCCATATAGTTTTAAAACTAATATACTTTCTAACATACGTGAGGATAAAATTGTTAAAATAAAAAACTTTAAGGGTCAAAAACTTGGTGAATTAGGATTATTCCACTACATGAAAAATATTAGGGGTGTTATTGTATTGTATATAACGTTTTCACTCCCACACGCAAAGCGCTAGACTTTTAACATGCATCACAGTAAAGAGAAAAAAAACACAAATACACGAAAGAAGTCGAGGATATATACATTGCGGTAGAATAGAGTATACGCTTGATGGCGCTAATGCATTTACTGTACTTTGATGAAATACAAGCTTTTAAGACACACGCATGAAGGAATAGATTAAATAAAGTAAAGCTACTTTGACAATTCAAAAATTATGAAAATAATTCAGTTCAGTTTCATTTAGGCTGCAAGTACCTGTTTCCAAGTCTTTGGTAGACCTGACCAAGAACCGAACGTAGCCTACCAGCATTATGAAAAAAATTTGATGGATATTTTTGTAAACATTGTGGTGAACTTCTTCGAAGTTCATATGTAAACATTGTGGTTAACTTCTTTGAAGAGAAAACAAAACGTCCTCTTTTTTAAGTGACCGAGCCACCATTTCATTGAGAACACTCTAATATTATAATGATCCTGCAAAGTCACAAAGTTTGATCCTTGCACAATGCCAACATTTTCGTAATTAAACGCAAACCCAAAGGTTTGACAAATGAGGTATACACTTTGCTTTCTAGCAACAAAACTGTTTTATAAATATTTTTCCATTAGGTTTGTCTATCCACTTGCAGATTTAATTTATGCCAAGAGAATAGAATAAAAATTTTTATCACTAACTCTGAAGTGGAAGGGCTATTACTCTGTGTCAGCCAGTAAATTGACTTCAGCATAAATTCACAACCAACACCACAACAAAACTTTCGGTGATCCTTAACCAACTGTGGCGGTTTTGTTGCTTGCGGCCGCCTTCATCAATTGTTGCTTGATTGGTTCGTTTATTGCTCGCCTCATCGAATTGCATTGCATTGTTTGCTCATTTCGTGTCGAACGTGTGCGCTCGTGGTAGGCCTATTTACATGGTCGTGCTAGCAAGTGCGGTCGAAGGGAGTTTTGACGTCAAAAGAGCTCAGTGTAATTGAACCAAAACGAGAACGTTGCAGCTGTGTGTTTGCATGCGCTTCAGAACGACTGGGTTGGGTGTTCTGTGCTGCTGACTTTAGGCTAGCGGCGCTAGCTTCTTGAGGAAACAAATTATTTTGGTCGTTGTAGAGCTGTAGGTTTTCCAGTTACAAATGACAAACGGAAATTCAGTCTTCTGCGACAGCACTTAGAGGCACAGTAGTCATTACTTTTCACAACCCAGCTTGCTAGGCTGATGAAAGGCAAAAACATTAGGCCAGGATTACAAATCATTTCTTTGCACAGGTTGCTGC
>JGI24021J15306_10006681_pt1 | contig 13945 bp, 8 predicted proteins | sample Ectturendosymbi1_FD_15306 | JGI IMG/M metagenome (IMG submission 15306) | reverse complement strand
AATCATTGCAGTTTCTTCATTATAGTAATCATGATGGCGTCATTCATGCGTGTATCCTAAAAGTGTCTTAAAAAGCTTGTTTCATCAAAGTGCCGAAAACATATAATGAGGAGTGCGTCCCTATATATAATGACGCCACATATAATGAGGAGGTCGTGACAGCAACAGCAGAGTGAACCTGGTCGAGTAGGGAATCTCTATTGCTTTTGTGCGGAGGACCGTCGGTTCGACTCTTTTTTTAGGGCGACGCAGCATTGTGGCTGCAACAGTCGCGAAGATTGTGCAGACGTTCCATGTTATGAAGTCATCTGACTTCGGGTTCAATTCTGGCAGGTTTTGCTGCAGCAATGGCCACATATATGATGTCCTTGATGGCAGTTGTCGGGTTGGCAGATGTCCTAGAACCAAAGAAAACATGTTTCAAACCGTTGGTTTCTTCAGTAAATAGATTGTAATCTAAATATTTCTAACTTTTTTCCCAACCTGAAATGTTTGTTGTGTTGATAAACTTGCAACATTTACCATACGTAACCACAATTCATACGCAATGCTCCTTTGCACAGCACAGTTACCTTGGTCTTAAGCTTCTCTCTCCCCCAAGGTCGCTTTCTTCATGCGTGCACCGAGATCTTCTACATCATTACTTTCTTTACTGTGCTTTCCGTTTACTGCACCATCACTGCAACAAATGTCAAATCCCAGCGTAAAAATCCACCACAAACTCAATCGTTAAATCCTTTAATTTCATCGAAAACATGAATGTCTCATAAACAACCATTTGGGTTCGCACTTTAACTGCAAGTCCCGGTTCTTTATGTGAGTATTGCTATTATAATTATTGGTTTCGACCCAGTATTTATGCGCATATATCTTGAGTATTGCGACACTAAATGCATTTTCAATTCGACTTTAACGACGGAAAACCATTGTAAAATGTAAATTAACTTTAGGCGGTTCTCGGACAGAGCGAAAGGTTTTTGTATCTTGGCGTTTTTTCACCTCAACTTGAATTCAGTACAATGGTTGTTTGCATCAACAACCTATTCAAACTTTCAAGCCACACAGTCAGAAACGAACAGGTAGTTTGAAAAGTTGCAGGGATTGCATGTTATCGAAGCGCCACAAAGGATTTGGCAACAAGTTATGCAAAATTGCTATTTACCCGTGAAATTGTTATTGCCAATTTCAGCTACTACGATTTTTTATGTAATCATGCACATAAAGTGAAATGCATTCAGACAACTTTATTCACGAGATGGCGGGATTTGAAACTGTTCAAAAAAACGAATCAACTACCAACCAGAACCACTTATGCCTCTTTCTTGCTTAGTTGTAGAGCTCTGTGCAAAGATTGAGATTGATTTGAATGAAGGAATATGCAATTATTTTTTTTAAAGAATTTCTGCTCCACAGCAATATAAATCAAAGCATTCATTTTCACAAAAATATTTGATAAATGCAGTTTTATCCAACCAATGTAGAGCAGCATGCACTGCAAAAACATTCTCAAGTATCAAAAAAATTTATTAAAAAATACATTTTTTCTACAATACTTTAACCCTTAAGAACTACAAAAACCAGTGACTTATTTTCAGGCAGTTTTAGCCACACCTCGCCGAACGATCGCGCTAGAGAGTCAGTCAATGCAAGAAAAGATGCAGAAAGTCTTGTAGTTCATGATTTGATAAAAACAGGTGCTTTTAGTTTTAAAATTGTATAGGTATAGTTACGTCATCACAAGACCCAAACGACTTCAATGTTACGAATGGAAGATTTCTAATGCCAATTTACCCAGTTTTTAAAAAAGAACTCAAAAAGACGCATCTTATGATGTCTTTACTTAAACTCTAGCGTAGTGTTTCCCAACCAGGGTGGTGCCACGCCCGCGGGTGCTATTTTAATGTTTCATTGAAAAAGACATATTCAAAATGTCATCAAACCTAAATGTAAATTGTTATGTGTTCGCAACTGGTTGCAGCAAATTATATTTGTTTTCTTCAGGGTCCCGTAATCTTCAAAGGTTGAGAAACAAAATCCTGACGCAATCAGTTGGCGAGTTATGGCGGAAAATCACCTCCTGTAAGACCTTTGGCCGCACGACTACTTTTGACCACGGTAACCTTGGGTTTCCAAGCTATTATCAGGGTTCCCACACATTTCTAAGAAGCATTTTCCATACTTTTGCAATACCTTTTCAATACTAAATTTAAAAAAGTTAAATACCATTACTTCTCTTCATTTTACAAAATTCTTAATCATAAAACTCAATTTTACACATTTCTCAACGCTGCATAAATAATGAATTGCTTTGCCTTCAGTAAAATTCTGTTCAGATACTTTATATTTCTTTTCCATTTAGAATTCCAATACTTTTTCAATACATAATGTACATTTTGGCCAAATTCAATACTTTTTCAAGATCTTGAAAAACAATTTTGAAATTCAATACTCTTTCAATACTGCGTGGGAACCCTGTATGGGCGATTATTATTATTATCAAACCTAATGAAGGATGCAAACTAAATCTTTAAGTAACACATTAATTTCCACCAAATTTGGCGGTTTGGGCAATTTTGTTGATGCAGCAATTAGCTGTTTGACTTATCTTCGTTATACTAAGAAAAACAGTTGGTAAGATTTGATAACGCATTTGAAAAAGAGAAAAAATGAAAATCATTGTTTTATTGTCACAAAAACATATTCGGTCGGTTTTGGTGTTTGGTTATTTTGGAGCTTGTAGGGAGTAGGAATATCATCAAACCTAAAATCGTAACATCATAAACAAATATAAGTTAAGATAAAAGAAAAAAGACTCTTCGAGACATGCTTAACGCTGCACAACAATATCAAGGAAATTGGAACGTCCTAGAACCTACTTACAAAAAGAAAGGGATTAGTTTGTCACTTGCTGCATAACGTTCTCCAAAATACGTCGGACGACATATGTCGGCGCCTCTCGCATTGAACCGAAGTATGTCGTTCGACGTAGCTTGGCGCCGAAAGCTTCGAACGGCCCTCAAACAAATTCACTGTGATCTTTCCTGTTGTCACCAAGGAAGACAAAAGAGCTGCCAACTGGTAAGTATGACCGCAAAACATAGCACATTGGCACAGATCCTCACACAGTGAAACCCGCTAAAGACTGTTTAGAAACATCACACGTATAATCAGGGCTACCATACCGTCCTTATTTATAAGATTTGTCCTTATTTTCCAGTAGTACGTCTTAGAGAACATTCCTGTCCTTATTTCTAAGTAATGTCCTTATTTGTGACCTGCGTCCTTATTTCTCCTTATTTTCTAAAGCGTAAACAATTTTATATACGCAATATCTAATAAACATACAGACCATTATTACCTCATCGTAAACATTTTGTAATCACGGTTTTGTGGTGTCATAAAAGTAGTATAATCTTGCAGCACAGAGACGTAACGCACTATCAGGCATTGTGAACACTGCAAGCTGTCGTCATCTGGTTAGGATTCTTAGGAAAGCCAGGTTTTGTACCGGTAGTGAAGATTTAACATTTAGTTGATTCAAGAAATAAGCAAGCGAATAACACAGTTTCCATGACGATTACAAGAAGTCGAGTATAAAACATTGCTGAAGCGAACAGTTCCTGGAGATAAATAGGCAAATATGCGATCTGACGTTAGTCGTGCAAAAAACAATTGTTTTTCTTTTTAAATTCAAATTTTCCTCAGCCGTCTTTATTTTTGGTTCTAAATCGATGGCAGCCCTGCTTTCCTCTTTTACTGCAAATGACACGTTTTGATTAAAAAACTTTTTTCAACGAGCATAAGTGAATAAATATGTTCCAAACGCTTGCTGGCCAAGAAGTGAAATCAGAATCTCAAATTATTTTTGTGCGGCGCTTCATTTTTTAGTTTCCATGCTTGCGTGTTTCTGCAGCATTTCAAACTTTGCTGATGTGAACTTTGAAATTTTGAAAATTGGCGCATGCGACGTATGTATTTCATAGCGCATGCGGCGTCAAAATCTAAAACTTCGTCCAACTCTAGCTTACGCCCAGTATTTGTTGATATATAGCAAATAAACGTTTTCGACTTTACTCTGTTGCATCGTTGTTTGAATAAAATTATTTTTGGCCACCGCTTGGGGTGAGACCAGCGGTTAAAGATAAAACTCTCTAACCTTTTCAACTTATTCAAATCATCTTCATTTTCTTCAAGCATCCTTTCCTTGTCGTTTTTGTTCATTCCTCTAAACATCGTAATCAGCTTCTCGTATCCTTCTTCAGAATCGGCGTTAAGAGCGATTGCGATGCCCTCTACCGTTTGCACACGAGAAAAAAGCTTGTCTTTGTCTTCACTTTCCACCCGTCGAGCTATTTCGAACTGAAGTAGCACAAATGCCTTAAATTCGCATCTTTTCGCATCTGCTGTCACGGTGGTAAACGTAGTATTAAAGTACTCCCGGTACTCTTCTGCAAATCCCTTCTTCATGCACGAACGGAGAGATTCCCATCTGCAAGGGGGCGATCCGCAAAAGGAAATGTATGCATTGCGAGGCTGACGGTCAGTACCTTTAGCCTCAAGACTAAAAACGCGCTTATCATCAACATAAAAGTCATAACCGTCATCATCATTCCATGTGCTTAGGAAGGTGATCTGAATGAACTTTTCACCAAGCTTTTTTCCTGTCATCTGATCAAGTTGCTGCTTCCTAAAAGCAAGTGTTGCATTTTGAAGGTAACCTTATCTAAATAACGTCAATGAAGTTTAGAACTAAATGTACGTGTTATACAATTTGAGCCAACTTAATGAAGCGAAACTTGTAATGGTTTCCTAGATTTGGCATGATACACCAAACAGGATAGTTGAACATACACTGCTAGCTTCATCAAAAAGAACCTTCTTATCCAAATAACTCTGTAAAGTGAGAACAAATGTTTGCTGCAAAAACTGAAATTTGAAAACAGCATACGAAATTACGTAATTTTCAGCCGCGGCAATAGCTCAGTGGTAAAGTATCCGCCTCTTAAACAGAAGGTTGGGTGTTCAATCCACAGCCGTATAAGTGAACTGCCGTAGCGCTGCTTGGGCAAGCGCGTTCAACTCTGCAAGAAGCAATATTCTGCTTCGGCCTGCTGCCAACTACCGTCACCAAAATTAACAAGAAAATCCGTTGCATTGCCAAAGTCACATCATCGAAGGAAAACCCTGCTCACTTACGAGGAATTGCCGCTTCGAGGCTGTTAATTTTGATAATACACATCATGACCTACTATCTAATCCGCAACTGGCTTGGCGCAGTCCTCTTGCATGCTATCACAGAATACTTATAACATGTGTGAGAACTGCATGCAATTTTCACCAAAGTAAAGTTCGGTGCGCGTTATAAACGAGGTCTTAGATTTTTACGCTTTTACGCCAGAGGTCACATGAGTTCAGGTGCGCATAACAAACAAGACATACGCAAGAGAGCGCGCAAGTACAGTATATTTCGCCTGTTGCAGCATAGCGCAGTGGTGCAAAAACCCGGTCGTGCACTCGCACTGCGCGACGAAAAATTTGGTAAAAAAAGAACTTTAAGCCTTCGTTACAAAATGGCAGCGCGCCTAATTTTCACTCCCGCAGCATCTGTCTTGCACGACGTTGGGTAGCTTCGGCGAGCGGCTGCGCTTTTCTATAATTCGATGAGTCGTTGCACGATGCATGACCTGGATGTAGAATGCGGGCGGCCCTAGTTCTTTTCGTATACCAGTGCTTCTGTCAAATGGGTCAGCGCTTCCTAAAACCGGCGTGTTACCGTTTTACCGCGTGGTATCTGTGGGTACAATGCACTGTAGATAAACTTCCCTGTTTGCAGTTTCAATGCTGTTTGTAGTTTCAACGGTCTAAGCTGATAAAAAGCGAAAAATAAATTTATATCAATTTCCAATCAAAAAATGAAGGGTGCGCGTTACACTTGAATAAATACGGCCTGTAGATGGGCAGACGTGCTCATGGGATCGTTTTCAAAATCCCATTAAAACTGTTGTGATTCATTCCACTTTGTCGCCCTTGTGGAGACGAGTTACTTGAACGCAGATATGTAAAAGTCCCAATCATCGCAAAGTGATGAAAGCAGAGCCCGGTCGACTGATTCCTCGAAAGCTTGCAGCAAACGTAGAGTTTTCAGTTGTCACATAAATAAGTGCAAAATCTTATTAACCATCGCAGATTGGCGAAAGGATGTGTCACAGCAGAATCGCTCATAGCATCGCCACACGCTGTTTGGAACGCTGGTGAAAAAATTAAATCTTCGATTTCCAGTTACGAAAAATTTACTGCTTTCCTTGTGTCCATAGGCTCAGTGTAAATTATTCATGTTACCAGGGACCGAGTTTGTTAAAAAACTTTGGGGGACATAAACCTTATTGTTTGCGCTTCGATGACGTCACCATGTTCACCCGACCGTAGTACAACCTTTTTGTAAAATAGGCCAAATTGGGAGCGCATGGCTACGCCCATCGTGGTTGTATGTCAACTAGTAGTGTATACAAGTATACAACGGTGCTGTATCTAGATATCTAGACTCAGCACTGAATGTAATATGAGAACACATTAATTCTGAGAGCTCAAATAGACACATTTATGCTCAAAATTTTGATAATCAATTCAAATTTGGTTAGTTTCGAAAAATAATAATACTGCTACTAATAATCACCACATAGATCAAATCACAAGCAAAGCACAATTTCTTTTGGTATATACTTGCAGTGGAACCAAGCGCATACCAATTAGTTTTATAAGGGCTGGGGAAAACAACAACCGAGTTTTAACATTTATATATTTTTGATGCTTCTTGTTTTTAAAGCAGCATCCATGAAACGTGCATGGTTTTGGCGTTTTCTCCTGAACAATTGTGTTCAGATTTAAGCCGACAAATAAAAAGTCTGTTTTCATTGAATTGACAAGTTTTAAAAGTTTTGATAGTTAAGTTCCAAGCTTCTACGTTGGATCAATGCCACCGTTTTCTCATAAGCCTTTCTTGCAAAAAGCGCTGGTAAACCTCTCAATGCCCCAATATTGCACTTGAGGAAGACGTCATCGCGGCCGCCATTACGATTGCGCTTATAGCCCACTGCATTTACACGCTTCTGATCTACACCAACACAGCATGTTCAACCGAAACCGAACAGCGACTTTGCTCTGAGGCATTGACTTCTGACGTAGACCTTCTACAAAACTTTCGCGCCTATAAGAAGTGGATCCCGCTGTCATCTACTTTTTGAGCGATTAATTCACGTCTGTAGTTGATAACTGTATACGCTTGCTAGAGTCTTTCAACGCGTTTGAAAAATGTTTGGATTTTTGATGATCCGGAAGATCTTTTGGCTATGTCCAAAATACTCCGTGAAAGCTACTTCAAAACTTACTGCAGTTAAATTTAGCAAAGTTTCATCAAACAATTTAACTGACTTCATTGAAATATAAGATGGATTTAAACTGTAAACACAATAGTAAACCCAGTATTACAAAACTTATTGACCACGCTCAGCTGCAGGTAAAGATGGTTTCGTACTGCACGTAATTAAATTTGTACAAATCACGGGTTTCTTGAGAATAGAATAATTTTATCTGATGAACTGGAAGCCCTAATAGGAAACATTTTTAATTTAGTTTCACTTTAGTCACATGCACTTTGCCAACAAAACAGATTGCAAGCTCAGGGATGGATATAAGGGAAGGATAACGTGGCAGTCGCCTCGGACCCCTCTTTTTCAGAGATACCGTGCACCCCTTCCCTTTGAGAGCTTCGCACCATTTTTGAGTTAAAAAAGTTATGTACCACTCTACAGACACATTTAAAGAATCTCTGAAGTAAGTCATATGTTTTTCAAAACGAACCAAAAATTATGGGAAAATGTGCCATAGAAGGCAGCTTTCAATTGTATAGCTGCAAAACGTCACAAAATTTTGTTTCTTTCGTATGTATCTTTTGCTCTTGAATTTAGTTTATACACTGAAGTGTACAACAAATTTAACTCTTTTATCCACGTAATCCCACATCTACTTTTCGCAATGGCGATGTTTTGGGGCCCTTTTCTGCGAGCTTCCCACTAAATTTTAATATCCACCCTGTGGAAGTTATCTCTGTACTGTAAGTAATTGCAGTGTCAATTCCCTCAGCCCTTGCAAAATGAAAAGCATCTTGCTACTTACGTTATATTTTGCTGCTGCCTCTTCTCGTTGCAGTTAAATGATTTCAAATAATTTACTGAAGGATGCGGTGGCAATTAACATCAAACGAAAGTTGAAACACGGGGCTTATGAACAGCAGGTCGGAGTCTAATATCTTGAAAATATTGATTTTCCACTCGCCGGCAAGGTAAAGGGAAATCATTGATGAAAACGTTAATGCTCCACATAATTGTGATTGAACCGTCACAATGCATGTTATCACAAATAAATATGTAGAATGAATGCTATTGTTGCTAAGCAGTCACTATGGCGCAATGAAGAAGACTTTGAAACTGAATCGTTTCTTAACCAAGTTTCAAGACATCTAAAATTTACATCACAGCCATATTCACGCATCTATTTTTAGAAGTGTGCAACAACAAAAATCTACGATATTGATTTAAGGGAACGCTGAAACTGGAAACAAGATAGGTTATATTTGTAAGTAACATCAACGGTTCTCAGAGAAGAATATGCGATGGTCTTGTAATGATGCTTACATAAACATTAGGTGAGATGGAGCAAGCTGGTGCGCCAAAAGCAGCTGCGAAAAGCGTTACTCCAATTGTTTCTACTTGCGGTCACTGATTATGATTGCGAAAGGTCAGATACAAGTTAGTGTTCGACTAAAAGCTGAAGTAGGATAAGTTCCTTGAGGCAGTTTCGTTTATTTGCACTGAAGTATTTCTTTGGTTTACACTTCAAATGTTTTATTAACCTAAAAACTTGGAATTGGGGGTGCCATTGCTCCGTTGCCCCCCATAGCTACGCGCCTGGTGGCAAACGTATTCTGATTGCAGGCTGCAGACCAGCACAGGAATTCTTGGTTGAGCGAAGTTCATGTGCACACTGATTCGATAATTCAAATTAACTAACACCATTTTCAACAATCATGACAATTCAGTTTACATAGGTAATCTGTAGCCTATATTGTGTATACAGATAATCCAGTGGTAGTGCTAATTTTTCTCGTTTATTCCCTGGTTTTATGCTGGGGAAACATTTCCAACAGTAATGGAACCATGAAATTTGCACAACTTCATAACTTTTCATCACAAAATTTTGGGGGGGACAAAAGATATTATGTTCCCCCCTGTCAAAAAGTTGGGGGGACATGTTCCCCCCGTCCCCCCCTAACTCGGTCCCTGCATGTTACTTCAAAAGGCGTTATTTTACATCATCTGACATAATATCTCTTGCCGTCTTCTTTTGAACCATTTATAAAACTTCTGTTTTGTCTAAATTTATCTATAGTCTATAATACGATTACGATTGTCGATCCAATATATATAATAATTCTAAAAATCCGCTATTCAAGACCTTCAGTATTTCTGATTAAATAAATCTTGATTAAAGGTGATTTTGTTATCAGAAATGTAGATTTGTTATCAGAAATGAAGCGTTAGGCTGATTGCGACAACTGCAGTCGCTTTTGCTTAGTTTATCCGCGTTGGTAAATTAGCATGTTTCTGTTTTATTTCAGAATCCGTAGTCGAGAACTAAATTGCAATTTTATTTTTTCTGATTTGTAGCAACGACCTTTTGCGTCGATCACCTTGTCTCCGCAAGAAATTCTGTTGGAATAAAAAGTTGCAGAAGTTCGGTTTCACGAAATGTGTCAGCTTCAGAAACAAGCGAGAGGTTACCGCCCCGGCAAGATGTAAATTTCAGGCTCCGGCCTGCCGCCAATTGTCGTCGCCCAAAATCAAGTTTGAAAAAAAAGTCGCAATGTCTGTCAGCTTCAGAATCAACCAAGCCTTGCCATCATCAGTAATCACAAGTTCCTCACACATCGCAGAAAAGCGAGCGTCAGCAGTATGCACTACACCAGAGGTTCTCAACTTGCTTTTTTCAACCAAGAGCCCCAAATGAACAGACATTGCAACTTTTTTAACAACTTTTATTTTGCACATGGCAGTTGGCGGCAGACCGAAGCCTGAATTTTTGCTTCTTACTGGGGCGGTTGTGGCGAACGCTCTTGCCCAAGGAGCGCCACTGCGATTCACTCAGTGACTGTGGATCGAACATCCAAGCTTTCTATTTGAAGGAAGACGCTTTAACACTCAGCTATAGGTATCTCGGTTTCTGCAGAATTGATCCCATCCCTTTAAAAAATTTTAAACCTTCACAAAAATAAATCAAATACATCTCCCAACAGATACTTTTGTTGTTTGATATGCAAACTGTTGTTCACAATTAATCGATATGTATTGGAAAATACGGGCTACTTCCTTTGAAAACTGAAATTACTTTCTAAAAAGATCAATTTGGTCACATAGCACGCCTTCTAACAGGAGGTAAAAAGTTATATTCATATCAACTTTTGTGCTTAAGAGTGAATAAATAAAGTAAAAACACAAGCAATTTTATTTTCACTTTCAAGAAGCGCAGTTTGCAATCATCATAAACCTGCTTTATGTCTGACACCATACATCCGTTTTGAACATGTCATAAAACACGATCTCATCATTTCGTAACTTCTCACGTTTCACTTTGTTTTTTAAATTTTTTTACAAACTTGTTGGTACCTCTCTACTCGAGGTTTGTATTCCTCCCAGTCTTGCATGATGGCAATTACATGACCGTGTTTCTCGGCATGTTCTTCACCCATTCTGCAAAGACACGAAGTATTTTGATCTTGACGCATTACGGCAGTGAATAGAAAAAGCCTGAAATATCTAAACTACAGCTAATGAAAAAAGTAATAATCAATATCAATCCTGATTCTTTCCAGCCGAATGTGCGTTCACGCGCCTCGACCAGAAAATGACGTTTCACACAGTCGCGAGTTTGTTCTGGCTCAGGAGTCTCAAAATCAAACTTTTCGAGGGCGAAACGAGGAATGACGTAGTAACCCGAGGGCCGCATTATGCCCATCAGAGGGCCGCATTATGACGCTGACGCAACAATCATGGCCGTACCTGAAATTTATTAGAAAGAGCTTGTACATCTCATTTCCTGCGAAAGGTATAATGAGTTACAGACAAATCTTTTCTAGCCGTCTCTACGTTCGTTTAGAAGAAACTTGCTCACACACTCACCGAGCATACCGGTTAATATAGTAAATAATTTTAATGTTACTAATTTGAAAATTTTCAAACAGCATCGCGAACCGCACAAAATGCCTTCGAGTGCCAAACGCGGCCAGCGGGTCCGAGTTTGAGACCCTGTGCTAACTGCTGTTTGTGTTATGGATCCACTAAACCATGGTCCTTAACCGGGGGGGCGCCCTCCAGGGTGGCGTCAATAGATTTCAAAGGGAGCACGAGCCTTATGCGTTCTGCAGCATGGAAAGTTTGATAAATAAATTAACCAATAAATACATTTGTTTAAAAAACTTGTTTATTATCAGGGGGGGCTTGAAACAAAAATTAATTACTTAAAGGGGACGTAGTAGAGGAAAGGTTTTACGAAACACTGCACTATACTGTTACTCAGTGTTTTTTTAAGGTGTTTTGAGGGACCAAAACGGTCTATCAAATTCCTCCAAGCGGTCTCTTAAAATTTCCTAGCGGTCACCAAAGCGAAACCTTAAAAAAAACCCTGCTGCTACTGCATCTAAGTAAATTGTGATTTGGTTGGTGCATCTGGAAAGCTTGTCAAAAACTTAAATCGGTAAGGGGTCCTTTCAACAGGTTTCTTTAGATTCGGTAAATCTCAACTGGGTCGCTTAGCTGCAAAACCCAACAAAACTCTTGTTCTTTTAACTTTAAGTTATATCCCTCTCTCAGTATCCGGTGTAGGCATAACATCACCAGCCCGAACAGAACATCGAATCCCCCGACCTGTATTACTCGGTTTGAAATAGTTAACATTTACGTTCTGGCCAAATAAATTGATCTTGGACTTTGCTTCTTCCTCCCCACTTTTTCAGTGTCAAACTGAACAATCCCTGTTACGTACCGTAGCACAAATAATACCACGTGAAGCGAAATTGCCATTTTTTTCTTTTGAAAACGCTGCACAAGCTCCATAGTCCACAAGTGGTATCAACAGCTATGATCAAATTATTGGGATGAATTGCATGTCTATAAATAAGGTGCGGGGATTTTTTATTTTTTTGTAATAATCAATGACAATTACAAAGCAAAAAGACAAGTAAAGTTCATGCGCAATTGCTTTACACCCCTGTTATCATTTGTTGTCAATAACTTTGGTGGTTAATTTCATTATTTGCATTTCTTTATTTCAAGGAGTTCGACTTTTTGAAGATTTGTTCTTCCAAGCAAAAACAACTGGTTTTTTCAGTAAATGGTGAATTGCGCCCGGATATAACACCACCAATTGACAGTGAGATTTATAAGAGGGACTTATTTGCCAAAGAAAGTGTGAAGGTAATTAGAACTTATCAAGCATTAATCTTTCCTATGCAGTGGTGTAAATGTAAGAGTAATTTGCATGTGTTATAACGCTGCACAGAGAATATATTTAATAAAAATCGTACATAAAATCTTATCAAACGTCTTGATATACGGTACCTAAAAGCGCAGCCATGGAGCTTTCACATCGATTGAATTCAGTTTAAATACTTAAGAAAACCAACCAAAAATCTCTCGAGCAGGTTGTTCTTACATGAAAAAGTTGTCGACATTAGTGCAACTGAATCGAAGGAGTGACTTTACTATTATTGCTAAATGATCGGTGCAAGCTTGAATCGCTGCAAGAGGATGGAGGACCAAGCAGGAGCTTTCCTCAAACAGCTGGCTGTAAAGCTAGAGCTTGTTTTGTTATTTTCGATAAGAGGAGGCAAACCCCAGCCGTTGGAGCTTTCCACTAATGTTGACATCATATGAAAAAACTTTGAGAAACAGAGGAAAGACTTACGAATAGTTGCTTTAAATCTTTGGCATGGAAAAAAACAAACAATGTTACTTGCGTCTATTTGTGCCCTAGCAGTAGTGTAAACGTTATTATTTCTAACTGAAACCAATTTATTTGATTTTCTTAATTGATTACACTTTTGATTATGGCCGAGACTGAGTTAATGCTATATTTTCTGGACTTTTTCACTGCCCGTTACGGTCTGTTGAAGCCACGTGATCGTCTGAAACGAAGACCACGCGAATACGAAGGGAACGTTGTCAACCATAAAACAGCCGTTTAGCAATCGGAGTTGGTAGATTTGCAACCAGTCTAGTGGAGGAGTTCGTATTCGGCTTTATTAATTTAAAATTGCTAACTGCTCTTAACAACAGCACGTAGTTTTTCTAATTTTGTTTCATTGTCAACTTTCGCATAGGACTGAACATGTGTTTAACACGAAACTAGTTTCCTTGTGCAAACAAATTGCGACTGATTAGCTTGATGTGTGGTCACTGCTGTGACTTTCCATTTTGATAAATGATGGGTGCAAGCTTGAATCGTTGCAAAAGAATGAAGGACCAGGCAGGAGATTTCCTCAAACAGCTGGTTGTAAAGCTAGAGCATGTTTTGATAGCTCTTTTGCAAACAAGACTAACTACAAAATTAATTTAAGATATATTATCACTGTATGTTTTCTGCACGCACATACCTTCACAAAGCAGTAAATTTTACATTTGAACGCGACATCATCACACTTACTGACGCAATTCAGAATTGAGCTTTGAGCGTACTCTAAAGTTCCAGCTTGAAAACATTTTCCTCAATTTGAAATACGCTTCCGATGTATCCAGTAGCAACGCTGCGCTCATCGCTTCCTTTGTTCTTTTGCGATTGGGAATTTTCGGATGATCTTGTTTTTTACGACGAGCGATTTCGTAAAGAAACAANANGA
>JGI24021J15306_10006680_pt1 | contig 13946 bp, 9 predicted proteins | sample Ectturendosymbi1_FD_15306 | JGI IMG/M metagenome (IMG submission 15306) | reverse complement strand
CCTGGATGACTGCCAGCTATGACAACTGCCACCTAGAACAATCGCCACCCAGGACAACTGCCACACGGACAACTGCCACCTAGGACAATTACCACCTAGGACAACTGTCACCTAGGACAACTGCCACCTCTATAACGGCCACCCGAAAAACTGCCACCAGGAAAACTGTCACCAAGAAAAATGCTAGCCGGTGTCAAGCGAAATTTCTGACTTCACGCCATGTGCGCATGCACAGAGTAATACTCTACAAATCAAATACGCTGAGAACCTTATTATTAGGGCTCAGGGTTTAGTGTTTTGGTACGTGCTTCGGGTTAGATTTGGGTTAGGGTAAGAAAAATAAATATAATTGAGATCTAAGACTAAGTCCAACATTTTTCACAGTGGTTACAGTTATTCTCGTACTATAGTTTGTTGTGGGTATCTGACACCTAACCAAAAGGTTTTAATTTATACAAGACAAATCAACAAAGTTATTGTTAAACGTTATTCCTTTACTCTGAGAAGCAAAATAGCTGACAAAAAATAATAGGTCAGAAATTACGCAGAGGTCAGAAATTTCGCTTGACACCGGAAACTGTCACCTAAGGTATATTGAGTTCTTTGCACTTGTGATTACAGCCATTTAAACTTTACAAAGATCTAGTGCAGGGGTTCCCACCCTGGGGTACATGTACCCCTAGGGATACATTTGCCTATCTGAAGGGGTACATTTGAGGTTAGCAATAGGAGGGAGAATATATTTATATATTATCTATTTCTAAATGTTTATACATATAACTTTGAGACATAAAAACGGAGTCTACGTTTATAATTCTAAAAATCTAAAAGTTCTAATAATAATTCAGTGGATTTTTGTTATTTTACTCAGCGTTTTCGTCATCAGAACGTTTAGGGCTACATGCTCATCTGTCGAAATGGTGAAGGTCAGAGAAAGGTTAGGAACCCCTGATCTAGTGTATAACAAAACGTTTCTTCATCTTCTGACCACTTTAAAGAAACGTGATTTCAACTTTAAACGTTTTGGGTGGATAATATCGTGTCGGTGTCATTGCATCTTCACATACATTCTTAAGTCAGTACAAAACAATTTTTATGGGCAGTTTAAAAAATTTTCACAGTAAACTCTCTTATCGACATTATCACATCGCATTCATTTCACGCACTCATCAAACGCGTTGCTTGCGTTCATTTTACCTTCTGTGCATTTGTTTACGTTAGCTTTTGATATGTGAGTTACATGACAGCAATAGCAACTCACTTTTTGCTGCACTGTGGTGAAGAAATATTGTCGTAGCCTAAAGGTTCTTAGTCGCTGTGCCGCGAGAACGCCTATACGGGCCCCAAAGGCGATATACCAAACTGATTTTGATAGGTTGTGTGTGATGCGTAAAACGCATTATCTTGTGTGGAAGTTGTACGGATGGCACAGGGGTGTAGTGCTAAAAAGAAGTGTGGGAACGCACCTGAAAACTAGTCATTTTCCGTAGAACTTCAAACTCATTTTCAAATCAGTTCTTAATAATGATTTATTCTTTTTCATTTCACTACAAACGAATGCATGAAAAAAGTGTGGGAATTTGTTCCCTGGATTTTTAATTTGACATTTTCCCATCAAACATTTAACAAGTAAAGATTGTCTTTGAAATTTCGCCACTTTTGGTCCTCCTGCAAAACATTTGTGGCTAACCCTGGAAAATCTACTTTTGGCCCTTTCCTGGAAAAAATCTTTCGACGCCCATGCACATTAGTAAACAAATAATTGCTTGATTGGATACAATTTTGGTAAACCATTTGTTACAAGAAATGTCAGTAACTTTACAGGACCTCTTTGGCTGAGCCAAAGTGAGCGACAGTGTCATGAGATTGAAATTTTCCAAAGCGTCAAGAAATCGTTGACGAAGTTCAGGTCCATGTGTTTTTCACTCAACGCAAACTTATGCTTGCGTAGACACTTGACAGCCACTCCACCGAGTAATGGCAGTGGTGCATAATTGAGAAATAGCGGAGAAGGTTGTCAGAGAGGAAAACAGCTGATCATCTTTACAATTTTCATACTGTTTCGGAAGGTAAAAGTTTACGTTTATATGAGACAGAATCTATTCGCACATATGCGCGAAGTAACAGTTGGTTACGAAAAAGAGCAGATGGCATGCATACTTCAGAAGTTAATCAAATCTTACGAATTTCACTATGTCTATACTGTACTTTGTAAATAGCTGTTTGGCAAAGGAAAACCTCCGGTAAATGACTTAATTATTACAGTTTGCTTTGAATAAAATCTTTTCAAGCGAATTGTCACGCTTGGTTCAAGTACGTAGAAATGAAAAATAACGCACGTTGTGTTCCGTAATTGCTCCCAATAATAGGGTCGCCGGATGCGTTTTGTAAAAATACCGGCCATTTTTTTAACAGTGACAGATCTAGGCTGCATTCGTAAGCGCAAATTCAATAGCACGGAACTGTCGAATAACATTTTTTGAAAAGAACGCTTTTTTGACAATGCATTTGTTTTTTGTGTTATTTTCTTTACAATTTCATGAATCTTCCACATGGTGGTTTGATAATGTTTTAAACAGTGTATAAACGTACGCTTTGTGAGCATAATTTCTATAGCCATATGCTAAGCATTAGCAATATAACCTACTTTAAATGAAAAACGATAATTGCAGTGTTTAATGTGAACGGAGGTGTTTTCTTAAACTCTAAAAAATAATGCACTTAATATAATTCCAATTTTACCTGCTGTATATCAATTTCTGAAGTGAATATCTTTCGATACAATTTGATGGTATTTACTTTTCTACGGTAGTATTGCCTGTATGAACACCATAACACAACTAAGAATTTCTTGCGTGCTGGATTTCAATTCAGTTTGCAACAATTCATTGATTGATTCGCTGGCCCTTGCTTGAGTCAGCTACAGTTTGCTGACGAAATAATGTGTCTGTTCAATGCAGCTCGTGTGACTGTGAAAAGTTCGCTTGTTTCTTTAATGTCACTGTCATCCTGTCCATTTCTATGATTTTCCTGCATTCTGTCTGCAATAGCCTACGGTTGTAGTTTAGTCAACAATTCCACCTACGCCGGTTACCCGGTTAATTGCCAAAATAATTGCTCAATCATACAGATCACGTTTAGGATGACTAACAAATTGCCTTTATGTGAGTTTTGTTGAAGGAACTGACAAGGCTCACTACTAAAGTCACTATAATTTGAGAACTCTGCGTTAGTTCTTTCTGCAGTTACTGCAAATCACTTATTTTCAAATTATCGGCATCAGGAACTGCATGGTTTTTAAAATATCGGTTTCTTACTTGCTTCTTCTAAATTAGCAGCAAAATACATGTCAGGCCGGTGAAATACCGGCCATTTGGCAACCCTACCCAATAATCACCATTCGCAATACTATTACGATATGCATTTGGAATGAGAACCCGTTGCCATTCTTTTACCAGAGCAATGTTTCTCACAATTTCAAGGCTTATATGAATAAGTACAGAGCGATTTTCGAAAACTGCCTGAAGCTGCCTAACAGCATCAGAGGCAATGCGAGGTGGTAGCGAAAAGTGTGCAAGATACATTCAGTCAGTAGCATAGAAGATGTGAGAATAGCCAAAGGCTGCTGTAATGTTTTTCGCACCTGCGGTAGAAAAGGGTTTATTTCTTCCCCGAAAAAATCGTTATTGGATTGATGAGTGGTTCCCAAACTTTTTCTGATCGCGTACCATTTGTGGAACCCGTACTGTCATCGCGCACCACCTTGTTCCAGGAAAACGCATTCTGCCAAAGATCATTTGCTCAAAAGTTTGCCCAACCAGACTTAACACAAATTCTGCATGAAAAGAATGGCTGTGAGAAATTATAATGATTCCTTACAAAACCAATAGGGGAAGTACGCAAAAGTGCAGGAATTTATTACCAGGACCCGATCAGTAAAAACAAAAACTGTGAATTATCATTTTGTGTAGCAAAACAGAAATTGGCTTACTCGCGTACCACCTGGAAGGCCTTCGTGCACAACTAGTGGTACTCCTACCACAATTTGTGAACCACTGTTTTAAACAAAGTCTCATTCATTGTTACATATATTTATTGATTTTCAAATTTCGCGTTCGGGTTGTTGTATTTTCCTATACTTTTTTCTCATGCATGCACTTCAATCATTTATTCTCGGATCTTTACGAGTTTTTCGAAACAGATACGATCACGCAACAGTCATGATTCAAGTCACTGGCTCTCAAACTTTCATGAGTCGTGGCCCCCTTCTAAATTTATCCGGAGAATAGTTAATATATCGTGACACTTGGGTTATGAATATCACGGCAAAGCTACCTAGTGAAGGCCTCTGCTCGTGGCCTCCAGAGAACCGCTCCGTGGCCCTCAGGGGGGCCGAACGCCCCGTTTGAGAAACCCTGTTCTACGTAAAGATTGTGAAACAATAACACCAAAAAGATGTCGTAAAATATGAAGAACTACAGTGAAGTTTTTGATTAACCAGCTTCACTGTAAATATAAAACTCATGATCATGCAATTTCAAAGCTGCCTTGGGTTTACTTCTAAAATTCCAATTTCCCGACAGTTTTTCAGAGTTGCGTTTACGTAATTATGCCTAAGTGTCTCGTGTTCTTTCTTCCGGAAGCATGTACTTGACGTCATGACTCCTCCCAAATCTTATCAGAAGGTGTGTATCGAGTAGGCAATTTATTTGCTTGCCTTATTGCCCACGGTTGCTCAAGAGAGCTCAAAACACACCCACCGAAATCCGTTAAATATTGCGCGGCGTATGCGTCGATTATAGGGGAGAGCCTGAAACATTGTGTTGAGCCTCGTACAGTCAAGTGTTGAAGGTTCTTCACACGACCACAGTTTTATCTGTCGGATCATTGTTTGGGTGATGTCCTCTGAGCTTTTGGCTTTCACCCTGACTCACGAGAAAGCAACGGAAGGTTTAACTCGAGGAGTGTCGTCACATCACTCGATGGCGCATTTTGGGTGTAGCAGCAAGGACATTATGGAGCTGGGGAGCTCATGTTTCAAATTCAGATTTATTCTTTAACAAACGTTTTAACAAAAAAAACAAGAAAAATTTCAACAAATATATTCAAAAACTGCTTAATTCGTCGGAAACAAGTTAAGCAACACGGTTTGCTCGTAAAAAAACTTTTTATGAGGAAAAAGGCTATAGGGAGTCAAAGTTTGTTATCTATGTCAGACTTTTTACACATATTTGCTTACTATCCAAACTACTTACTTGCGTTTTAAAGCAAACGGAATATCGACATACACATTTGTTAATGAAGCAGAAATACACCACAATACAAGATTTTAATGTTACTCGAAAGGCAGTGGTGGGTTTAGGGTGTGGAAATCTGACACGATTTCTCACCAAACGATCTGGGCCCGCTTTTCCCCCAAACCACTCATATATATATTTTAATCTGTATTTTGGCAAACCCTTTTCTCACTAACACATCGAGCAGTAAGTCTGTAGATCAATGNTTTTCAACCTTTTTCGTGCAGCCACCCATTTTGCAACCCAATTTAACCTTATCACCCCCTACCGAAAATTTCCAATCAGGTATATGTAATGCAGTTTTGTTTGCACAATGTAAAATCACAATGACTAAAAAATAACGTACGATATTAACGATATACCGGGTAACTGTCTTGAACAAAGACGCATTTACCGCTGTTAAATTCATGCACATGGCAGCATCAGTGAGAGAGACCCGTGCTGTATCAAAATCACTCCATAGCATAGCTCATTGAAAATTAGAATACCTCCCAAGTGAAGGTGCTAAGATACAAGATTTTCAAAAGCATTTGGAGGCAAAATTAACGGCAGTGCAGTTGAACAAAGTGGTTTTGAAGTTTGCTCACAGAATTGCATAAACTTTTTCTCAAGGTAAAGTAGTCCTCAATGTCGCACTGGCATAAGCCCGGAAGGCCATACTTGTAATTATCTACATCAGCTTGTTGTAATCGGATTACCGGTATTCTGCCTTCACTCCTCCTTCACGAAAAACCAATTAGCTGAAGCTTTTCTTGCTTACATTGCACGTTAGACGTTTACAACCACGTTTCACACATCGATTATGTAATCACTGGTTTGACGACAAGTGGGATTGTTCGTCTTCGCAAATTGCCGTAATTAGATAATGCTACATGCATTGTAGGCACTAATTTTTGCATTACTTGTGGCCGCGACTGTTGATATCATATTTGCACAACGTCTGGTTCGTAACAACGTTCTAGCAAACCGCGATATGAGAACGAACTGATTTTGGCAAGAGTTTAGGCTACTCCTCAACGTTTCAAAAATGAAAAACAATATTGGACAAGTACTGTAAAGGTGAAAAGAACGAGAAATAATTTTTGGTGAGCTGATCTTGATAGAATAGGTTATATTTGTCCATTTTTGCATGCAGCCATGGGTCAAACTAAAAATTCAAGTAACTAGTCTCCACAAAGATGACACAAGCGAATCAATCGAGCAAGCTTTTAAAAAAATCGGTTTCACGTAACACTACGCATCGTCAGTCCTTACATCTGCAAGCAATGCTAACAGATGAAACGCTGAAAGACTAAAGCAAAAGCAGAGAAAGCAAACAAACTCAAGGCTAAAATGAATAAATCAAAACACAATTTGCGGCAAGTACAAACTGAAAAATACGTCGTTCCTAATTAATTGCTTTCACTTCACTGGAACTAAAAAAATACCTGAAGCCAATTATGGAGCAATGCAACAGATCCACATTGAAGGAAACAGGCCGTTCGCTGTGACTCACTGAGCGTTGGTAGAATGCGTTGAGTAGGATTGCATTCGTAAAGTGGGCAGCCCACTCCGGGGAACGCCTTTCAAAATAAATGCTAAACGCTGTGAACGAAGTTAACAAAATTGCTAGCACGCTGGGTAGTGAAAAAGATAAAAGCAAGTCGATTAACATGAAAAAAACGGTGCACGAAATATTTCACACGAGGGAGGATCATGCTTTCAATTATTATTTGTGCTCTAAGTTTGTCAAACCATTTATCTTCACAGATGTCCAGAGAGTGAAAACTGTGGGTTTTCTAATAAAGCAACTGTGTAATCTTCGTGTATAGGTGGTTTATTTATGGTATCATGAAACACTGAATAGTGCTGCGATAAGGCCAGTTGGTCTTTGTCATCTTTATCATCTGGTTTGTTCCAATTACTTCGTTCCGAGTTTTTGTTTTTCATTCCAGCTGGAAAAAGTTTTCAGGGAAAAGAAAAGCTGCAGATAGGTTTTACAAGATCATAATTTTTGCACAGCAATTCAAGTGGTTTTGTGGTTAATTTTGAACGTTTCCTTCACTCCAAACCACTCTTACGTCAACAGCTAAGCCCTGAGGGTAGCAGCAAAGAAAAAATCAAGACGATGTTGATGCTTCACCAAAAGCATATTTAAACGCGATGGAACAGCACTTTTGTCACTTACTTCCAAGAACGTTTGAAAACTGATTTTCTTTCTGCGATCGGGAACAAACCCAAACCGTTTTTTTCCAAACAACCTGAACGATGATCTCGTTGGGAAAAGCAACAATAGCAGGTTTCGTGGCTTTGGCGTCAATTTTCACCATCGTCGCCCTAGCAACGGAATTTTGGATGGAGGTAAGGCGTTGCCGCAAGCTGGAACTTTTCAGGCATTCNNAGGGTTTTTGTTAAAAGATGAAATTTCAACGCTGTTTACGCTTTGTAAATTACTGATAAGAAGCCCACAAAATTATTCAAATATTTATCCCTGCTGTATTGGAAAAATCTTTGTAATAAGAGTTTCAACGTCCAAGTTCTGCACTTTTGCAATAACTTCGTTTATAAGCACGGGCAATCGAGCATCTGCTACGTTTACAATGTAATGTGATTCTATATGCTTTTGTGGAAAGATAGTAAAATTTCAGTTATACTGAAAACAGTTTCTTAAACAAGTTTGGTATTTAAATTTTATCCCGGAAAACGTTTTATGTTTGTTTGTTAGTTTTCATCAGCAATTGTTTTCTGACAATAAATCCAAACAAATGTTTAGCAAAGGTCCTGAACANAATTTACAACCTTNGGTTTTACAGGGTTGTTTCGACATTGGCCAGTATCTTCATGTTTTACAAACGCTAACGTTTCATGCGTTCAATGATACCGAAGCAGCAGAAATATACGAAGGAGCCCTAAGCCACATCAAAGGCCCAATGACCTGCTTTTCATCAGGATTGTTTAGATTTCATATCGAATCGAGCAATTTCACAAGAGCGTTTCCTCGTGAGTATATCGTTTAACTTAAAAGTAATTTTGTTTCAACTTCTTAATACAAATGGAGTTGATTATCAACTGTGAAACAATGTGAAACCTATCGCAGAACTCACCAAACCTGTCCGATAATGCAGAAATACTTTGAAAAGGCGTGGAAAATATTAATTGTCAGTCTATGAAATTAGACCTGGGTGAAATCTTTGTCGGCAAACTTTACAAACTTGTTTGCTACGTCTATGTAGCACCTGTCGAACAATAATAAAAAGATGAAACGCACGCGAAAACTCTACTCATTGCGTTATATCGCATCTTCAGCACATGATGTACTCGCAAGGAGATCCCACAACAAATTGGTGCAGCTTGCGGTATTGCACAGGAAAATATAAAACACTGCTTTGCTTTGCAGATGACGAAGTATTAATCTTCCTTCATGCCACCTCAGCTCTTCTGATCATTTCGCTTGTGATTGGTGCCGTGGGGGCAATTCTCTGTGTTATTGGGTCTCACTTGGACCCTCGGGGAAGCTCTGGAAGAACAAAGTTTATGGGTGGCATGATTGCCATTGCGTTTGGTGGTAAGGTTGCTTTTTCATTATGCAGAGTAATGATTGCGTTTGTGTAAATATTTGTAAATATTTTATAATCTGAATTTATGCCTTCACGGAAAATCTGCTTTGACTAAAAGAAATCGTAGCCATAGTATATCTGCTGAAATAAAGCTCAAGTAGCTCTGAAGAATTGATAAAACTTACTTAAGATTTTTTCGTGAACTCGGCGTTAAATACGGTGGCAATATAGGTCTTTGTCAAATGCTACATGGTTTTCACTGCGCTGGTATTCCTGGCGAAATGAAAACGAGCTTGGTGGGTGATTGATGTGTTGATAAGCGTTTCACTACAAAATGTTTTGCAAAAGAAGCATGTTACGGTGCTTCTTTTCAAATTTGAAGGACATTTGAGCAGAAAAAAACGTTGCGATAGAATGAGATTATTCCACGAAGATAAAGATATTGCAAGCCAAAAATAAATTACAATCAAGGCATGACACTGATTCTGTTAATTAAAACGCAACGTGTCTTCATATGTTTTCAAAAACTACCGCCACATATTTGGCTTGCGCATCATTAAACCCGCTAAAAACTTGTGTTCCGGCACGAGGCTCTTGCGATTTTAAGTGCAGTTATTGAGTAAGAAAAACATGAAAAAGCTGTTAGTTCAAAATTAAACATTTTTTCATAACATCATCTGAGGCGATTATTTTCATTTCCCAGCAATCTGCTTGTTCGTCGGCATGGTTGTGTTCACTGTCCTGATGAAGCCGGCGACCGAAGACCACCCGATGCTCTTTTTCAATCAGTTCAGCCGTGCGGTAATGAATCTTAGAAGGCACAGAAGGAGTTTCATCGATCTGGAAGATCTTCTGTTTCAACTCGAGGAAGAAGCGGTGGTGCGATTTGCATATTCTTTCTATTTGGGTTGGATGTCGTGCTTGGTGATGTTTCTGGTGACGGCGTTCAACTGCGTCATCTTGTGCCGAAAAAAACACGAAGATGTGTCAAATATAATTTTGAAGTGAATTACAACAATTAGCATGAGCCACGTTCAAACGCTTTCTGGTGTGAAATGGAATTTCAACTGCTTTCCTTGCAAAAGAAATATGACAGGTGTAAAAGAAACTGAGAAATGTCATGTGCTATTTCGATCACATTTTTGTATTTCACAACTTGTGGAAAACGTTTTTGTGTGTTTTTCGAAAAAGTTAAAGCAATTGCTTCAATCAACGCTTACAAATTGATTTTAGTTGAAAGAAAAAGCTCAAGTCAGATCTTCAAAGAGGACGTAAATTGTCTGTTCAGTTACAATTATAATCCTTTCATCTCATATTGAGGCTTACCAATATGGCATGCAAAGAAAATCACATGTAATTTATCCAACTCTTACGCAAACAACTGATTTTGGGTTGAAACAAAAGTTTCAACCCAAAATCAGTTATGCCCTAACTAATGGACAATGTTTTGTTGGAAAATTTTCGATATTTTTTGATTAAATTGGTAGGATTNTAAGGATTCTGTTTGAACAACCATTTGCAATTTTTTTAAACCTTTTTAGGTTTCGCAAGCGCNAAAGTATTTGCACCAATTAGCGCCATTANTTTCGGCTATAACTCCACAGACAATTGAGTTAGAGAGCTGTTCAAACCCTCTTAAGATGCGGAAAGCCGTGTAGTTTCGATTAAAAACACCAAGGTATGGTCTAAAAGCAACAATCAATTAATTAATCGCCTAGGGGCTTATTAATATTTTGGTTATAAATTCCTAACCACTAACGCTTGAAGGTCAATGAAAGGGTCTAAATATGCTTATGTTCAAAACTTCCCAATATTAAAAAAATTTAAGCCTTAAGACAGGGTTTCTTAACCTGGGGTGCTAGCACCCCTAAGGGAGCTGAAATCAATTTCAGGGGGTGCTGGGTAAGGTCACATATGTGGCGGTCAAAGGTAAAAGGAATATGATATACTGCACTTGTCTTTACTTTTATCCTTATAGTAACCAGGTGTTAGCCAATGGTAGGGGGTGCTGGACTGCTTAGGCCTCACCAAAAGGGGTGCTGAGGTAGAAAAAGGTTACGTAACGCTGCCTTCAGACTTTCCGCATCTTTAGAGGGTGTGAACAGCTCTCTAACTCAATCTGCTGCCCAGTTATGGCCGAACAAAATCTTGCCCAAATTGGGAAAATGCGGGACTTGAAGTCTTGTCTTTGTAAATTGTTTTTTTCAGCTCTCTTTTGCAGATTTGACATTCGCAAAAATAAAAATTTAGCGAGGCATCTTTTTGCTTTTGTAGTCAAACTTAGTGTGTTGTTTGCTTATGACTATAACTGAACTGAATTGCGCATGTACCTAATGATGAATTACCGAATAATTTTACGAAACGTGTGCTTCGCCTGCAGTGCGTTTTACTTAATTTGCACAGAAAAGGAAAAATGATTGTAAATGGAAATCAGGAACGGTTGCTATATATTTCCTTAATGAAACATTTTCGCTGTTGTATATGGCATTAAATGCCTAAAATTTCCAAAGATAAGCTGTATAGCTTTTTACCTGTATGTATTTTGAAGGTGTTACTCTGTCGAAAGTAACTTTATCGACAAATATTGTTTGCAATGGATTGTATTTTATTTTTGACCGAGGAGTTTGACAAAACTTTGAAAAAATATCTAAGTAAATTGTATTCGAAGTTCCAACGCTTTTTGTAATGAAAATCTTTTTAATAAATTGTACATAAAAGAAAGCATGTTCATTTCCTTCCGAATAGTTATTCCAACAGCGTGTACATTAACATGCGATTCTTTCAATTTGCTTGGTTGAAGATTTTTTAACATTGGTGCTTCTTTGTACTTTCTGTAAATACCACTTTTAACGCAGTTTTTTAAATGAAGGTGACTGTTCATAACGTTTTTATTAATAAAACATCAAGCTACGTGTACTTAATTTTTGTCTGTACAGTCATTCAGTCATTTTCTTACATTTTGCAACAAGTATGGCATTTCTATTCCTTTTTTCAAAATCAAGAGGTCTTCCAAGTTTTCTTCGATGTACTTTGTCCAAAATCGTTTCGGAATTATTTTGTATTGTTTATGCATTCATTTTCGCACCTCCTTTTCCTGTGAAGAGGATCCGGTGGGCAGCAGCCCCAAGAAAGGCTCTAAACACATTACGGTTTCCAACAACCGGTGATAGTTCTGCTGGATCCAAAGTCCACACCAAGGCGGGCATAATCCAGTTCGGAGATGTAATCATGTGACCTAGTTCTTGTTAGACCGAGCTGCTTTCCCGTGGGTGTAGGCAGCAGGACTTACCTCGCCAATTTTTCCTGAGGGATTCTGGTCACGCGAACGAACCATAATTTCTGTATTTTCGTTGCTCATGCGGTTGTGCAAGTTTCCCAAGTTTTACTTCATTTTCAAAATTTGCCGTTTTTTGTTACTTTCCTTCGTTTACTGGCTAGAAATGTATAACCGGTCTGTAGTTGTCTGAGCTAGCGGATAGGATTATAGGGGTAGCCAAGGGGAGATCCAAGGGGCCATGCCCCCAAAAATGTCTAGCATATCTTGTCGTTTTGTGCTTTGAGAAGCGGTGTTCCAAACAAAATACGGTTTCTTGACAAAATATTTGGCTCCTACCAAAATTTGGGCTAACTACACCACCGATAGGAATCCTGTAATTTTGCCTCAAAAACTAAATCTATTATTTCCTAACGTAGACGAGGACGATGGAGCAATGGGTTTTACGCATAAACACCAGTTCTACAGAAAATTGTACTCAATTCCCTCGAGTGAATCAAGTTTCGCATCAAATGGCGCGCACTTCACCTTATTTTTAAAGAAAAGCACTTCACCTTAGTTTTGAAGAAAACCTGTAGGTGTATGCTAAACATGGCATTAAGGTCAAAACCCACAATGAGAATATGACCAACAGTACAGCGAGATCCCCAGCACCTGAAACAATTTTCCGTCATTACCAGCCAACAGGTTGCGATCGAGAGTCAATGAAGACATACACTGCGCCTTTTACAGTTCTTTCCTTCAAAAAACGCCTAAATTGGAAAGTAAATTTTGTCACAGGTCCCAACAGCGTCAACGGGATGATCTCGTGACATCACACCGCCAAAAATTTTTCAAGCACCATTACACCAATTTTAAAGAGCCAATGCATCCTTTTCAAGGACCGCAAAATCATTTTTGTGGCTTGGACTTTGTCAAGTCATAACTTGCCAACCGATAGAGCTGGAGAGCTGTTCGAACCCTCTAAAGAAGCAGAAAGTCTTCTAGGTTTGATTTAATAGACATCGGACAGTTTCGGGTTTAAAGCTTCTTTAGTATGACATCACGACTGGGTTAAATGAAGAGATTTTGGATGATGTAATCAGGGACGGAGAAAAAATGAATATGCAATTTACTTGTTTTTTCTTTCAAAAAGAACTGGGCAAAAAGCCCCATCTTTAGAGCTTTTGATTGGCCATCTAGCGTTAAGGATTGGCAAGTTATGACCTAAAAGCAACAATTAATTAATGTTTAATATCAATTGATTAATAATAATTAAACAACAAAGTGTTGGTTTATTGTATAACGTCTTCACTCCCACATGCAACGCGCGGTGTTTACGTACACATCGCAGTGACAAGGAACACACAAATACATGAATGAACTCGAGGACATATACGGGGAAGTAGTAGAAGGGTATGCGCTTGATGGCGCTAATACATTTACTTTGATGAAAAACAAGCATGAAGGGAATACACCTGAATGACGCCATAACGAATATTTTAATGTGCTGCGATGACTTTGGAAATGCACCAATTTATAAAAATGCAAAGGGTGGTGGGAGGCTGCGAAGGACCTGGGGTCATTTAGGCTGCACACCTCCCAAGGACAAAGCTACTTTTCGTGTAAAGGGAACAGTTTATAAAACTGAATTAATGTATGTTGCTCTGAATATAATTTTAATATGCGAAATGCGGTTATATGGTATATTGAAGCAATAGGCAAGGTCAAGCCACCAGAAGAAAACGGTTTAATGTTGTCACATTGGACATTTGCTGTTTTCACAAATTTAAAATGTTCGTGAAAGCTCGAGAGAAAATGCGTCCAAAGTTATAAACTAGGGCATTATTGCAATGGTGT
>JGI24021J15306_10006678_pt1 | contig 13947 bp, 8 predicted proteins | sample Ectturendosymbi1_FD_15306 | JGI IMG/M metagenome (IMG submission 15306) | reverse complement strand
GTCACAGGTGTGATCACAGCCAATTTTCTTTATTGTTTATATTGAAAATCTTAATAGTGGGAAAATAATTAATGGGATAAATGTGTTCAGTAAAGATGTTTAAAGATAAGTTGACATATAAAGAAAAAGTGACGTGTAAAACCTCCGCAGAAAAATGTAAAGCGAAATACGTGATGTGTGTGGCAAAAAGCTGTCATATTTCAGAGGTAACATGCAAAATGGAAATTTCAAGCATTGAAGAACACAACACACCACTTGCACTCTATGCTACACCACTTGCACTCTATGCTACACCACTTTGTAGTTGTAAAAATATTTTACCGACATCAAAACAATTTAGAAACAAAATGCGTATATTTATAACATTTAAACTTATTCATCATCCACTATTCTTCGCGCATAACATGTGTTCCATATAACAAAAAGAAAACTTAAAATTGCTTTTAGTTTTAAGATTTGTCAATAAAATATGTCTAAACTTTGTTTGAAAAAATAGTCCATGGTTGACATTTGTGTTGAATCGCGCCCATTCTAGTTAAACGCATAAAAAGCTTGGGAAATTGATTATGCGTTTAACCAGATTTGCCTGTACCATATTGCTTTACTTATGAAAAAAAATTTTTGGGCAACTTTTTGTCAACACCCCAAAATATTACCCTAAAGACAAAGTATAGAAAACTTTAAGAAAAATTTCAATCCAAAATTTGTTGTTGAAATCCTTATCTTACTGCTATTTTAACTTCAAAAATGAACTCCTTGGTTTAAAAAATGATAAAGTGCTTGCTTTCATTGTAAAAATCCTTCAAGGCAAACACTTATTGCCAAAAATCGAATGTGAGAAATGAAAAAATAGTTGTGCTAACCCTTAAAAATCCACCTAGTGGCCAAAAATTCAAAATGCTGTATCTTGGTCACTGGTAAAGATATTCAAAAATTTTTTGCTATCATAGTTTTTCAGTGTCTATCACGTATGTGAGAATTAGCAAAATCCATGACTAGTGCTTACAAAATTTGAAATAATCTGATGATTATAAATGAATTAACCCTTTCATTAAAGGATATTGCATGAGGGCAAACAAAGTTTATTAAAGTTCATCTGTTTCTAATTGCTATACTTGAAGTTAACACAGCACAAAAGTTATATTAAAATAATTCTTCAGATTTAAAACTTATAACGATGAGGTGGTCACCTTCTGCACATTAATCAAAACAATCATGAAAATCGATTTTTAAAAAATCCAATGTCTTTGTGTTGTTTCATCAAGTTTTGTCAATCTTGGTGAATAGTGCGTGAAATGACTGAAGGTGGTTAATAGACTACTAGTAACAACTTCACAATATTACTGTAAGCAGGGGTCATAGTAAAACTTGAAAGAAGACCGATCTGGAAACACAAAGATGTTGGAACTTGGTAGTCATCATGTCAGCTGGGTTAGTGAAGGGCTTTAGATAATGCAACAATTAATAATGTTGTCAGAAAGATGATCTAATAATATGGAGTATTACACAAGAAAATATTATTGTACAGTGATTAATAACAAAATTAATGCAATTGCACAGGTGCGGCTTCTTTTTTGAAAAATCTGCAAAAAGACTTGTTGACATGAATGGTTACCCCAGAGAATAACAGTGGTTGCACTAGTGCTTGTCTTTTATGCTGGTTAGAGGAGTGTCTAAGTTTTACTGTGTGCTTTTTTGGTAAATATTTACTCAGTTTGAACATAAAGCAGTGGTCCACTGAGTGTTTCTTTCTTCCTCCTCGGTAATAAGCACAAGTGCCATTTAATCTCCAAACCATAAATCCTTATTTCTCCATGGTTCCGTTTAAATTCTGTTGTGCCTATATGTTCAGTTTCTTAGATGACTTGTCACGATATTGGATGAATGTTGTTTCCTTGATTTTTCTTACAGTATTCTGCTTTTGATAGTTTTGGAATGTTGAGGTTTCATGGTATTAAAATCAAGATTTAATAGATTATCTGAGCTTTTCAGTANTTNTGTTAAAGCTTGCTTGTTCTATTTTTAGGGCTTCTTGAGGATTTGATTGACTTACTCCATTGTNCCTGATAAGTAGGGCTGTGGAGCTNGAGCCCAAGCAATTTTGGATGGCCAGAGTCAAAAACTTTTGGATGCTGGAGCCTGAGATTTGGGTTCTGGTTCCACAGACATTGTTTGTGGGGCAAGCGAGTTGTACAAATAAATCCAATGGTTTTCAGTTTTTAGTGGACCAAATTGTTCTTGAGCTGAAGCCAAAAACTTTTAGATATTGGAGGTGGAGCCAAAGCAAAAAAATTTAATGCTTAGAGCTGGATATTTAAGTTCCAGCTCCACAGCCCTGCTGATAAGGAAAACTTTGGTTGGCTATCATCGCTGATCTGATGTTTTCCATCTAGACAGAAATGATTTCATTTTTGATAACCTGTGAAACAAGATTTTTGGGGGTCCAAAATGCGATTGTCAGGGGTGAGAGTTTGTATGTTCTTGGATGTACTTTTTTCAAAAGAACTGAGTTTTATGAAAGCTTGCAAGTGCTTTTACTCAAAAGAGCATTATATTGCCAAACCTTACTAATTTAACAATTTAAATTGCTGAATGTGTGCATTGCCATTTCTGCTTCATGCTGCGGTTACCACAATGAAGATGACCAATGATGCAATTGTAAGCATGTTGTGAAGTTCAAATATTTATGAGGCAAGTATGGCGGGATTGTTGTTTGATGCTACAGAACTGAAAAGTTTCTACTGTTCAACCATGCAAAATTACCTGAAATTGAGCACCAAAGCCTTGTCTATTTTAGTGCACTTTGCAACAACACATTTTTGAAAATCTGGATTTTCCTTGCTACTTCATTTGAAAAAAATATCGGAACTGTTTGAACCCTCAAAAGACTTGCGCATGGTTCTTAGTGATTGTGTGCCAAGGTATGAGCAGATGATTTCAGATAAGCAGCAACGAAAAGTTATATACTAGGTTTGTTTTTAATGGGCAGTAAAGTGTGAAAGTTAAACAGTACGACTGGGTATTTTTCTGTTGTGCTGTTGGTATGTATTACAATCAGTAATTTTACAAATGGAAATACTGCAAAATTAGACTGTTTTTATTATTTCTACACTTTTTTTAAAACGAGGAGGTGCAGACGTCATCATATTTTTATGAAAAGGGTGCCAGCTACAAAAAAGGTTGGAAACCTTTGTTCTAAATGGACTATATAGAGCAGTGATTTCAAAGTGGGGTGCACATTCTACTTTGGGGCAATTTGTTGTTTAAGGGAAGCAATTTGAGAACTTTTGAACCAGAAATGTTAGAAACCTGATCAAAGGCTCAAAAGACTTGGAGTTTGGCCTAGTTTCCAATAAAAACTTCAGTGAAATACTGCCATCTAGAGGTTGGGCCCAGGGCCAGGTAACCTGAGCCAAAATAGCCAAAAACATACCACACTTATGATGTCACCCACAAAAAACTGAAACCCAAAACCTAAAAACTTCTTTCATTGCAAGCGAGAAGACTATCCAAGCCTTTTAAGTGTTTGAACAGCTTTCTAGCACAATTGACTGGTGAATTAGGATGTTGCAAAGACTTGGCCAATATGGGCAAATTATACCTTTTAGCATAATTCGGCCAGCACCAAAGGTGTTGAAGTGGTTATGAGGAAATACTCTACTCATGTGAAATTAGGTGTTGCTGTACCATCATACACTTGGTTAGACCAGCTATTTCCGACCTGTGGCCCAGTCAAAGGATTTGTGCAGCTCAGTTTGTTTCCACTGTAGTATAAGTAGCCTACATACTGACAACCTGTCCTTATCTTAATCTTAAATTTGACATTTTTGATGCAGGTGGTCCTCAGTGCCACTTTGTCACGTCTGCACTCAGAGCTTGGAGATTTCTGTATCTCCACTGACACCTTGGTGCAAAAGCTTATTACTANTTTTCTGATTTCTCACCTTGTTCCACTGGCACTAAACATGCCTATTNAATCACATTTACGGAGTGGTNAAAGGTGCCAAACAGTTGGACTTGGATTCAAATGTTGGACTTAGGATTCAAATGGTTTCAGTACGTAGCTTAAACTAAACTTAGTTTGCAAAGTACTTAAGTCATTCAATACACAGCTCTCATATGTCATTTTGTGCGGCCCTGGTAGAGATAGTGATATAATTTTGACTTAGTAAGCAATTTCAGTTGGACATAGCTTGGTTAGACCATTTACCAAGACATCATTTAGGTGCTTGAAGTAGACAAACATTAACACAATTGCTGATCATCTAGTCATATGTGGACTGAGGAAAACTATGTTTTTCTATTGCAGAATTTTACTTCTTTTCGCGTTTTGCCTTGTCTTTTACCTGATGAAGTTGTTATTGTTGGTTATCGTAAAATATCATTTTTTTCTTATATAACATAATATGTGCTATCATGATGAGGATCACATGACCCAGATCTCTACTCGAATTGTGAATATATGTTTCTCCAAACTCATCTGTTTTTATCGACACAGTATAGAGCAGACGAGAAAAAATATGATGTTACAACAAGGAAATGTGGTGTACTGTAAATTGTGAGTCTGAAAAACTGGTAAAAACAAAATGCTTGTGACTGCAAAATGTTGACCGGGTTTCATTCTAGTGTTTTTAGTACAATTTAACACCAATAGGAGAACACTTGTCACTATAAACCAGGGGTCTCCAAACTATAGCCCGTGGGCCAAATCCAGCCCGCAAAGCCATTTCATCTTGCCTGCAAAGCTATTTCACCTGGCCGCAAAGACATTTTGCCAGTAATTTTAAAAATATGTATTTCAACAAATTTGTTGATTTTGCAGAATGCAATACATCCCGAAACAATCACATTATATAGTTTGTGGCCCTTGGATGGACAAAAAAGTTAGTAGACCCCTGCTATAAAGCAAAAGAAAGAAGGATAATGGGAAAAGAAAGTGCGCATGTTTTGTGTCACTTTGCCACACTGTAGTTTTTTGGCAATTTAAGCTGCTGTAGCAGAAACTGCAATCAAACAAAATAAACAGGTTCGTATAGTTATCAGGTCTGAAACATGAAGTTTGCAACCACAAAAATGATTAACCCCACTGAAGTAACAAGATCATTATGTTTCTTGGTTCTTTTAGAGGTGCATTTTTCAGAGCTAACCACTTTTAAAATAAAGGAATAAGCCTGTGCTATAGAAGAATGGACCTCCTGTTTGTCATTGTTGGTGCCAGCTCGATCCATTACATCAATATATCAGGGTTGAAGACTTCAGAACTGTGATGAATTGAAGTTGTGCAATAAACAGCCTGTTTCTTTTTTTTCTAGAGTCAGTCAACATTATTAAGAAATTTTTTCAGTGGTAATATCAATCCAGCATAATATATAGATAATTGTATGGTTCAAATCACATTTTTCTTATCAGTAGATGATGGAAGTCAAATATGTTAGTACTGGTCAACATCTACAAGATATATATCATTTTATGGCAGAGTAATGACTTTCTGAGGTGATTAATATTTTTTTCTGTGTATTGAAAGCCTGGCAAGGGAAAAGGAACAATTTGTACTTTTGTTTTGGTAATACTTCTTTTTTTCCATTCCCTTCATTCATTTCAGTATTTATCTGTTGCTCTGTCTTGCATAGTGTTCATCTGCCTTGATGGATCAACCTGACATACACCGAGGATGTTTTATTCCCAGGCTTTAGCTAACTTGAAAACTGCCGACGCATTCAGCTTGAAAACACGTCACCAGTCAACGGATTGCGCGCCACAGGCCACAATCACCAATTATCAGAAACAGCGCGAGAGAACACAAGCACATCTAGTCAATTATCAGGAATGGCGCAAAAGAACAATCAAGCACTTGAAATGCATCTTACAAAATTATCACACAACCTCTATGTAACAGCATTTATAGACGAAACCAATCATCTTTGCAGATGTGTTGGAACACTTCAAACTTTGTTGACAATACAAGCGTGTTTCTCACACATTAAACATGTTTTTGGAGTTTTACTATTCTGCAAACTTTCTGAACTTTTACCTGTTAAAAAAGTTAATTCTTAATTTTCAATGTACAAGCATACATTTTTGAATGTTCAGTGTAATGGCAGAGTTTAAGCTGTGCACTTCTTGTTGATGTTTAGAAACCACTAATTAGTTTGCTGTTTATTGGCAAAATAAGTTATTTGGCTACTTGAGTGCAACAAAGATAACAGTTTTGTAAACTTGAAATACTGACAGTAGAAGAACTATAGCATAGGATGGATGAAACAGGTGGAGAAATGGATGTTGATCAATGTCTTATAGGCAAGTTTAGTTCTATGGGCACAACTGATAAAGATGTTCTTATTGCTGAGTTTCGAAAGTTATTGGGTTTTCAGCTAAATGCTGCTGGTTGTGAATTTTTTCTGGACATGACAAATTGGTGAGTGCTTGTTGTTTCATCAAAGTACACTTGACAGGAAAATAACTTTCTTCTGTGCATCTGTAGAGTTATCTAGTTATCTTAAAATGAAATTTAGTGTTAAAAGTTTTCTGTGTGGTGGTACTCATGGTTGCTTTCATTGTTTGGCATAACTGAGTATTTGGGGATGGTAGCTTGTATCATGCACTGTTGTCTGATTTGTAATGATAAAATTGTCAATTTACATTTTCTTAATTTCAGGAATCTTCATGCTGCAATCGGAGCTTATTATGACTTCGAAATGCCTTCAGGCAAAATACCCTCCATGTCCTTTATGCAAGATGTAACAATAGGTGAAGGAGAAGCAGTTCCTCCAGATACTGAGTTCCTCAAAACATGGAGGATTAAAAACAATGGTTCGTTTTGTGAGAAAAGAGCATGAAAATAAACCATATGCAACAATTAAATCCAACATAAAATAAATGACCAAGATACAGTTTAAACACCAGCATCTATCAAAAGGAATTCTTCCACAGCGATGAATCAGACAATATGATGTTTACCAAGTATTTATTTTGCCTGTTGAGCAGGCATCTTCAACTCTTGTTTAAATGGGATTTGATACAAGCATTGTTTTATTTCAGGCATGGAAAAATGGCCATTAGGATGCACCCTTCGTTTTGTGAATGGTGAAAAAATGAGTGCTCCTGATTGGGTGGCAGTGACTGAACTAGACCCTGGCAAAACGATAGATGTTTCTGTTCGTATGAAAAGCCCTTCTTCTCCTGGCATATACCAAGGGCAGTGGAAAATATTTACCCGAAACATGATGCCATTTGGTGGTAAGCATTTTATGTGTACTTTTATTAACTTGTGTCTTAACTTACTGTTTGTGCAATTGAGTTGCCTGAGTCACCTGGGTACCTTTTCATAACTGCGTTGGAATATAACTTATTTTTGCACGCAAGTGTAGATATTTAGGGAAGTATTACAGTAAATGTCAATCTTCTGAGTTATGCATGATAGTATTTACAAGGCAAAAAGTCAAAAACCATGCAATGCTTATTAGTTTTGCAGAATCTGGGACATGTGCGGCACAAGCTCAGATTTTCACATCAAGTTCTTGAAAATAATTGTTTCATTTGTAGTTGCATATAAATGTTAGTCCTGTTGTATGTTGTAACAGATATACCAGCCGATCCAGCTGGCTACTATTGCAAATTTTATGCTGAATAACTTTATATATCTTCAATGCACAGTTTTTTAATAATTTCAGCTGCACTGGACATGGTTTAATTTCTTCATCAATTTTTGAAGTAAGGTACCTTCAGCTTATTCTTCTAAAAAATTCATAAAGATCGGGATCTCTTCATTGCATTTCAACCAAAACGAAAATTTGATTTTTGGTTAATCTTTGGTTATATGCTTAAAAATATTCTTAGGAACTTCCGAAGATGTGGCAAAAACAGTTGAAGTCAAAATACTTCTTGCATATGCTGTTGTTCTCTGTCCAATGTAGTTGTATTTGTTAGCATGATGACATTTTTTATAGCAAGAATTAATCCTAAAAGTTCTTATATTTTGTGATGCTGCTGACTTCAACGTTTCGCAGTATAATTGACAGCAGACGATAATATGAATCGCACTTCAGATTTAAAGCATTGCTATTTACTTTCGTATGGTTCTGTTGTTTTTGGGAGTGGTCTGTGTTTACCCAGTATTTTATTCGCATTTACCGCATAATATCGTGTTGTTCAAGTTGTTTAAAAGAAGCAAGGTTTTTTAAGAGGAAATGCGAGTCGAATCAGATATGTGTGCAGCAATTCTTCCAACTGCATTGGTTATTTTTCAAACGCAGCTGCCAATTATGGTTGAACAATAGGTTTGCAACGGCGTATTTCGATTCAAGTTTTCTTCATTTTACTTGACCAAAATTGTGTGCAGAGAAAATTACGTAAGATATTTTCCTTTTAGCCGAGTTGAAGAAACATGAACATTACTGGATAAATAAAAAGTGGTGAATGCCAACGAGTCCAAAATATTTTGACAGGATCACATGTAACTGGAACAAGGCCTCGTCTGTGAAGCCACTTGAGCTGACCCGAAAAAATCTCACAATCAGTCAAAATCAGCACCAACAGTTGCTTCTGCGGCAACTACTGTAAACATTTTGACATTCCACACCCGTTACGCTAAATTTCGCCGACAATGCACATTCTGCATTATTTCTTATCACCTGAACAGGTAATTTCGATCTAGGGACTTCCCCAAATTTACGCAGTCCGATCTATTTGTTGTGATTCGTCACCCGTCAAGTTTTCGCACCGCAAATGCGTCCATTGCGATGTGTCAGCGATCACATGGCGATAGAGTAGTCCGTTGTGAACGAACATACCAACATCGACATAAAACGTCGTGTTGCAAGTGATACTTCGCCTAGTAAACTCCTGCGCAGTGTTCAAACTGTGCACAAAATGCCTGCAGCCATCAAGTTTGTTGTTTCAGACACAATATGGGTGATCATATCTGTTGAGACTGGCGGATTACTCGGTGTGACACAGCAGATGTCACAGTTTGCCAGCAGCCTTAGCAGTCCTCCGCGGCCTGTGGGGATTTTTCAAAACCAGACCAGTCCCAATCCATTCGCAATGTCTACCACCAACACGCCGACCTCTGGACGGCCTGAAGAGTTAAATCAACACCAAACTCTTTTCTCCGAGTCAGGCGACATGACTGTAAAGTCGGCCGCGACTTTGGCTTGTGAGGATTCGGAAATGAGCGAGCAGAACTCCAAGGCGACTTCTACGCCCACGAGGACTCCAAACGGAACATTACTTTTACAACCGATCAGCTTTAAGAATACCGATGGCCGGACGGGTCCAACGTGCTGGAACACAAAAAGCCCAACAACGATAGGCGACTCAAATGAATTGGATGGGGGTGCCAGTCACTCCTTGCAAAGCATTCCGGAAGATCCTGGTAGTCCAGTCGTGCACGTACCAAGTGACAGTGTTGCTAATTGCACGGATTTCATGACTTCTAAGTCACTTTACGATATGAACGCCCGTCAAGCCTCTCCGTTTAGCTCGCCGTCGAAGCTTCTAGAACTGGAACGCTCATTTTCATCGCCGGACGCTCCATCACCTATCAAGCCCACGTCTAGAAGTCTGCTTGTGAATGTTGAGGTACTTCTTCCTTGCTTGTTAAGGGTGAATGTTCCAGTCAATTACCCATTTTTCTCAGTTTCTGTACATTTCACGGTGAATGCCGAGAGACAGAGTGTTGTGCAAATGATATAACCTCATACTTTGATATCTTTGACATTGGAAGACTGGTTTAAATAAAAAATGCCAGGACATCGTTTTATCTTTTACTTGCATTATGTCGTTTTGTGTTTAGTCTTTGCTGTTTTTAGACCAGTGGTTTTCAACATTGGGTCGCGACGCCCAGAGGCGTCGTGAACCATTTTTGCAGGGGTCGCGAGTTGATATGTTATGTACACAGCTGTATTACATTTGCTTTATTCGAGTTTTAGATGGTGGTCGTTGGGTTATAGTGGGTTTCTGTAATGGGTTGCAGTACAAAAAAGTTGAAAACCACTGTTTTATACAAATGTAATTGCGGATCGACTGCAGCAACTGCAACTCCCAGGTCGGTCGGTCGTCGCGATGTCTGTCAGTTGTAGCTGACAACGCACAATGTCAAAGATATCGGGTTTGCCTATCTCGATTTTACCGAAAGGTTTTGAGGTGGAGCGGCTAAATGGCTTATGATTTCTAATTTTTTCATGCCTTCCGTATAAGAGGGTGCTTCGTTACCGTGAAACAAAGTTTTCTCCCCGTAAATGGTGAAATGGGTATTTTTCATGGGCGTCGGAAGGATTTTTTCCAGGGGATTTTTCCAAAATTTTTTCAGGAGGGGGCCAAAAGTGGTGAAATTTATTTTTTCCCACTCGAAACTAAGAAAGCAACCTCTTTTGCTGAAATTTTCAAAATTCAGGTGAGCCGAAGTTCCCCCCCTCCGACGCCCATGGTATTTCAGTTACGCGTTTTTATAGTTTTGCCGTTTCTCGACGAACATTCCCCATCTTCTTCTTGTCATGCGACGTGCATCACCTTGTCTGTTGAAAACTGTCTTGTTTACCCCGTGGCGGGATGTTGGAAGGGTATTTTTTAAAAATATCTCATTCGCTGCCGGGTATGATGGCCGATCGTTCTCGGTGGCAGAGATGTGAATTGTGCTTCACACACTAAGGATACTAGGCTGATCATGTATCGTATGCTGTTATTCGCCATTGTCTTGGCCAGTGAATCAATGACGCATTCTAATTCGTAGCAAACTAATGCGTGTTTGTATTGCAGGGCACCTCGAGCGCCGCCCAACGACTTGACTTCTCGTCAGGGTCGTGACTTGGCAGCTCGCCTGCCGTAGAGTCCCTTTTCACGAAAGAGAGCCGCTCAACGGAGAAGTCGGCGAAACTTATCGCCAGGGTAGCTGCCGAAGGCGCGCACCAACAGCGGGCTTAATCGTGCAAAGCTCGTTGCTTTCGTTACGGCTTCTGTTTGTTTCACTGTTGGGGCACACGGTCTTGCCCGAGACGTGCTTGGTGCAAGGATGAGTATTATGGAAAAAAAGCGTGATAACATTTCTATTCAGCTGGGAATAGCGAATCGTACTAATAAGCTCCGTGCAGCATGCGTTCAAACTCTTTGTGACTAGCCGGCATTTAGTGTTGCTTAATTTATTTAGATCGTGTTCTGCGATATGCCAAGCGTCGCAAGAACTGCAAAGCAAAGATACCCAGTTGTTAGCATGAACCACAAATTGTGTAAATCGATGCAGTTAAAACATATTTGAGCTCAACCGCTGGTGGTGAGGCAATTTGTAATTTTGAAGGCAGAAACTCGTCGTTGGTGTTGCTGGACATGAGGCATGCAAGACTGAAGCGTTTGTCGTCGTCGAAGAACGTTCTTAATATAGCGTTTTGCAAGCATTTTTACCAGTTGGCGCTGAACTTAATTGTTTCGATTTCACGTTTGCACATCCCATTTTGTACTCGTGCACAGCGCCATGGTGTAGCCTTTAATTGTGTCTTATTATTAATCGGGTGGGATGCGTCGCCGACGTGCTTCAGCCTCGGCTGTAGATTGCATGATCCTTTTTTTCGAAAATAAGATAAACATGGAGGTGAATCGACGGCCGGTTTAAAAGTCGTTCAGCTGATAAGTTGAATGCGAAAATGCAGCTTGACACGAATTGATTTCTTATTACTGTTGGAAGGGGCACAACAATAGATCTTCCCGTTGATGCATAAGGTTTTAAGGCTGCCTTTTATCGTAGAATATCTGGAATATCGCATGGTCCTATTTCATTTAGTACCCTCCGCAATCCTCAAGCCTATTTTTTGAACTCATTGGTATTTCTTGCCGTCAGGTGTCGCTAAAGGTAAATGCATAAATTTTGGACTAGCGAAAATACAGCATTTTTCAAACCGGATCGCGCGCCAAAAAGGATAACGCACACAATCACTTGTCCCTGCGTCCGGTTCCGATCTCTAAACGAGATTCGACAGTTTCACTATTGTTCGGATTACGTAACGAAGTCGTGCTTTATGAACATTAAAACTGCGCGTAGCAAATTACCACAATTTGCTTATCCGTTGTTTATCTCTTACCTGCAAACTGCTATATTATGCAGTAAACAAAGGAGCAGGCAGTCGCACCATGTCTACTTGACGCTGCACCAAATGTGTGATGCAATTTCTCCGTTGATCCCTGTCTGTGCGTAACATTCAGCGGGGAGTTAAACCGCTACTTCGATCACGTGCTTCTCTTGACCGTCGCAGTTAAAAATCCTGAATCTGCGGTTATTTTGATATATTAATTGGTCACGTTGCACACGCACAAAAAAGCTTTGTTTGAACCGCGCGCGTTATGTGGATGTGAAGCATAAAAATGGATTCTTTTATAATGGTAATGGTTTATTGTTTCATATGACTCAGCTAATAAACAGAAGCAATACAAAAAACCATCGCACAATAAGTAAACTAACTGTCAGTGAACATTAGAGCAAATGAAAATACAATGGCATAATGGTTGATCAGTGCAAACAGGGTGGCACTGTGTCATATAGGATTGGTGAAGGACCATGGCGGTCATTTTTTGTGGTATCTTGTGTTGTTTGCCGCGATTTTTTTGCCTGCACTGGTTCGTTTTTCGCGCACGAAACAACCTTCGCCAGTCAAACTATTTTGCGTCGGACTTTGGCTTTTCTTTGCCTGCTACCCTTCGATAGATCAGTTTCATGGAATTGTGGCTATGCCTGGGGAAAATTCGTTGCGAAAGATTGCGAAAAGAAACTACATTGTGTTGTTGGGGGGTAGTGTTCAACGTGAATATGAGCTGCTCACTTTTTGTTATCTCAGCGTTGTTTTTGTCCTATACGCCGTATGTTTTTTGTTAACAGCGTTGTCGGGAGGCGCGATGACTGTGGTTGTGCGATCTTCGAACAAAGCTTACTATATTTTGTTGTTGAACAAGTAATAAAAGCTTGTAATTTTTTTTCTCGTGTATCACAACATTGTCAGCAGCAAGCTCAGAAAACGCAGTGAGAGGTCGATACTGGAGACAGCGGCTTCGCCGTGAGTCAACCCTATAGTTTGATCATATCGATTGCACTACCGTTTTGCACTACCACAACTTATTTTTTGACCCGTGGCCCGCAATATAACGTAACCTCAAAAAGAAAGTAACCACACTTAAGTTTTAAGTTCATTGTCCTTTGGACAATAAAACCATGTAGTCTTGATGGCTATAGGTCCACCAGAGCACTTTTGAAAATTTATTCGTCCCCTGCCTGTAACGCGACTACACTTTGCTGTAGTAACATATTGAAGCCAAACCCTAAACCTAACACCTAATCCTAAACTAGAAGTTCCCAAACTGAGGTTCATGTACCCCTAGGCTAGTAGGGTGCATTTGCCTATCAGAAGGGGTACATTTGAGGTTAGCAATAGAAGGAAAAATATGTTTACATATTATTCATTTCCAAATATTTATACATACATCAGTGAATATTACTTTCAAATTCGTTATATGCTTATTGGTAAATATATTCTTGTTATTTTCCATAGCCTTGTCATAAGAAATTTTAAGGGCACATGCTCATCTAGAAATGCTGAAGGGGTACGTGGCCAGGGAAAGTTTGATGACACCTGCCCTAAACGTAAAACCAGTCCCATCGCCACGGGCGAGCTTTGGCGGGCTTAGACCCCCAAATTGAAACATGAAACACTAAATCAGTGGAGTTTTTGTCAAATTTTAGAATGTCAAGCCACCCCGCACAAACGCAAAGCCCCCCTATTGAAAACTTTATGGCGACTGTTCTGCCTATACCTCGACGACAACGACAGACTATAAATGGAAGTTTTTGTTGCTTGATTGATTCATAACATGGTTAACTGGTTTGCGTGGAAACAAGTGGAACAGAACATTAGCAGAACGGTAAAATGGAGAGAACAGCAGCAAAACATTCCTTGTTAGATTTTGAAACTG
>JGI24021J15306_10006677_pt1 | contig 13947 bp, 7 predicted proteins | sample Ectturendosymbi1_FD_15306 | JGI IMG/M metagenome (IMG submission 15306) | reverse complement strand
GGAGCCGGGAGTCGGATATTTTACCTCCGACTCCGCAACCCCGGTCACAAGGGTGACCAACAAATTCAAAAGATATTTGTACCCACAATGCAGCAATGTTTTCATCCAAGTGCAAAACATTTGCTTTACAGGTAGTCTACGCATGGGTCACGGAACTATTTTCAAAGTGGGGGGCACAAACACACGTCAAAAAAACTAGAAAATTTTCGTGACTTGAAAGAAAACTGTGGCGTCACAAGCACTGAATTATGATGTCATTAAGTTTTGTCAGCATGTTCAAGCATTTTATTCAAAATTTGATAAACCCTCAACGACTCCTATCGACACAACACCCTATCTCTCATACACTACACTGACTTGAGTACATAAATGCAGCTAGTTGTTCTTAGTCTTACACAAAAACAATTTACTTTAACAATGGACCCAATACGAATTGTGTTACTGAAACTTATTTGGGCAAAATTCGAAATTTCGAAGTGAGAGGGCCAGGCCCTCCCAGAAAAAAAGTGGTGGAGACTTGTGTTGCAGCCACAATGCTGCGTCGCCTTAAGCCATCTGAAGCGAGAGTCGAACCGACGACACTCCACGTAACCAGGGTTGCGGAATCGGAAGTAAAATATCCGACTCCGACTCCTTAACATAAAGGGATGGTTTTTGACTGTTAAAATCAGTGGCAATCGTGGTACACAGCAAGAAATCCCTGTTTCAACAAANNTTTCAAAAGAAATTGTACCATTTCNACAGGAATTTCCAANTTAGGAGTGTGATGTNAAAAATAATCCAACTGGACATCCGNNGTCGGACANAAAAATCCGANTCCGACGCCACCCAAAAANCTCCNACTCNTTACGACTAAGGCTCCGTCCGCGACCCTGCACGTAACNGCAATNAGAGTTTCCCTGCTCGACCAAGCACACTCTAGTATTGCTGCTACGAATCCAGCGTTATATGTGGCAAACCACCACGCCACGCCACACTAGACCCATGCGCTCCCCCAAGTTCCGCCACCTACAAGCCTACGTAACNTCTAGTTTTGCTGGACATTCTTNTTNTGTTATTTCAGGTGAAACGTGGTACTATTTACCAATTCACCGTTGTTCATTTTGATTTCTGTTTAATCTCAAATATATTTTCGTGTCGGTATGCATGTATAAGTCTAGAACAAGACTTTTGACATTAATTTCGCCTATTAAAATTTGATGTTAACCTGAAAAATTTGCTTGTGAAAAGATGAGCTGAGTGGCATCACTGACAAAAGTCACAAGACAACAGCCACCAACAGACCCGTAACCAGCTTGGGACACCAGGGGAGCGAAGAGTTTTCTGAGGGAGGCCCAAATTTTACTTTGATAACATGTACGAAAACAATGGTTGTGCACGCAATATGTCCAAGACATTTTTTCATGGGGGAGAAAGTTTTTCCAGGGAGCGAAGCCCTCCCCTTACGGGCCTGGTCACCAGATGGCCATGCATGCAGAAATCACATTGTGTGCTAGATTGGTATATGGGTATGTATTCAGTAAGACTTCTGGTTCGTTTTCTTTTGGATATCTTGAAATCCTCTCTAGTTGGCTTGGATAATTCTGCTTGGGAGTTTGATTGATGTTGGGAAAGGCTATTAGACGAACGTTGTTTGGGCAATCGAAAGGGTAGCCAACAGCATGCAGGGGCTGACGAAGGGAGATTGCAAGGATACATTCTCCACCCATCAGCAGTAAATACAAATTGTAAATCATATTGTCAAGTAGGCTACGCTACTTTTGGCCAAACATTTTTTGCTACTGTAAGAGGATATCATTGAAGATTTTCGTAGTGGCGGGGCTGTATGCATAATGCCCAGTAGCTAAAGATTTGTAGCATTTTTAAAGAGCGGAAATGTGCAAGAAAATTATTTATCTGCCATATCTTGCACTATATATATCGTGCTTTGCAATTTACCGTCTTTTTAATGTTAAGCAACTTAAACAAGACATCAAATGGCGCTGCAACCCAAACTTCTTATAAAATGCATGAAAATCGATGTGTTCTGCTTGAGAGTGATATGCACGTGCAACCAATGCGATTCAACGTTTTGAGCACTCCAACTGACAGCTCTGATGAAACGCAATTGATGTGTTCTAGTATACTGCTATGCTTGTTTGTATCATAGTCTGATAGTAGTGCAACCAACCTGAACTACAATACCATGTCCAACAATAAACTTAAATACTGTATAATAAATAATTTCTAAATAATTTGTACGGATAAAGCAAAGCGTGATTGTGTTGCTTTGAAAACACTTCTGAAAAACAAGATTGGGAATCTGTATTTACAAAACGTCACTTCCGCATCGGCCCGATAACTATATTAGTTTTACATCAAGCTGTTCCCCCCACATTTTACAACAAAGTTGCGCCCATGCAGACACTTACTGTTACGTTGGAAACATTTTGCAGCTTTACAAACTTAAGTTTCACGACGCTGCCTTCAGTGGCGTCTTCGGAGCTTAATCTGACAAAAGAAATCGCAGACATGAAAGTGGAGTCGACAAAGGATCTACTACCACCGACATGCTGTCACTTATTGCGAGATATCCCGGAATTGCATCACAGTCAAATATCTATTTCATGAACATTACTTACCGAGCATATGTAGTTCAATGCGTGCCGAGTTTNATTTGACATGTGCAAATTAGTAGCAAGGATTTATACATTACTATGGCATTTGCTGTTGCTATAAAAATATTGGCAAAAATACGTTTGAAAATCGTCCTTGAAACTGACACACTGCTCTATACGTAAGTGCCAGTATATGAAAGAGCCTCGATGGGACTTGGATATTTCTTTGGAAAATACCTGTCTACCTTGAATTGTGGTAACCTGGAGCCTGGAGCACTTTCGTTCAATTATTGTCACACTAACCATTTCATCGGGTGTGATGAACCCGATGAAACCGGTTTTCAAAAATAAAAAAGTGTACTTTCCTTCAACTAAAGTTTATCACAAAAACTACACTGAAAATATAACTCTCATTGAGCAGCTTGAGCACAAACTAACAAAGTTACTTTGTACTTTAATATCATACGATTTTTGATGAGAAGTTAAGTAGACCAATATAGCGAAGGGGTCATACATGCCTGAACTGAATTACTCATTAACAAAAAATTGTGGGCGTGAAGAACTTCTTATGTTGTATACTGCTAACACGACCGTAGAAGCATGCGGTGAGTGAGTTTCAGCTCTTTACAACCACCTGGCGCTTAGCCCCCTCTAACCATAACGTGGGTTCAGCGTGCGTACGTCACCTCACACTAACCATTACGTCGGGTCTGGCAGACCTGAACTCACTCCCTTTACAAAATCGAAAAGAGCGAAGATGACCGCAAGCGCACCTTTTAACATGACACACAAAAAAATGAAGCTACTGAAGCGTGGAAAACGCTCCGACGCGTGCTTACGAAGGTATCACGTGGTCACCGCATTTGACTAGGGTTTGATAAACGCACGAAAGTATTCCAGGGTTAAATGACAATTTAGCTGCATGCTTTCCTGAAGATAGCCATGAAGGTTTGGAATCACACTCGTGGATTCTGCAGCCATTGAATAATGAGAATGAGGAAATATTTAAGTCCGGGTAAATTTGCATCAGAATAGTGGGGCAAATTTGAGTGAGAATATCAGAGGAATAAATTACACAGACTTTAGTTTGTTTAAATGATGTCCTGATTACATTAGCCTTGCAGAAAAGGTTGTTGCTGTCTTAGATCAGATGTCTGCAACTTATTTACGTGAAGAAAGGTTTTTCTGTCTGGCAGAAGTCAAAGCAAAACAGAGAAACTCTACACTTGATATTGGTTTTCGTTCGAGGGGGCATTCGACGAAGAACCAATCGAATGTTGGCACCTGGTTAGTTAAAATACTACAGGAGCAATGCAGCCACTTGATTCATGATGTTATTGAACTCCGCTATTTTGCGTTTTACAAGTTTTTATGTGACTTGTGAGCGACCAGTTCAAATAATGCGATCGTGTATTTTTGATGTTGTGTGAAAAATGGTGTGGATGAACTTGAACAACTTTCTGAACTTGTGAAATTCTGCGCGTAAGTATACAATATACATAGAGTAGTAATTGGAGAAAAATGCAAGGTTCTTGAACAAAAATTGTCGAAGGAGTACCACGGCAAAAGGTTTAAGAAGTCATTCGTCTACACCAGCATTTCTTAAGCATTTGTGAGTCACGGGCCCCTAGAGCATCCTAATACAAGTTACGGATCCCCAATAAGAATTGTTACAATAAATATTCCAACTTAAGTTTTTATCACCATAGTAGTACAGTAATCTAAAGTTTGCAAAGCCTATCAACCTTTAAATTACATCCACGGACCCCTTATGGCCCCAGGTTAAGAACCTCTGACCTACACCTTACTGTCGCCATCTGATTTCTGGGTAACTGCATGGGCATTGAAGGTTGGGCAAAAAAGACCGGAAATCCTCGGGGTATTTCAGCGACAATGCCATCTTTGCAGAAAGCAAGCCAAGATTTTCGCATTATCTGCATATTTATTAATGCAACCGTTTCAGATTTGAACAAAATTAATGTTCACTTTAAATTTGGTAAACAAGATTGAAGCAAGTCGCGCAAAGTTAGAAGAAACGAAACAAGTTTTGTGTCCTCACATGATTTCTTGGAGTGGTATCCCATCATTAGCGGTGTCGAAATCAAGTGCGTTCGGTTGATTGATGAAAAGTTTGATTGTCTTCGGAGCTTGCCCACCCGGTGGGCCTTGGCACTTTAGTGAATGAAGCTTCACCATTTGACTGAAGGAGAGAGATACGAGCAACTGTAAAAACAAAACGGTCATCAACGGCAGGCGGCAAAGTCGGGGGTAAACAGGTGGCGGTGAATGAGACAGGCTGCCTGCAGCGGGAGCAGGTGGCAAAGCAGGTCTGCAATTTTGGAAGATCCCCACATTACTGTTGCAACCTCTCCGTTGGCGTTGCGTCAGACAAGCGCAGGTTGGGCCACTGGCCGCAACATTACCAAACATCAACATAGTCAAGGCATCAGTCATGATGGTGCTGCTTTCCTTTACTGAGAGCTAAATATGCTGGATCAGCGATGCGTTTAAGTTGTTTCCTTCTTAAAAACACTAGAGGTGGTGGTAAGAAATTCTTAGTGCAGTATTTTCATCATGGTTGAATGATTGTGTGGAGTCATCAGCGATCAACCAACCCTTGTAATGCCCTTTTGCACAATTTCTAAAAAGATTAAAATGAGAACGCACCCAAACTCGCTGAGAATTTTTGCAGATATTTTCAAATTTTATCAGTAGCGCTAGTTCCGAAAGATAGCTGTTCTCTATGACGCAAACCTCATGTATGTAATTTCAATTTACGTGAACGAGATTGTTACCAATGTTCAACTTCTACCGGTATTTTATAAAGCAAAAAACATTCCACCCGTGTTCTTGTCATGTACGTTTGAGTCGCCTTTGTATCGTTCAAGATTCTGGACGCCAACTTCTCGAGCTAGTAATGTATGTAGCACTTTTAAGTTCTACTGCGGACCCGACCTTCCTTACTCCAAACAGAAGTTTCAGCAATTCGTCAGAGATATTTTGTTTCAGGCTATGAATGAAAGATGGAGCGGCGCGTAAGGTTGAGATGGAAGTAAGCTGGCGTTATCAACATGGTCAGGCACCCAGTAAAATGTCGTAGATGATTTATTTCATAATGAAAAACCAAAAATGCAGTAAAATAGTGGGGATCTTTGTGCCCCAAACCCCTTGAAAAAAGTGGGTGAGTCCGTACCTTCCGGAATCCTTTGCTACGCCGCCCATTAAGACCATCAGCAAACATATTCCGCAAAAAATCCACTGCTTATAGACACATCGCTTATACTTTTAATCGATATTCAAATCGTTTGAAGAGTTAACAGCGAATCAAGTCATTACTTGCGCTGCGCTGGCCAATGAGGTCAACAAACTAAGATTAAGAATTTTTAAGACTTGATAATATTAGGTTCACTGTTTGCAAACGCCAGTTTCTCGCAAGCTGGCTTTGGAAGCTGCGAATCAACACATGCGCAACAACTTCAAGAAGGTTTGGACAAGATCTTTGTTTACTAAAATATAAACATACAGACTGCAAAAACGCCGCCTCATAACGAAGTTACTATGTAATCCGCTTTCCCTTCAATATTTCAGACCGGCAAACACCTTCAATACCATTGGTTCAATTACACTTATAAACGGGACATCAGTTCTGAATTTAGGAATCGAACGTAGTGAAGCAGCTCTTTCCAGTTACGGATGTTCGATCTTTGGTAGTGACCCCCGCTACAAAGTGGGGCAAGTAGCTGACCCAAGCCGGGAGAAAAATTCTTGTTGCCACCCCACAGCGACGACCGAAAGCGACTGCATGAGTGTCAGCATAGCCATAGAGCAGGCTTGGCCAACCCGTGGCTCTTTGCCCGGTTTCATGCGGCTGTTACGTAAATACCGTATTTGTTCGTGTATAAGTCGCAAATTTTTTTTACCAATTTTTCATCTTGAAAGTCGAGGTGCGACTTACACACGTATTGCGTGGAAGGTGACTTGCGCAAGCACATACACGCTCGAGCGAAAGAGATGGGGTGATGTTCACGTGTGCCCACGTGTACGATGTGGCTCTTTGCAGTAACACAGTAAGAAATGTGGCTGTTGGTCTCTGACTGATTGGCCACCCCTGCCATACAGCTTTGCACAGTGGGTGTGTTTGGATGAACACCCGGTCCATGCCTAAGTTACCTCAGAGTCGCAGTCAGATTCAAGATACAGATCTTTGTTTTCTTCAAATGCCCACTTAAGAGGATGATCCTCATTTTCGTTTAGGCAGTTCCGGTCAACAATGAATTGATCGAGATCCATCTGCAACAGGAATCAGAAATTGTTTTAATACTTCACAGAGAAATAGTGAAGTTCAAAATGCTGCAACCTGCAATTAATCAAAGTCAACTTAATATCTTTTCAGGCATTGCTGAAAAGAACTTTGCCCAAAAGAGATTTAAAGCTCTTTAAGATATCATGTAGGATAAGTCCGCAATGCGATAAATCATAATTAGTCAATCTTTGTAAACAAAGCAGCAATAGTTTACATTGCTTAGTTTTTCATGCAAAAAAACAACTCTTTACCAATTCGTTTATCGCATAGCCGAGCACAGAACAACTCTCCTGTGACGCTGTTACACATCTTAAAAGCAAATAAAAATTCTTTTATGATGGCACATCCAGAAAACACTTGTGCCACACATCTTCTGTATCCACAAGCCAAAAACAAACCATTCCAGGAGCAACGCCAGGATCTCCCTTGGCAGCTTGTAGTGAGTTGACAGTTTGTGATAACTCTTGTAACTTGCTCTCCAGTTTATTTCTGTCAGCTCCAGTTACAGTCGCTATAACTTTGCCCTTATGTTCAAACTTAAAGGTCGGCATTGCAGAGATTTGGTAAGCTTGAGCAGTATCCTGAAAAACGAAGTGAAATGCAAAATGTCCACACAAATGGAGCTTTGACTTTGTTACAGGTTGAATTTATATCACTTGATGAGAAAACACAGATCTTTAACAAAACAAGTTGAGCATGCTGTGCCTTCATACCATAGATCACTACATTATTACATGAACTTTACATTCCTGTTTCAGCAACAAGCATCTATCAACCAGAAGAAGAGTTTTGCAACTTTCATAGCAAATGGTGCTAGTAAGAACGAAAAACTTCAGACTGAATGCAACAACCATAAAAATGGCAAATGCATAGGAAACACAACTCATTCTTACCACATGACATGACATTTCATGGCAGATACCTACCTCACATTCTTCCACATTTACTTTCAAAAATGTAACATCTGGGTATTGCACAGAGAGTTCTTTGAATTTAGGAGCAATCATTTTGCAAGGTCCACACCTAGACAAATATAACAGTGGCAGACTTTCAGTTGATTTCTAATTGCAGTTGTGTGGATGTGGAATCTCAAAATGAGATGTTTTAAGTGGCGATGTTTTGTTGAGATCCAATGCAGCATTGATCAAATGAGTAACACAATACTGGTGCTCACAGCATCTTGTCATGTTGAACATAAATGCAATGTTGTTTTTAACTATACCAGCTCTGCATTGTAACTTAGGTATATGCATCACAAACGTACCCTGCATCAGACCTTGCCGCATTTTTATCACCTCAGTTAACATTATGGGTTTTAATATACAGGCTGTGGATTTGATATGACTGCCTTGTAGCAAGTCACAGGAAAGAAGGTTTGGCATTTAGTACAGTGTGGGTTAATACTGCTAAACAAGAGACTAAACCAGCATGTCCAACCCAAATTGCTTCTAAGTTAAAAATTATGTCACTATCTTAACCAGGACCACACAATGAATGACATATTAATGAGGGTTGTACACTAAATGACTTACTGTGATCTTAGCAAACTAAATTCTGTTAAAGTTAATGTACTGAAAGCGTTTGAATCTTAACCAGAATGGCAACCATTATTTGGCACCTTTACCCACTCCGCAAGTGTGATGTGATAGGCAAGCTTAGTTCCAATGGAACGAAGGTAAAAATCACAAAACTATTTAAGGTTTTGCATGAAGGTGTCAGTGAACATATGGAAGTCTCCCTGCATGCAGTGCAGAGGTGATAATGACACTGTAGACCACCAACATCAAAACTGCCATATTTAAGATGAAGGACAGATTGTCATTGTCAGTATGTAGGCTACTTGTACTACAGCAAGAACCAAAACCAGGCTGCGGAAAACCTTCGACTGGGCCGCAGGTTGGACATAGCTGGACTTACCCNAACAGCAAATTGAAAACAAAGGGAAAAAGCTAACTTTTTTCAACTTCTTGTGTTGAAGTAATTTAACAGAATTTTCTTCAACAAGTTTTGGTGTGTGACAATCCGAGAGACAGAGTTTTAAAAAATCACACAAATAGCATATCTAAGACAACTCATAACAACATTCTGCCAGATTTTATCTATAGGATCTGGTATGAACAAAATACAAACACACATTTATTAAAATATGCAAAAACTGACAATTAAAATTTTGTTTACTTTTATTCATTCAACAAGAATACAAAATATGTTTTGAATACATCGTGTTTTTTTTCAAACATTACACACCATTTGATATAGCATGAATAGACTTTATCAGTGTAATACCAGAAAAAACAGGGGCAATGAAGTGTGGAATGTATAGGACCATTTGCTACAGACACATATTCAATTCATCGAAACTTAGATCACATTTAGGTATTTTTGGTCACTAAAAACATACCAAGCCAAAAAATGTGCAGAAACTTTACTTGAAAATATAAGATATTGTTGAGAACCATGGGCACCAAGAGGATTTTTTTGCATGGAGAGGCCAATAGTGTATCTTCCAGGAGTAGCCAAAAAGATTTTTACAAGGGAGGGGCCAAGTGGTAAATTTTCATTTTGACTCACTTGAAACTAAGAAAACCTATTTTTGCTAAAAATTTGATGGGAAAAAGACCAAGTTTCAAAATCCAAGAAGGGCCAAGGCTTCTCCCTGCCCCCCCTTTCTGACGCCCATGTTTGGAATAATTCTCAAGACAATTCATTAACCAATGGCTACATGTTTATATATCAGTTATCTATTTCCCTGAAACAATAATAATAACTTTGAAAATGTATTGGGAGAATTTTTTGTATAGCTATGCTAGTTTGAACTAAAAATGTTAAAAAAATGTATGAATCAACCATGGAAGAAACATTTTGAAAAAATTATTTGTATAGAATACAAAATGAAAAAACTTTGATATTTACCAAGTTGCATAGAAATCAATCACGATCAAGCGTTCTCCAGCAGTAGCTTTCTTTATTCTGAAATCGTCATCACTTTGAACTTCTATCACTTTGTCAGCCATGATTTTCAATAACACAGCAGCACAATGGCAATTTACTAATGCTACATAAAAAGCACATTGCATTTTTTGTATGAAATACTTGCTGTGGTTGTTTCTTCAGTTAGTTGTTTATCATGATCAGTAATCCAATTAGTTTACAAGCAGTGACACACCAATTAAATTTTTGATATTGACAAAAATAACGAGTTTGAACTTAGATCATTGACTTCATATGAAAAATATTTTTATGTGAATAGAAAACCAAGTTGATATGTTCCAAATTAACCCAGAATAGTAAATAAATCTCTTTCAAATCAGTTTTACTCATCAACATAATGAAGAACACAACACGAACAATCTTGTAATGATAAAATGTAAATTATATGCTTCGTAACTCCAAGACTTCATCAAATTTGAATTCTCAGTCTAAGGATGTGCAGTGTTATGTAAAATCAACTTCCAATTGGCTTACTGATTCAACTTTAGTTTGTCGCCTTAGTGGAAATCTTGAGCGGTAGAGCTTTTCCATTATTACACCTGATTCACACTTCTAAAGTGAAAAATGCAACAAGCAAGATTCATACCACAGCTTACCGCATAAACTAGCTATTTGCATTGCTACATTCAATGAATGCTTGCACTAGCCCTTCTCAGTTGTTCATGGAAGAAAATACTGTGAGCAAAGATTGCAGGATTAAGGTACTAAAATGTAGTAGTACAGTAACTACAACAGTAGCCTCCTTTGTACAAGCAGGTCCACTGTCAACTGTTACTAGGTCTACTATCCAGGCTAGCCATGCGCTTCAGTGAACCAGACTACTATTTAGCTAATGAGTACTGCAGTCAGTACAGCTTTAAATGGTATGGTTTAATCATGTATTTTGTGACTCAAACCACAAAACAATACAAATGCAACAGGAAGAAAAAAGAATAACAAAGAGCTGAGACTAATTGTATTCTGATGAGAATATAACAAAAACCCCAGAAACTTTGCGTTTAGCAAATTAATGCAAAGTATAACATCTTTGAATCACAAAGGGTTGATGAACTAAGACCTCATGGGTGAACTGTTCAGCCAGCCCTGTTGCTAACAAAATCAATCTTAAATTGAAGACATTTCACATGTAACAAAAGAAAATTATATCAAGATGCATCGAATCAATATCAGACATAACAAGTGAACAAAACAACAAAAAAACAGAAGTGGAAAAGTAAAAGATATGAGAAAATAAGGGTATATATTAAAAACAGTATCACAGAAAAGTGACATATAAAAATGAAAATCAACAGGGATATTGTCAAGACCAAGACGGCAGAGCATTTGTATTATTTTCCAAATGAATACGGTCAGAGAGATTTCAAGTTTTATACCAGACCACATTTTTGAAAAGCTGGGGTTCTTAATCTGGGGTCCATGAACGTGGTGATGTGAAGGGTTAATAAGCTTTGCAAACATTTTGATTACTACTACCACGATGAATGAAACCTGATTTCACATATTTTTTGCAACATTCCTTCTTGAGGGGTTCGTAACTTTTATTAGGATGTAATATGGGTTCGTGACCCACAAAAAATACTGCTTTAAAGACAGTTGACCCAGATGTGCTTTATTAAGGATAAATGATATTTTTGCCAACAAACAAAACCTGTTTGATATTTGTGGACTGATATATCATATATTAACAGAAAAATAGTCATTGGAGTGTTTAGGCATTTTGCCATTATGAAAAGAATACTTGTGTTTAGGCATTTCCAGGTCATGAATTTGGCAATTGATAATTTAAATAAGTTTGAGTATTTAAAAGACGGAGTTTATTTTGCCGTCAGAAATGTTTATGTGACAAGGACAATACATTTGGATAAGCACATCGTCCTTGTCAGATAATGGAAAACCTTAAACTTAAAGCTAAAGGCTAAACCTAAGCCTCAAATGTAAACCCAAAACCTAAATTTGCTTCGTGGGCCGGATCCGTGAAGCAAAATGATCTGGCCTGCAGCCCCTTTACCAAATTGTAGCAACTGTATAATGCCAGCCTAGTGGGATCATATTTTATGAATCTGCCCTCCTTCCGCATTGTACTGTAAATGTAGCCTACTCACATCACATTTTGGGCTTTCGTTATGAACTGTGAAAATCAGGAGTTAATCTGATTAAAATTCCATACATTCCTAAGATTTAGCAATAGCAAAGGGAATGGAATTGTTGATGGAAAATTAGTGGAAAATTAGTACAGCCCCCCATACCTTATAGAGTTTGTTTGTGGCCCGCGATTTGGGAAAGGTTGCCGATCCCAGGACTACAGCATGGTTGGTATTATGTTCCACATCACTTGAAACCTCTGAGGCATTTTAAAATATATGAAAAAAGCAAAGTCAACATAATTGAGCACTGAAATGTTGGTGGTAAAGTGTTTTAATTTGAAAAACATTCCAAATGATTTGGAGAGTTGTGTTACCAACTTTTCAATTTTTAATTTGTTACTAAATTTTTTAATCTTGAATAATATATAATTTGTTACCAATTTCAAATATAATGCCAAGATATTTCAAGTCACTTTGTTTTGCTTTTAGTTAATAGGAAATAATAAATTTGTATTGTTATGGTTGTTCATGTGTACCAAAATAATTTTCGAATAATCAATACATAATTTGTTAGCACGAATTCAGTAATCAATGTTTTTGAACTCATTTTAGGATAATTTGACTATCTGTAGATGAGAGTAAACACAATTTAATTAATACAATATAGCTAGGCTACCACAGTACTGTGAAATAACTTAGTAGTCAATACATTAGTAGTAGTGTACTACGTCAATTGCAGGGTATTGAACTTGGCACATATTTTGGTCAGTCAGGATATCATCTCAAGCCACAGAGATGAACAGATTTCGGTTTTGCAAATCTAACTAAGTCCAGTCACCGAATCACGATAGCTGACAGTTTCAAATCCAAATCCTGTTTAAATCCACTGTCGATTGTGTTCTGCTGAAGAGGCAAAACATATACTGTAGATGTAGACAATACCAAAAATAGGTCAATGAATTTTTTGCTGAACACGATGTCATTACAAACATCTAGATTACTTATTACCATGCACTGACAAGGAATATATAACGCCATTAAAGCTGTCTCAGACAGACAAAGTGTCTGCAGCAACAATTTACAAAGATACGTGCAATCACAAACCCACCTTATAGTAATATAAGGTACCTTCACATACTCCTAGGCTACCACGCAGAGGTAGGTGAAAGAACCTTAACATGGTGGCGGTAACGTTCTCAGCATGACCGTCTGATCGAAAATAAATAAGACAGCACAACCAGTGTTGCCAGATGGTTGTCCCCTAAACCTGCTAAATTGTGTCACAAAAAACTGCTAGACCCTGCTAAAAACCATGTAACAAATTTTCAGCTAAAATCTGCTAAAACTAGTGAATTTTGCTAAAAAATGCTATTTTTGATGTGTTTAAAATAGACTTGTAAAGCTATGTATCAATTTTTGGTCTTGCACTCACTATCAATGGACCAGACATTAGGCCTATGACTTCTTCTTGGCGTAACTGAACCACTTGCAAAAATCATACATGTCGTGGGATAAAAATATATTCTGCCAATGAATGTAGTCTTTCAAACCCAATCCAATGCGCTCACTAAGCTCAAAAGCAAAGCATTTAGGCTTCACCAAGCCATCCGGTTGCTTGTTATTATGAATGCAAATATGTTCTTGAAGCAGCTTCACTCATCACTGCGTCATAATAGAAACTCCACTGGTAATAGCAATGGTACATTTATGCATCCAAATGATTAAAGGCAGCTAGTTGTGCCGGGTGGTCTTTATGTTTCCCAAATAAAGCATCAGAGAGAAGGTAAAGAATTTATTTAAACTAAAGATGTAAAAGTTTTCATCTCTAAAAATAATTGGAACATATATTTGGGCATGAATTTGTACCTGCTGAACCTATTAAACGGGTTTCAAAATCCTGTTAGATAATCAGTTAGCTGCTAGATTGAAAGATTTCTAGCTAACTGTGAGAACAACCTGCTAGATCTACACA
>JGI24021J15306_10006676_pt1 | contig 13948 bp, 10 predicted proteins | sample Ectturendosymbi1_FD_15306 | JGI IMG/M metagenome (IMG submission 15306) | reverse complement strand
TGGAACACTAGTCAAACTTATCAAATTTCCTGCGGAACACCTGACGATCTTTCACGGAACACTAGTTTTCCGCGGAACACCGGTTGAAAATCACTGGCTTAAACCATGCCTTGAAGAAAGCAGCAATGGCAAAGAACTTTTAAACTCAACGAAGTCTGCAAGCAGCAAATATTTCTTAATACACCATCTTTACAGAAGCGTTGTTGTTGAACAACAGGCGATAATAAAAGAAGCAAAAACACAACAGCCGCGATGAGCCTTACACACCCAAGCTTATTTGCTGATAACTACCCAGCAGACACAGACAGGTTTGTTTCCCCATCCGGGCGCCAAGAAGCTGATTTTGTTTTAGTTTTACTTTGCCGCACTTGGTGTAGCCTCTCAGCAGCCGCATACGCCACCATGCTGGATAAGAGCAAACCGAAGATGATGTAAATCTTGACATTGATGCACAAACTGGTGCTCCATGCTGTGCCAGCAACGATGCCTAGGTTCGTAGCAAAGTTCTTGACGCTGAACGCGATTGCCACGTTGTTTTCAAAGTAGATCGCGAACATTCCTGTGGAAAAAATGGTCAAAAACGTTCATTAATTATATTACTCCTTTAAAGCACATAAGCAGCAACGGTACCACCGCTCCTGCTCACAGTAGGAGTTGTCTTCAGTTGTGTTTAGAAGTTTTAAAATACGGAAAGTGGCATCTTAGTGATTACCCGAACAGTTGCGTTTTTCCACGAGTAGTGAAAACTCTTCACCATGAACTTGGTTAGTTTTCAGCTTTGCGATCAAACTGGAATGAAAATTAGCACTAAAAAGACTTAAAAAAGTTTGATGCGTGCAAGTGTTTTACGCATTTTACAATTTTAGCTTTGCTGAAAACACCCATGTGTTTTCTTGCGTTCATCGCAAACTACATCCTCATTACAACCCATAAACCAGCGGACCTTTGAAAAGTGAGCCATCGTTTCGAGCTCAATGTATTGATTTGACAGCATTTCTAATTAGTTTTGATCACTTCAATCCAAGAGTCAAGAAAGCTATGAATATTTGGGTAAAACCTTTTCTGCAACGTCGCCAAGGGTCAGAACCTAGGATGGACAGTAAAGACTTGGCTTTACTTAAGAAGTTTTCAAAAGCAGAACAAAATAGCAAGTTTTGAAGTCTCATAAGAAGCAACCAGGCACAACCAATGGCAATAATACAACGATTTAAAGTAAATCATTGGTTTCTGTTTTTCGACAAATTTAGTGCTTCTTTCCACGACCACGTAAGTTTACCTCACCTTGTAGGATGTTGGTCATAATACCGTCGCAAGCACCAAGGCAAAGAGAATTTAAGTAAATAAGCCACGGTTTATCAGCCGAAGGTATCCACAACAAGCTGAACAGGTAAGTGCCAATGTGAGCCAAGAACATGATGACCATGAAAATATTACGACCAAGAAGTGGAATGAGTTTTGTTGATGCGCCGGAGACGACCATGCTCGACATTCCATAGACCATCACCACGAAGCCGACCTGCAAAATGGAAAGGCTCATTCGACTGACAGCATTGCCAACAATCCACAACTACAAGTCATGTTGGGTCATGCATAACAGTGTGTCGCCAAAGCGACAATCCACGCTTGTCAAAGTCTTACGATTTGGATTTAAAAAAGCATTGATTACTGCCACCAAAGCCTTTCTTGCTGGACAAAAGCAAATTTTATTAATCTAGGATTTTCGTACAAACAACAAAGTATTGAGCTTGATTTAGCGGTTATGGCAACAGGCAGTGTTGAACAACATGCCCACAGCAAGTTTTGCTTCTGATTGCCGAAGGTTCCCCCAAAACATTGGAATCTCTGTGTTACGACGCTTGAAACGATTAAGCTTTGATCTTATAAATACGAAAAAGTCTGATCTACGGTTTCCAGTTGAGCAGCTCCTCTTGAAACAAGACCCAAATCGACAAAAACCGTTTTGCTTAAATCTAAACTTCCACATCTGAATAAATCCCGGTGTGATTTGTCCTGATTGGATTCAAAAGGTTGCTTAGATCAGTGCTACCTAACCTTTTTCAGCTTGCGACCGACCCATTTAACGACAATTTCATGGAGCCTACTGTGAAAGAAACTTGGCAATTTAAGAAAAGTTTTAGTTAAACATCGGTAAATTGTCGCATTTAAAAATGCTTCGCGGTCCACCTGAAAGACCTTAAACGCCCACTGGTTGGGGAAGCGCTGGTTTAGATCTTATTGAAATAATAGCCAATGCGACAGACAATGGAGATATGATCCATACGTTGCGTTTACACCTATCACCATCAGTGTTCCCTCTAAGAAAATTATACACTGAGCAAATGTTTGTTTTGTTGCGCACTTAGCGCATGCAACTGCACAACCATGCATACGCACAACCAGTGAAGCATTCCCAGCGTTAAAAGAGCTATACGCGATATATTTGTATATCTATACTGTATTAAATTTAGAATGTTGGAAGTGCGCAAGAATCAAATAGCACTGCGCAAATTGTCTGGTGGTACTGCGCAGTTGCACACCTTAGAGAGAACACTGATCACCACCAAAATGAAGTAAATTCATTCTTCAGAGGTAAGTTTGTGCCCCACATTTTTATCTTGTACAATGTACACCAAGGTATGCCCTTCAATAAAGTTACGGTATTTCCACAGTAACTGTAAAGTGACGGTTATCTCCACAGTGGCATTTGCACTTTTGGTTGATAACTTGAGATTCATTATATTCTCTATCCGCTCTATGATTTTTGCTTATTTCCCCATTCATCACAGTAAATACAAACTTGCAAATGTGCATCAAGATACATGCAAACTTTGACGTTTCGCACAACATTGCTTAACACACACACACACACACACCCACGCTTGTCCGCATTTTTTGAGCTATTCACTCTCAGAATTAAGGCTGTCTGCAGAGCTAAAGCCGCACAAATCATTCACAGCTTTTTTGAACAACATTATGAACTTTCGGAGGAGGTTGTTAGAGAGCGGCGCCTTATTTGGCTTTCCGCTGCCGACGTTTACGCAACGATTTGTCAGAACGTTGAAGGCAGCATCTCTGTGGAATTGTGATCCACTAATTAATCGGCACCGCAACCAGTTAAGAACACTACATTGGTTCCTACATTGGTCCCTACACAGTTACATACCGAACGCCATTTTTCATTGGAAGTGCTTGGAAATTTTTTTCATAGCAGCTCGTCTTGCAGCAATATGCAAATGCTATATGAGGTAGCTTCTCGGTAAAGGCAACACACGTGTTTAATCCGAAAATACTTGGATGTGTCCGCGTTTGACACTTAATTGCCGGAGAAGCTTTCGACTTTTCATTAATGTCACGTTACGAAATGGCACGTACCGTCTGATACAAGATGACAGTGAACGAGCAACCTTGTATAAAATCAATCAACTGTAAGCTGTATTTGTGAGAGACATCGTTATTTTAAGGAGATTTACTGTGGTGTATTGTCAGTCAGTCTCAGCATAAGTGCGCTCACATCAGATTAATCCACAAAGTAAAGAATAATGCAAGTGCGCTTTAACCTCAGAATACAGATAAAAAACTTCAAAAACGTTCGTTGTTAAGAAAACTGCAAGAATCGGCATAGCTGTCGCCCAAACGCCGACATGCCAACAGCTAAATTCATCTTCTATTTACGAGTAGGAGGGCCGAGACAAAAAATTGATGAAAAAGATTTATTACAACAAACACGCGGAGCTCATTGGCATTTTGCGTTTGAACATCAGTTGTTACAATAAACGAGTTTGCACTTGGTTTCCGATAAACATCTCGCGTGTTTTCACCGTTCTTTTTCAACAGCACTGCAAGCCTTGTTATTATCTTTTTTTCAACACACACTCCGCTTAGCGTCATCGTTACTATTTCAACTTAGGGTATTTTTGATGTACTTTTTTGGAATCATACGCCTAGCCAGGGGGGCAGGGGAACATCCCCCCAAATTTTTAGCGTATCTAGTCATTTTGTAATTTCAAAAGCGGCGTCCCAAACAAACTTACTGTTGCTCGCCTAAAATCAAGCATTTTGGCCCCCCCAATTTTTGGCCCGCAAAAAAAATTGGGGCTGGCTACGCCACTGTTTGGAATGTAATGTCCCTACCGAAATGACGCCGTGCTTGTTACTTGCATCAACCAGAACATTCTTACGTTTTCGACTCCGATGGCGCACGATACGTAGGCTCGGGTGAACTCGGTCACGTTGAAAGCGATGACGACACCGCAGTAGAAAACCAATGGGAAAACGAGAAGATGCAACGGCGACACCATGTGATGGAACGTCTGCTTTATTTCCGCTTTCACTTGGGGCAGGAGCGACGATGAATTGAACAGGCTATTGATCTCTGCGACAAATCAGGTTTTAGTCTGAGAAGGAAGAACTATTTCAAAGATTATCGTGCTTGGCGAAATGCATCTAACGTGGTGTAAAACTGCTTCATGAAATTTTAAACCATGCTGAAGTTAACCATATCTGAAAACATTACTGAATGGTTTGCTCTTTTATTTACTACCACACCCTGTTGTCTGTTTAAACCGCAATTCGTAAGATGAGCGTGAAATACGAAAGTAGATACATGCGTGCTGGCTTTCTTCGGCGATATTATTCCTGAATTGTGAGCTACCTTTCAGGACAGTTTCGCCTACTGTTGAAGTCCATTCAATTCTCAAACAGTCTTAAATCACCCAAGAGGAGTTGTAGCTGTCCTTGAAAATGGTTGAGCACTGGCAAGCACTAATATATAGCAAATCTAATTTCTTGACGTCGACAAAAAAGCAGCGCGCTTCGTGAAAAGTTTGGCGAAAAGTTTTGCTCACTTTGCGCACATCCGGTAACCTTCCTGTCAGCAGTGGACTCATGCGTAGATGGATGCGAGGTGGAATTAGGTAACCGCGAAGGGATCGGAGGCAAAGCAAACGCGTGGACTGCTGTGAAAATAACTTGGATGACGACGAAGAACGACAACAGCAAAAGCACCGAGGCGTGGCGAGGCTCGTATTTGTCCAGGTTTGCCGCCTGTTCGTCATAAATGAAATCCGCCTGAAAATTGAAGCTGTTTGAAAAAGTACGCCGCGGATGTGAGTGGAGAAAATTTCTTGTGAGCGTTGAGGCGTTTCGTGAGACAGACATTTCGGTGCGAAACCGCGAAAAGTGCCAAAACACACTTCTTTCTACATTTTTGCAAAAGTACTTGTCTACTTCAGACTGAACAGTCTGAGTAGCCCTGCAATTCTGTTGCTGGTCTCTGGGGCCGCGATTCGCTTCATTTATAACCACAGATAGCAACCTTGAGTGTTCAATCGCACTGTGTTTCACCTTNAGCATTTTCNTATATTCCTCACGGAAAAACGCAAACAGTGGAACGTTGACANCCAACACAGAAAAAAAAACTACCTGNCATTCCAAAGCACCGCACAGTTCCCAAGGTTTTCCTTGTTTATTTCCCTCCCAGGCCGATGTTGAGGTGATGAGAGGGTTCCGACCGTCAATTCCATTGCCGTCACGGTCGCTGGTGTAGTCAAGAGTCCGTGTTGCATTCGACAAGTTCCGATCAGGACCTTGTCTCGCACCGTACAGCACGGCGCTTACCAGCGCATTACCTAGTACCTGTAGCGTTGGCAAAACGCAAGAACACTTTTGCTAAGTGAATTGAAGGAGCATGCAACAGCTGATGGCAGCAACTTTGTTACATTTCTTACAAGCGAAAGAGATATATTGTTCCTTAAAACAGCGTGGGCCAACTACTTTTGACCAATGGGCCATTTTACAAAAACGTGGCAACTTGCGGGTCAATTCTAACAAATTGATGCAGGAAACAACAGATTCACAAGATTTAAACTAAAATAGTGAAGATGAGTAAGTGCATCATTGCAATTATTACACAATAGAAAATAGTAATTTTTTACAAATCTCATCAGTGAGATGCCTATGATCGAGGCTTCTGACACATTGTTCCTTTATCAATACCAGTGTTAGTGGTAGTAAGTCGGAGACCATCGCCCAGTGTTTTCGTCTGTCATTCGATTTCTGTTTTTAGATTTACTTTGCTTCAGCGTAGAAAATGTAGGCCTACTCCCACACACGTATGTGTTTCGAAACGCAGAGCGCATTTTTAGTGCGAAATGTTTCAGTTCGGAAAATCTATCTTTGCTGACTAATTTCCAGAAGCTCTGTACAGTCTCTTACACCGTTAGTATTGTACATTTTTATTAAAAGACGTTATGCTTGTTCTAATTAGAATTACTTATTGCAGGGAAGGCCAATCAATTTGGCTCGGGGGCCACTAGGAGAAGACCGCGTTGAGCGGCTCCGCAGTTTTTAACCTTTTTCAACCACACCTCCTTTTTAGTAGGTAATTGTCCTTTGTTTCAAGCCCCCGACTTTAAATAAGTTGTGAAAACAAACGCATTTTTTTGCAATTTTAGCGCAATTTTTTCCAGCGCAAGCTGTTAGTGAGACAAATGTAACCTCACACACTATTCAACCAATTTTAAAGTAAAAGATTGTTCCTGAATGCTTCCGCGGGTCACTGAAAACTCTGTGGCGGGCCACATGCGGCCCTCTGGCCTGTAGTTGGACCAGACTATCTTAAATTATTTCCTCTGGTATAAACTATACTGAAGAACGAACGAGGGATAAGCAGAAGAACAAACATAGTGTGACAACTTTTTGCTCCAACTTCTATTTCCGCAATAGGCCTTTGATTTCACCTATGGTTGTGCTTTACAAAAAATATTTCCTTTACCCGCATTGCTACGTTTTTTCAAAACAAATCGGCATTTTATGGTGGGTCAATTGCTAGAAAAATCATGAGTCCAGCGTCAGGTGAATGTCAAAGATAGCTCTAGTTGTCGTTTAGCTGTAAATTCCACTGCGCGATTTTGTCTCAGCTACCGCCACGTTTAGGACAACAAGACGTAAGAAGTTTGGGTTTTCGGTGAAAGTTTGCTTAATACAGATTTGCGAACGTAGTGCTTTTAAGGGTTAACTGACTTGATGGCCTCGCAAATATCTCACGTATTTCGCGCGGTCATTTTTGCCTGCCCTCGCTTTACGTGCAAAATACAACTGAGTTGTAATTAAAAAATGCGTGCCTGTTTCCCCATGGAGCTCTTTCCGAAGCGAGACAACTGATATCAAGTCGACATGCGGTAGCGTGACGTGGTCAGCTGTTTTCGTGATTTGAAAAATCGTGAGAACTCATAGAATACTTATATTGTGGAGGGACAAGAAGAACTTGCCTATCAGAAATACACAAAGAGGATGAATTGCTTTTGCGCAGAATTCGAACTTCGTCAAACGTGCAGGTGACTTCGGTGGCAAAATCACGTCAGCAGGTGACATGCTTGCTAGCTGACCTGGAAGCAATGTCGCCATTCATTCTATAATTAATTAATCGTTACCGTTGACAAATATTTTGACCGCATCGCCAATGACGTTGACGTGGAAAAGAAGGAAAAACGTTCTGAAACTATTAGGCAAGTAATAACCGGCAAGTGAAAAACAAAGGAGAAACGTTCTGACAATTTGCGTTGCGTGGCGGTGCCCCGCGCAATAATACCGATGCAATACGCTCATCTAATTTTATCCAAATGAAAATCGATAACAATTGTTCAGATGCTGAATGGCTCCCAACGTGACAACTGGCACAGGATGCACGTACTGCACCTCTTGCGGCACGCTGCGTCATAAACCCAATTTCCCTGTGAATCACAATAACCGCTACGTCGTCCAGGTGAGGCAACGGTCATTTACAGGTCAATGCTGCTTTTAACAAGCGAGGAGTCCTGACTAAGCAAATGCTTCACGTGTTTTCAATTAGCTCTAGGGAAACGTCACCTCGGATAGTCCTCCGCTAGTTAGGTTAACAAGGGGAAAACAGGATCTCACAAAGCTGATTTTTTTGTCAAAACAAGCTTTGATTAGTGGCACCTACAACACGGGACATGACAGATTTCAGCTAAAATATTCATTTTTTTCGCAACCGTTGTGAAACAAGAGGTAAGTGTTTAAGACTACTCATTTTGCAGCAACGTTGCTCAGTTTTATAGATAATTTTATAAATTATTTTACAAAATTTCTCAAAGTTTTTTTTGCAACTTGATGTTATTTTGGTCAGCTTTTGCAGACAACTTTTCTTATTAATTTTAAGATCTTTTAAGACCAACGATTTGCTTTTATCAACGGTCTGCGACTGCTACGCAACAACAAGAGTAGCAACAAGAACAGCATTTTTAGATTTGCTCTTATTCACATGAGAACCTAACCATTGGGAAAAAAGGTTTTGAACAGTTGGTTTCTTTTCACTGAATAAGAAACGAAAACAAAAAGGAGCGATTCTGCAAATGCACATATGCATGTGTTTCGTATGCTTTTGTATTTCAGTTCCACTGTTCTCCATTTCTGAAAACATCGCAATTGTACGTTCATCGCTGTTCACTCATAAAACTATTTTTTCATTTAAACGCTTTTTTTGCATTGTTTAATGACAGCAAATAAAAACGTGTAATGCAGCAGCACTCGATCAGTTTAACTACAGATTTTGATATAGATGTTTTAACCATACCATGCACAGTCCCGTCGCCACGGGGGGCTTTTGGGGGCTTAGCCCCGAAATAGGCTCCAAGCCCCCCAAATTGAATTATGAAGCACTATAAATCGGTGGAGTTTTTATCAAATTTCAGAATGCAAAGCCCTCTGAACAGTCACAAAGCCTCCCTATTGAAAACTTTCTGGCGACGGTTCTGACCACACAGCTGATACTGACTTCTCACGTCGAAGCTAATCGGCGAAAGTATATCTTCATTTACATCCTCTGACAATGTTTTCTTTTGCACTTTGCCGTGCTGCAATAACTGGTGCGATCTATAGCCACGGTGCAGCAATCAGGCCATGTAGTATGAAAAGGCCCGCAGTGATCAGAATAATTAATACGCACACCTTTGAATCCCTGTACGTTCTGACGCTTGGTCAGCTTTCGAAAAGTTATAGAATAAATGTTTCAAAAAGATGTCATTGTTTCTTTTATGCCTCATCTAACCACAAATCTGCTGTATCTCATAAGACTGCTTTTGTTGAACGTAAGACAAATGAGGTAACTTGATACGATTTTCTGAAGTATAATGCTTGCAGCTATTTGTCGCATAAGAAATGAAGTAATAGTTCCACCGGTATTAAAATACTGCGTTTTCTCTGATGCAAACGCAGAATTTCTTAAAAATATTGTGGCAGATAATGCGTAATTGCCCGCTTTGTGCAACACCAAATCACTACAGTTTTGTAATCAAAATCAGCAAAAAATCGGAACGCATATTTTCGGAAAAGAATGGCATTGTTATCCCATGCAAATTTAGAAAAGGTTCGTTTGAAAGCAAACATATTTGCGCAATACTTCGACAAAACTTGACTGCTTTTTTTTTGACGATTATAAACGCGGCTCGAACTGATCTATCAAAATGCTCAATTGCCAGTGTTCAAAAAGGTCAGGCCATATAGTTTACGTGAAGGCTTGCCAGCAGCAATTTACCAAGTATATCTGATTAAAAAAACTGTTTCTGTTTTTTAAGGAGAAAGTGGTCCTTGGTAGGTTACCTGCGACAAATAGACGAACGCGTAGAAGACACTGAAGAACCTGTACACGCAAGTTTCTTTGCTGTTTTTTTTCTGCAGCATTGTTTCACTTTCGCGCGAAAGGCATTCGCTGTATTTTTCTCCCAAGTACGTCACGTAAACGGACGAACCTGCCCAAGCAGAGCTCTCCGTGAGGCCGTGACATATAGCAGCCGGAATGATTATGCTCCAACCTGTACAAAAACAGCAAAAGACTTCAAAGGAAAACGAAGTGGAGGAAAATTAATTCAACAAAAGAACACACGAATAAAGCGTCATGTAATGTTCGATTAGCCCTTCTGCATAAGTTCGATATTTTCCTTCGCAAGTCTAGCTCGGAGTTGTTTGATCTGCAACTCTTTTTACGCAAATTTTTTGAAAGACACGGTGAAACTAGTCAAATTACTTGCAAAACGTAAAAGCATGGGTACAATTTATTGCTGAAAGCAACTTTCCTGGACTCATTGAAAAATTATGGCGTCAGCAGAAAAACGGATTGTTTAAAAATTCTGCGTTTAAAAATTCTACAGATCAACTACATCTTCATTTCTGCGTTAATCAGCGTTGGCCAACCGTCAAAACTAGCGATAAAAAGAGAACATGAAAGCTTGTTCATGGCATAAATTAAAATATATTGCATAAAAAGAACATAAATCTTGTTATCTTGTTTCGAAACCAACTGAATGCAAATGTCGTCTACAATTACTTGGAAAAAAGTTGGCAAGTGTGTAGAGAAGAATTCCCATTTCTCCCAGCACAATTGCCATCTTTGCCCCTTTTACGTCGATCAGAAAAGGGGTGACGAACAAACTGGAAAAACTCGACGTGGCGTAAATGGCGGACAGGCCGGCTGCACCCAATCCTTCCTCGATGTTGATGCTGCTTTGGAGAAAAACGAGTCCTGGAAATAAGACGAGCAACACGATTTAAATGAACAGGAAAGATATAAAGAACCGATTTAAATGATTTCCCGCCTTTGTCAAGCGTTGACGTTCTACAAAAATGGTCGTTTGTCAGTTAAAATGGCACAATTACCTCTTGCTACAGGCTTAACTCTTGCGATTTTATGATCCATCATCACAACACTTCATTTCACAGATTCCAACTAAACTTTTGCAGAAGTAAAATCTGTTCTTAAATAATTTTAACCAGGGTTGCCAACATGGCTTTTTGGAAGCCAGATTTTGAAATTCTGGCTTTTGAAAATAAAAAAAAAGCCGGACAAAATCTGGCTTTTGTTTAGTCAAAAAGGCTTGGGTCTGGCAAAAAATAGTCTGAGCTACATACACTATTCATTACAAATTCTTCTGGCGAGAGTCTATGACCATGCAGGGTTCAAAGAATATTGCAAAGATTTTGCTGTTGCTATAAAAATGCTCGATGTATTTAATAAGAAACAAATGCACGACAGTGTAATTACGGGGAAATAGCTTCTGCAGATTGGAATTGTATTATGTCGATGTTTCTTGCGAGTTTTAATACCTATTTTGTGTTTGATTATGTGTATCGTATTTCTTAACAATGCTATCTCACTTTTTTGGTGAAGACAGGTTGGCAGCCCTGCTTTTAACCAAAGTTGTACTACGGCTGTTGTGTGCTTGGCATTGGGGAGCGGTTGCTTTCGACTTGAAGTACTGGTTGGCAGAACTGGTCAGAACAATCCATGATTAAGACACTGTGCGAGCATTGCCTACTGTCAAAAACTGACAGCTTCCCACACTGCATGTCGCAGCTCTTATAATTACGATTGCGGTGTTTTGTCTCGGGTCAGGGCTTAGTGAAGCTCTTTCAGACTTGACAAGTGATTTTAAATGACCCAGAGCTGTTTTGCAAGGTTTTTAACTCGTTGTGTACAAATCAACCAAGACCCCCTTGTAGCATTTAGAGCACGCGTTTAAATCCCGACAGTGGAGCTCAATAACCCGGGATGCAGGCATTGTTCATTCTTCCGTGAACCCAAGTCAGTCTATTCAGCTTTTCTTTCAAAACAGTCTTACGTTCACTTCACCACACAAACCACAGCAAACAGCGAAATAGCAGTCGTGCCTTTAACTACTCGTCAACATTTTCATTTGATGTAGCTTCGTCTGCACAAAGTTGCCTGCTGTTGGTGTCAGCCGATTTTTAATTCTTTCACCTGTTCTCAGCAACTGTACTAAGCAGTTTCTTGATCTTTGTTTGAACTCAATATCCTTGCGTGATGCGAAAAACAAGAAACAGCAATCGCGGATAAAAAGGCGAATGAAATCAGAAAAGACTCGGCACATGTCCAGACTTGAAGGTGCGGAAATCTGGGGTTTGTAATATGACACCTCTGTTTACAATAGTAAATTTGTCCATTTCTATTTCTACCTTCCTGCTGAAGCAAATTTAATGATCTTTTTTAATATGACCAAGATCCATCTGAAAAACGGCCCATTGTTTTGAGCTACTTACAAGTTATTTTAGTTATTGCAAGCATTTGATAAGAATCGGCAAAACTAAAATATCTAAAAATATCTTACAGCGTTGTACATGACTAATCCTTCGCGTAACAAATGTTGGATACACGTGCTGCACTTCAGCGTAAGGGAATTTCTTGGTGAGCTGAACAAATGCCAAAAGAACTTCTAAGACCACTGAAAGGAAATGCAAAAATTATTTTGCGTTTTCTCTTAAGTTAAGGGCGAAAATCGAGGCACGAAAAGCTAAACATGATTTGGCGATCTTTGTTTATTCAACAGTTGAATAAAACGCGAAAACGCAAGAGGCACACACTTTGTTTCAGCATGCGCGACAACAACCATGTACTACCAGTGACTAGTTTAGAACAAGGATTAGCTGTATGAAAGCGAAAGAAATAGCTAGCGTATTCAGAAAACAATGAGCAAGAGAAAGGCAAATGATGACGACACACGCCAGTGAAAACCAGCTAGTGAGCGCTCCGCTGATGACCACAATTCACAAAAAATAGACAACAAATTTAAGCGAACAAAAGCCAAGATGTTCACAGCAACGAAACAGAAAAAGCATTGAATTCGGCATTGGACTATTTCAGCCTTACAGTATAAAAGAAAGCTCATGTTGCTTCCTCTCGCAAAAAATGCACATTGCAAAATGTGAAACCCACTGCAGTAAGTACCGACAAACACTACACACGATCAAGTAGGTTGTATCAGCATACAACTCATTACAACCATCAATGGCAACAGACACAAGGGTATAGGATTACGGGTTTTACAAGGCGTCAGTTAATTTGCTAGAGTATACCTTCATTAACCGGTATTTCACGTTTGCTTTCTAACGTCAATCTGTATTTTACTGATTGTTTGATTCGAGCAATTGCCTTTCGGTGAGTGTTCTGTTTTCTTTCATAACGGACTTGGTTTCTTATTTTCCAGAGTGTGTGTTTGCTGATGGTAACTAGCAATACAATGTATTCGGTGTATGGTTTTTCCTGTTTTGGCACATCCATGGAGATGAGCGATTGATTCAAGATGGGCTTCCTGTTCGAAAATCGCTGTATGACTTGAGCGATGTATTGCCAAATGCGTTGGGAAAAGTCGCATTCTATTAGTAAGTGAATAAGCGTTTCTGGGCAAGCGCGACAGAAGGTGCAAGCGGTCTGCGAGTCCAACGGTTTTAAACAGAACTTTTTGAGCGCAGGCAAGCTGGCCCAGACACATCTGTAATTGAATGTTTTTAAGTAGTTTGATAAGATGCTGTTATGTATATGTTTCCGGCTCGTTTGCGGAGCCCAGGTGTTCGTGTTATATGGAGTATATTTTGGTGTTGTCAGTAGTTTATAAAATTTCTTGATTTTTCCTTGTGAGAGCTATTTAAAGTGAAACGATATTTCTTGCATAGTGCTAAGGCATGAATAAAAAGGGCTGGGTGTTAGTGAGTGTGGAAAGCTATTGCGGAACGGAAGACGATAGATAGATAGATGAAAGCTGATGACCAATGTGATATTCAGTGAAAACTGTTTGTGTAGATATTTGTGTCTTTTGTTCGCGATGTTTGCAGTATTCATAGACTGATTTAAGAAAGAGTAAGTCACAGTACAAAGGTATATTTGCGACGTTGTATCCACCCGAAGATAACGGGAGTTGCAGGATATGCATTGGAATAATAAGTTGACTATTTCCTGCAATGTACTTTTCAAAAGTTTCAGTTATTTCTCGTTTTAGTCTGGTGCTCAAGGGGTAGATACAGGCTGCGTAAGATATCGCTGGTAGGAGTTTAGTTTTAGATAAAAGCGATTTTGCATTGTACGTTGCCGGCAATGAAGAAAGTTGGACAGTTGTTGTTTTATATTTATTGAGAATTTGTT
>JGI24021J15306_10006675_pt1 | contig 13948 bp, 6 predicted proteins | sample Ectturendosymbi1_FD_15306 | JGI IMG/M metagenome (IMG submission 15306) | reverse complement strand
GGGGTGAGACAGAAGGTGTGGAAGGGGAGGTTGCACTCATCGCACAGCAGCGTCAGATCGAACGCCTTTTTCACGCCGCACACGTGGCATCCGCATTCCCGACAGTTCCGTCGCGGATTGTCGTTGCAGTGGCCGCAGTCCGGTTCCTTCTCGGTCTTGCCTGAAAATGAACGGTTGACATCGTGTTGATGACGCTTGAGATGATGACGTTTGTGATCGGCCGGCGATAAACTTCGTGCTAAAATGTGCGCAACTTAATGTTGCAGATTTACACAAGCAGTCATATATCCAGCACTACGCAGGACCTTCCTCCAAATACGAACACAAGAAGTTGGTTAAATGGAACAACTCACGTTTCATTTCCGAGTTGACCGGGCCACTTTCCTGGCCTGGGACCTCGATGGCGAAGATCTCTTCAACGAACACAATCTTGCACGGCTCAACGCTTCTGTCGGGTCTGTGAGGAGGCAGCAACGCTTAGTTTCATTCGCTGACCGCGGTTGGACACATATGGACAAGTCAGTCCCGTCACTTACCCGAGCAGTAACTTCACGACGAGTGCCTTGAAATTACGACGTTGGATTTTCTAATTTAAAACACAAGTAACAAAGTCAAGTTATTTCAAGTATTTCCAAAATCTCTGAAATCAAATCAGTTTTAATGAAATGAATTCGTTGTAACCCGAATTGCACGATAAAGTTTAACAGCCAGTCATACAAGCTCGATTAGACAAACCAAACAAGAACTGAACCGGACGAACCTTTTCCAGAACAAGGCAGTCGTACCAGTAACCTCTTTCACTTGGTTTGTCCAAGTTGTAGTTCGCCATTACTTTGTCGCCAGCAGAAACCTCCTCCCACTCAAGGATCTTCCTGGCCCTGGGTCGAATAACCGTTTCCGAGACGCGAGTCTGCTCGTCATCGTATCTTTGTGACGAAACAAAACATGACTTAATGTCATGCGAAAAGATGTGGTTTAAAAGATCAACCGATATCTATCAAGGGTATTTACAGCATGTAAAATCTTCGCTTTGAGCGCCAGATTCGACATTACAATGATCTTCTAACTGCAACAAAATATTTGACAGAAGTCGAGAAATGCGGTGCCTGCAATGGATGGAATCGATGAACACAGTTGCAACGTGGGGTGGCTCGAAAGAGAAGCAAGGAGCGAAGCGACGGCAACGATATAAGTCTTGCTTGGTTAACTGCGTTGGAGATTATCTCTATTTCGGAAAACAGAAAGCTTGACAAAAAAGGGACATAAAACCCTGTTAATCCTTTTTGAGACGGTTCAGTTTCAACATGGCTTAGCAAGTTGGAATTGGAACGGGACTGTCAGGTGATTAGCATTTCATGGCCCACTATACTGAAAAAAAACTTAACGACTCTCCCAGGTAGTTGGGTAAGAGTCACTCCCACTTTGACAACAGCATAAATAAAACTCGGACGAGTTCAAGACGTGACAACAAAAGCAGCTGTTTCGACTCACAAGTTATTTACACAAAACTAGGAATCAGTTTTAACTTGTGAACTTCATCTTCCAATCCAAGCGAGTTGGTTGTGGATTGGTTTTATACAGCAGTATATTCAAAGGTAATCCTCCTTATACTTTTCTTCTGTGTTCTCAATTGATATTGATGTTACAACAGTCAGAAGTAAATGAGATCGAAAACAGGTTTTCAAAGTCCGAAATACACTTACGGTCTTGAAAAACACAGAATCATTATAACACAGGAGATATGTCAACGCAGGAAAATTGTCACCACGTGGATGCTGTGAAAAACCTGGCGTCATTTGGCGTCAGACCAACAGAATTCAATTTGGCGTCAGACCAACAGAATTCAATCTGGCGTCAGACCAACAGAATTCAAAGTATAACTTTCCGGTGCATGCGGAACAAGATGACAAAACTGTTTCGTGACATGGTGCTCTGGAGGAAATCACAATATGAGAATTGCATCGCGACTTACTCATCGAAAGTAATCGCGTACGTAAAAGATTTCCTCCCGTCGCCCGGCACTGAACTTAGGCCATCACCGGTCGCTTCCTCCTCATAAATGTTCACTATTCTCGCCTCGAACCACGCGCCCAGCTCAGGGTCAAGAACGTCAACCAGACCTCCCACCTGCCGCAGTTGATGAAAAAAGCAACTTCATCGATTACCTCTGTTTGAAGAAATTTTCTTTGCACTAAATTGAGGCCAAATCTTGGTTTTCTTCGCTACTTTAACAAGTCCTACTTTCGGTTTTCAAACAAGGGAAGCATACTATATTTTTGCAAGTTGTATATTTATCCACAAACACCAGGTCACCAATAACCATCAATCAACCATGGCACCGATCCCAAATTAATTGCAACTAATTAGACGCAAGAATCGGAAAACATACTTGATAAGTTGAAGATTTAACAGGACCAGAACTTTCTGCTGACTCCTGAAAAAGAAAACGTAACGTATTGGATGGTTTCAAAGAATAGAGTATCACACTTTCAAAAATTATCAAAGACATTCAAACTGAAATGAAACTCACACAAAGTCTTAATTAACGTCTTTGACTCCAATAAGGGACACTGCAAAATGATCTGTTCCACATGAACAGCACAAAATATAAAATGTAATAATCTTGACAACCTGCTGGTCTTCTTTAACGTACTGCGTGTTATCCTCAGCAGGATCAATGCCAGCGTTAGATGACGTAATGCCAGTGTCAGATGACGTAATGTCAACGTCAGATGACGTGGTATCAGATGACGCAATACCAGAATCAGATGACGTAATGCCCGCATCATCCGATTTAACTTCGCAGGTCTCCTGAAGAAAAATTAAAAAATATATTACGTCACAGTCGACAATGCGTCTTAGTCACTAACTCCATTGCGCAACGACTTGATTCAGCAGTGTGACAGTCACCAGTTACATTAACTACCTATCAGTGAACTTCTACAAACATCAACTTTTCAAATCCGAGTAAGAACTTGGGAAATATATCGACTCTACATTATTCACGCAACAATTTCTCTGTGTTGAGTTGATGATGACGCAGTGTAAGTNAAGACTCCCTGACCTAGCAAAAGAAGCAATCTTGCCGGTCATGGTTCGGTGAGTGCAGTGGATCACGTGAACAGGTTTGGCAGCAACACGGGTGTGCTGTGGTGTCTCAACGGAAGTTGGCGATTGCCTTGAGAAAATGCCGAAGCAGTTCTTCAGTAATCAGTGGATCGCATCGTTCATCATCCATGTGAGTTCCAAGTTAATCTTTGGAAAATACATGGACGCAGAATCAGCAGCAGGGGCTGCCACAGCCGAGATATATTTCCCACCTGCCTGTTCGTTCCTAATATCTACTAAACTGACTGTACCGCATGATTGAAGAGCTTGGTCTGCCCTTGAAGAGCTATTTGCTCAACACCTGGATCCCTGTCAGGGATCACCACTCCAGAACAAAGCGTACCTGGAAATAATGATGACTAAACGGTGTTTCGTCTCCCCCAAATCTGCGTAACACCCAAATTGCAGATCCATCACCCTCTACAGTTGAGCAAAATACCCAAGACTTATCACTGCACGACTGGGTGACTAACTAGCAACACTTTCAGTCCAAGCTGCTGTTATCTACCTTAAGCTCATTGTCATTGTACATACAGTAGAACTTGTGTAATTCGTCATCGTTTAATTCGTCAATTCGCTTAATTCGTTACTTTTTCGTCGGTCCCGGCAGAATTGCTATTTTTTGTGTACATTTCTGTTCGTCTAATTCGTCAATTTGCTTAATTCGTCACCTCTTTTTATTCCTCAGAATCATTTTGTTCGGCTAATACGTCATTTGCAGTTTGGCTTTTGATGTCTAAGCAGCTAGTACGTGTGGGAATTCAAACAAATTAAGGATCTTATCTGAGAATTGTTGCACCTCACAATTTGTTTATCGAATTTATACACGAGGTGCGAAGCGCGACCCGACTCCCCATTGAGAGAACGCGGGAAGTCTTTTAGTTAAAGATTTCTTTTAGTTAAAGCAGTTAGTCAAAGATTTAAAAGGTGCTAGATTAAATGGAGGAGTCCAGATAGAGCAGAGGAATTAATTGTTGTGTTCAACCATAACGTCATAAACTTGTATTTTACTGCAAATATGAGCACTATGTATACGAGTTACTGTGATAAAGTATACGAGATGCTATGATAGAGTTTTCACCTGTTTGCATAATTTGTCACTTCGCCTAAATCTTCACTTTTTTCTAATCCCCTTGAGGTGACGAATTAGGCAAAATCTACTGTACAATGATGCGAAGTCAACCGTAAAACTTACGCCATAAAGCTGTACATTTGCGTATTGAGAACGCTGCACTTCTCAAAACATACGTTTATATAAAAGAAATGTTTTTGTTTGGTTGACGTCCTTAATTTGCAGCTTAATTAGCAATCAGCGTTGCAAAAAAACGTGAACCTTACTTGCACGCCATTCACTTGCAAATTATAACAAATGAAATTTTGTGATATCATGCTAAAAGAACCACACCCCAAATTTTATGGCGAAGTATCAAGAATTCTTTAATGAAATCTCTAAATAGTGTCATCATTTTGCAGGCATTGTTGTTACTGAGCAGCATTTGAAAGCGTACAATCTACTTATAAAAGATAACTGACCAGTCTAGATTTGTCTAGATTGCTATGAATACTGGTAAGCAGGGTTGCAGAATCGGAGGTAAAATGTCTTGACTCCGACCTTTCCGAAGTTGCAGACTCTTCAGCAAAACGTGAATGAAGTTTGGCTGTTAACAATTTTGTAGCAATTAGCAATCAATGGAAATCTTGGTACACAGCAAGAATTCTCTGTTTCAATAAAAGTTTCAAAAGAAAGTGTGCTGCTGCAAACTCTCCGGTGGTGTTGCGTTGAATGTGCGATCCACCACGAACGGGATGTGCGCGAAGAACAAAACCCATATGTATGTGGCGCGAACAAGCAATAATAGAGTGATCATGGCATGTGAACTCTATTGTTGCTTGCTGCCACAGCGTGAAGCTTTGCGCACTTGCCGCTCGGGCTTTCCGATCGCATCAGTACCATTTCAACAAGCACGAGTTTGGATTCCTAACTCAGGAGTACGATGTAACAAATAATTCCTTTGGACATCCGGAGTCCGACTCGTTATGTTCTTAGGCATCTGACTCCACCCAAACACATCCGACTCCTCGCGACCCCGTAACTCTGCTGATAAGCGGCTTACAAATATTTTCTGAGCTTTTACTATCGCAGCATACAACGGCCCAAGCAAAATACAAACAACCATGCAAACCTTTGAGACAAGAGGCTGCATTAGTGGAACATGTAAAGTCAAAGGGCACACCTCTTAACACATGAAATGTATTTGCACGTTTGCATAGATGTGATTGGTCATGTTGGCGTGTTTGTAAATTTGATATTCACAAAAGTGCTGCAGGACGTTCACAAACACGGACGGCACACGATTGAAAATGATCATTATGCTCTGTTGCCATGTTTCTTCCGGGCAAGTCACGTGGCACGCGGTTAGTGATGATGCGCAACATGGGATTAAACCATGCGGTGTGTACATTTCCAATTGCAGCCCCACACCTGATGTGACGCTATGTGTCAGACGGAAGTGTTCCCTACGATAAGACAACATATGGTCAAAATGGGTAATAAAACATATTATTTTTTGCTAAATCTGCTGTTAGCCTCTTTGGGTTGCACAAAAACACATAGAGCAGTAGTTCTTAACTTTGTTGGAGCTGGTAGTGAGCCCCGCAATTTTGATCCAAGCATTCACCGAACCCCTCGTCATTAGAAGTAAATCTTATTTTTTTCAAACATAAGTGCATATTCTATTAACGCACGCACAAAAAAAAACTATGCACCGAACCTCCGCCAATACCTGGGACTGACTCACCTAACCCCTGGGGTTCAATCAAACACCAGTTAAAACTTATTGCCACGGAGGGACACAGTTTGCCTACACCAGTGGTTTCCAAACCTGTCCGAGCCGTTACCCAAATCAAGGTGGCATCGATATATTTCGCGACATATAATTACCATCGATATATTTCGCAATGATCGCTCATAATACAGAACAACATTGTGATTTATGGTTCAGCATTACCTCCCAAAGAATCGCATATTACCCCCAGGGGGCTAATTTACTCCCTCTTTGGGAACCACTGGCCTCACCCAACTTAGTATCAAAACTTTAACATAAGCAATTATCTTCAATGTATGAAGCGAATTCTCAAAAGTGTTGCAAGCATTCAAGGTCCATCAACGATATCATTGCAAAGGTGCGTCTGCCACATGAGGCACAGCTTTCTTCACAAGCAGCACAATTAGAAGCAAAGTCACTGATTAACTTAGAATTGGGGCAAAAGTCTTAAGATATCAGTTTTAACTTATATTATTATTAGTTAGGTTACACAACCAGATGGCTGAAGACTAAATTTCGTGAGGAAGCAAAGTTCTCTTAAATTGAAGGAAAAGTGATGAGTTTTTTCTGCAGATGGCATGACAGTCAGATCCAACATGAGTAAACAAGCACGCAACAATTTTACAACTTTTCTTATTGCGTTTTCTTTGCACCGACTAAATTTACGCAATATATTGGTTTTCTTCGCTACTTTAACAAGTCCTACTTTCGGTTTTCAAACAAGGGAAGCATACTATAATTTTTTTGGAAATTGTGCATTTGCCCACAAACACCAGGTCACCAATAACCATCAATCAACCATGGCACCAACCACCAAGGCACCGATCGCAAATTAATTGCAACTAATTAGACGCAAGAATCGGAAAACATACTTGATAAGTTGAAGATTTAACAGAACCAAAACTTTCTGCTGACTCCTGAAAAAGAAAACGGAACGTATTGGATGGTTTCAAAGAATAGAGTATCACACTTTTAAAAACACGATATTTATACTGAAACGGAGCTCACACAAAGTCTTAACCCTTTATCAGTGATTCAGGCACGAGACTTGCTCTCGGTCTGCAGAGTCGTCTCGAGACCCATTTTTGCGAGTCTCGGTCTCGAAGGTCACAGGTCTCGATCACAAGCTCACTGTCTTGCGACTTTGAATATTGCAAGGATATGGCTTAGTAAAACTTCTATAATTCAAGGAGTTTCTGTGTTATATTTGCAGGTACAAAACAACCAAAACAGGTGGGAAAAATGCTAGAAATTCGAAAAAAGTTAACTTAGAAGTGGTGACGACATTTTTTTGAAAAATTTCGGCGAAATCCACAAATTTTTAAGTCTCAAGTCTCGGTCTCGAATTTCAAGTCTCGAGTCTCGGTCTCGAAGGTTTAAGTCCCGGAATTGCCCAAGTTCGGCAAATCATAACTCGCCACCCGATTCGAGCTAGAGAGCTGCACAAACCCTTTAAGATGAGGGAAGTCTTGTAGATTAGATCAAAAAACAAATTTGGAAAGTTTCAGATTTTGGGTTTTTTGTGGGTGACGTCATGAAGAGGGCAGGTTCAGGCATTTTTGGCCCACTTCAGCGGACCCTTGGCCCCGATCCGAAGGAACAACTTTTTCACTCAAGTTGTTTCGGAATCTATGCTATAATAGGAGTCTGTACATAATAGGAGCCCTTGATTGGCTATCTAGCGTTTTTTGGTCAAAAGTTATGGCCATTTTAATTTTTTTTGACAAAAACATCAAAGGTGGGATTTGCCTAAATAAGGCAAATCCTTGTTCAACCACAACTCGCCATCCGATTGAGCTTTTGAGCTACACAGTTGTTCAAACACTCTAAAGAATAAAGATGCGGGAAGTCTTCTAGATTAGGTTTTTTAAAAATTTGGATAGTTATGAATTTCAGTTTTTTTGTGGATGACATCAAAAATGGGATAGGTTTAGGCCTTCTTGACCCATTTCATCGGGCCCTGAGCACAAACCTCTTGGCGTTTATGGTTGGCAAGTTATGGTCTTAAAACAACAAACAAAGAAAATTAATCTCTTAGGGCAGGGTTCCCAAACTGGGGTGCATTTTGACTTTTCAAGGGGTATATACATTATGTGTGAGAGAATGTTCGCACCTAGCTCATCTGATGCGAGAGCAAAGAGCAGTTTGGATGTGGCATATTTTACAGATATTCTCGCTAGCTTGCAGTGTTTTACCGAAGTTGGAATACACTGATACAATGATTCCCAAATGGTCCACCGAGATGTCTTTCCATGAAATTGTAATCAATTTATCAATAAATGCTGCTTATTCAGAAGATTCTACATGAGCTTCTCTTGCCAATCTTCAACAATAAGCATTATTTGCGTTTGTGTAATGATGATGTAACAATGCTGAATTACAGCCAAGACTAGCTGCTGGCTATGCTCAGAACTTGGACTTCGTAATAGGAGGTTTGCTATACTTAAAAACTCAATCGTTCGGACTTCCTGACTAGTGAAAAGCTTAACAATGAGTAGCAAAAAAAGAAAATATCCAAAAACCTATTAAAAATTCGGGTTTACATTCACGGTAAACAATGGCTTGGATATACTTGTGTGTGTGTATGTTGTCAAAAAACACTGGGAAATCATTCGATCAAACCAAGTCTTCTCACTCGACGTCTAGAGACCCTTATCCGGAATGCAAAGACTTGACTCAAAGCACAGAGAAACAATGTTTAAGCAACAGTGCCTGGACAAAGGTGGGATGTTTCTCCAACACACCTATGCTTCAGTGAAGGCATCTTATGGAGTTCCCTTATGATTCCCAGGCAAAAGAAAGCATCCGAGCAAGTTGAGGTTAGCAGCTACAAATTTGACAAAATTTTGGGGGTACATGTGAACCTATGATGTGTCCAAAGGTACCGATTAACAAAAAGTTTGGGAACCCCTTCCCTAGGGAATTAACTAATCAATGATCGACATTTTGGCATAACTTGCCAACCACAAACGCTAGATCAATCAAGGGCTCTGAAGGACGCGCATTTCGCCTAGTTTAATTAAAAAGAGACAAACAAAGAATTGCCCCCTTGGGGGTTGGGGCCCTGAGTCAGGTAACCTGTACCAAACAGGCCTAAATCTACCCTTATTAATTGTATGTCCCCAACAAAAAAAATTCAAATCCAAAACTTCCCGAATTTCTTTAATCCAAAGTGTAAGTCTAACCGGATCTTTTGAGGGTTTGAACAACTATCTAGCTCAATCGCCTGGCGAGTTGTGGTCGAAAAGTATTGGCCGCTATCTTGCGCTAAAATGTTGGCGCGCGAGCGACTTAAAAAAGTGTCTTTGACTCCAATAAGGGAACACTGCAAAATGTTCTGTTTCAGATGAACAGCACAAAATTTAGAATGTAACAATCTTGACAACCTGCTGGTCTTCTTTTACGTGCTGCGTGTTATCCTCAGCAGGATCAACGCCAGCGTTAGATGACGTAATGCCAGTGTCAGATGACGTAATGCCAACGTTAGATGACACAATGCCAACGTTAGATGACACAATGCCAACGTTAGATGATGCAACGCCAACGTCAGATGATGCAACGCCAACGTCAGATGATGCAACGCCAACGTCAGATGATGCAANGCCAACGTCAGATGATGCAATGCCAACGTCAGATGATGCAATGCCAACGTCAGATGATGCAATGCCAACGTCAGATGATGCAATGCCAACGTCAGATGACGCAATGCCAACGTCAGATGACGCAATGCCAGCATCAGATGAAGCAATGCCAGCATCAGATGACATAATGCCCGCGTCATCCGATTTAACTTCGCAGGTTTCCTGAAAAAAATTTAAAAAATATATTACGCCATCAGTCGACAATGCGTCTTAGTCACTAACTCCATTGCGCAACGACTTGATTAAGCAGTGTGACAGTCACCAGTTACATTAACTACCTATCAGTGAACTTCTACGAACACCAACTTTTCAAATCCGAGTAAGAACCTGGGAAATATATCGACTCTACGTTATTCGCGCAACAATTTATCTGTGTTGAGTTGATGATGACGCAGTGTAAGTCAAGACTCCCTGACGACGCAAATGAAACAAACAAAATCATTTCTTTAAAACATAAGAGGATTTCTTTAAAATATAAGAGATGATATTCTATTAACGCACGCACCAAAGGAACTATGCATCGAACCTACGCCAAACACCTGGGACTGACTCACCGAACCCCTGGGGTTCAATCAAACACCAGTTTAGAACCACTGCCAGAGAGGGGCACAGTTTGCCTGCACCCAACTTAAGACCAAAATGTCAACATGTAATTATCTTCAATTGGTATATTTTAACTTCTTTCTGGTGTATGTTGCCTAATGCATTGTGTAAAAATACATGACTGGGATTTTTAGCCGAATTTGTACTTTTGAATTTTCCCAATTTTCACCCAAAAGCTGCTTTCTTTCAGTGATACAAAGACATGCCAGTTCCACTTTTGCTACTGTGTTTTATATCTCAAAGTATACAACCATCCCATAATGCCAAAGTATCGCACGATCCACAAACAATACCTCTGCAGAAAAAATCGTTTTCTGTAGAAGTTGAACAATGTCATTCAAGCCAACATTGTAGTCAAACAGCGTGTATCCATTTTCCATCTATGCACAAATATATAACATGTCATGATTAGAATCTAACACTTTGTGCGACAAGCATGACTTTTCACAGCAAAGAATTAGCCAGCGTATGCTGTTAACGCCTTTCCTACTGTCTAAGCACACTCAACCAAAGGACAACATTCGATGAAAAAAGTGTTTTTATGCAAAAGCACATGTTCAAAGAAACTCTAAAAATTGACTTATTTTGGAAGAATAAAACCATTTATATACAATTTTTCTCACACTTGGCAAAACTACTGATGACAGTTTGCATTGACCTGCCTTAACCAGAATCAGCTGAAAAACATGTTTATGTTGCAATAAAATCAACCCTTCCAATAAGCTTCCAGTTAATTTTATTTTACTTGAAGTGCCTTAAATGCAACTATTCATTTCATTTTGAAAGAAAAACCAACTGTACATTGTATCATAAAATCAGATGTATAGCGGATTCGCAACCAAGAAGTCTTACATTTTCTTCAGATTGATACAGAACATTTTAACAACTGCTATCTTCTTTGCAGATACAAAGCATAAAACGTTTAATTTAAAATCAAGCAATCCAAGAGGCATTGAAAATGTAAAATTACTGAACCATGTTTTCTGTGATACCTCAATTGACATGACGTAGGGTACTAATTAACTTGTAAAGTAGCATTATTAATTCAAAATAACCATAAGCACCTGTTTTCCACGATAAAACAACCTTTGCTCAATTGGCTGTATTCCGAACTTGCCTTCAATGCACTGTCTGAGGTCTTTAACACTTGTTAATTTGGACAATCCTTCAATTTTTTCACTTCTCTTGCCATCCATTGTACGTACTTGAATCCACATTGTTTTCAATTATTGCTTGTGATGTCAGACAACCTGCAACAATCAGTAATTTAAAAAGGTAAATTAATACAGAAAGGAAGAAAATGGTGAACAGTGAGCTATGTATTTAGAAATGCACTGAAACTACAACCAAATATAACAGCTGTAGTAAAATAAGCTGATGGCCATACTCAGTCCTCTGAAACAGGTTTTCAAAAATTTTTTTAGAGTTTCTTTTCAAAATGATTCTGACTTGCACATATATGTGATTTGACTGTATCACATGTTGGAGACAAATTACATGAAAAATGCCATACCTTTCATGCATACCTACATGCCCTAAACAAGTACTTCTGAAACTGTTATCTCAGGCTAGATCAGTGGCTCCCAACTGGGAGCTCTTGGACGCCTAGGGGTTTGAAACAATGTTTTTGGGGGTCCAAAATGCGATTTCACAAGATGAGAGTTGTATGTTTTTAGATGTAGCCTACTTTTATCAGAACCAAGATTTGCGAAAGCTTGCAACTGCTATTACTCAAAGAACATTATCCAGTCTAATCATTCCCGCTAATGCTACTTATTTATCAATTTAAATGGCTAAATGTGTGCATTGTTCTTTTTGCTCACGCTAAGGTTACCATGCTGACTGATGGCCGTTGACATGATTGTAAGCAAATTGAAACGTTTAAATTTTTATGGTGCAATACATCACAGTATTTTCAGAGCATGTGTGCTGTATAAAAGTAGAGCAGTCAGCAATTATCAGTTGAGGATTGATGTGGCTGGAAGAAACAGTGTAAGAAGTCGGGTGTATATTTCCATATGTACAACAATGAAATTCTGCCCATTTTGACATGCTGCAAGCTTCCTTTGATCAGTATTTCTTAAGATGGAGATCTCAGTGTTAATGAAGAACGGATAATAGACCCATTTCTTTTCAAAGATGATCAAATGGCAGATGGTGACGTTCTTAAAAAAGATCATAATTGACTTGAAAGAAAACCAAGCGATGAAATTGTTTTTTGATGCTGCAGAACTGGAAAGTTTCTGATGTTCCACCCATGCAAAGTTACAAGAAATTGAGTACAAAAGTCTGTCTATTCTATTGCCCTTTGCAACAACATATTTGTGCGAATCTAAACTTTCTTCTCTACTTCATTTGAAAACCAAGTATCGGAACAGTTTGAACCTCTTGAACAAATTGCGTGTGGCTCTGAGTAATTGTGTGCCAAGGTATGAGCGGGTCATTTCGGAGAAGCAGAAACAAAAACAACACTAGGTTTGTTTCTAATGAGCTGTAAGGTAGGCAGTAAGCAGTACGACTGAATGTTTTCTATTGTCAGTGTGCATAATCAATCATAGAATGAAAATACTGCGAAATCGGACTGTTTCTGTTATTTCATCATTTTTTTTAAATGAGGGGGTGCAAACGTCATTTTATTTTTATGAAACGAGTGCCAGCTACAAAAAACGTTGAGAACCTATGGGCTACATTCAATGGTCCCTGTCAACCTTTTTCATTTGCAAACAGCCCCCTATGCAACTGTACTCAGTGTTTCCAAGCTAAGTCTAAGCGCAAACAGATTTTATTGTTTTTGATAACATTGAGTGGTGAACATGTGGCATGCGTGAACATTTAATATGGCCTGCATCAGATTTTTCATTACCCAAGACAGAAAAAACATCATGTCAAAACAAAACTCCGTGATGACCAGACACGTAGAAACAAAGTCAAGAGCAGTCTCACTCGCTTGTTTATATAGTTTTCTCTCCATATTTTCCTTTGGAAGATAAATTCAAAATTTAAAGATAAAATTAATGAATTTTTGTGGCACACCAATGATATTTCACAATTCATGCAGCCTAGGACCCCATCCCTGGGGTAGAAAATGGTGGCTAATTAGCTCAATTTTTTTAAATCTTTGTGCTAAATTAAAAACTACAAGGAAAACCCATAATATTAACACTTTGAGAGCCGGCGTACGATATATTCATACCTAGATTTTGGCCTAAAAACAGCAGTTTTCGGTTGCCTTAACAACGCCTTAGCTCCTCCACCGATTACGCTAGAGAGTTGTTCAAAGGTTCAAACGGATCAACAAGTCTTCTAGTCTGCACTCGAAAAAAATTTTTGGTTGGGGTTTGGATTTTTTGTGAGTGACGTCATAAATGAAGTAGTTTTGGGGTCATTGAGGCTCACGTTTCCTGGCCTAGGGCCTAACCACTGGGCCAAAGTGTTTCGCTAAAGTTTTTATTGGAAACTAGGCTCGAGTCCAAGTCTTTTGAGCCTTTGATTGACTTTCTAGTGTTTCTGGGTCTAAAGTTATGATCTAAAATAAACAAATTAATTACCTAATTAGTCAAATATTTTTAATACTTTAGATCATAACTTTTGAACCTGAAACCCCAACAGGTCATCTAAGGTATCAAAAGACACGGATTGTAGCCTAGTTCCCAATAAAAACTGCAGCGAATTGCTACCATCTGACGGTTGGTGCCCAGGGCCAGGTAAAGTGGGCCAAGGTGGCCTAAAAGTCCTCCACTTATGACGTCACTCACAAAAAATCTGCAACCC